>Ga0123355_10001328_pt1 | contig 34343 bp, 27 predicted proteins | sample TergutEmb28metaG_3_FD_89872 | JGI IMG/M metagenome (GOLD analysis project Ga0123355, IMG submission 89872) | Embiratermes neotenicus P1 segment gut microbial communities from Petit-Saut dam, French Guiana - Emb289 P1 | ecosystem: Host-associated > Arthropoda: Insects > Digestive system > Gut ...
AGATTTTCGCCAATCAAGGAGACGTTTTCGCCGCTTGCCCATAAGGCAAGCAAGAAAAAGTCGACGCAGAGTGGCGGAAATCTGACCGCCAAGGCGATGTTGAATCCTATGAACATAGCTTCTCAACACTCACGAAAGTCGTGGCTGTGTATTTTTAGTTCAGAGGGTGTGAAAATGAAAAGCATAATTTGTGTTTCTGTCACTTTATTGACAATACTTTCTGTTTTAGTGATAGCAATGATACATGTTCCAACGTCCCGTTCTTTCTTGCAGCAACCGGAGGAGGAACTAATAAGTTATATTTTGGAACTTACGCCTATTGGTATAAATATGGAAGAGGCGCGTAGCGTAATTGAGTACCATTTTCATATTGATGAATAGGCATACGGAAGTGGAATGGGCCGAGCATTTATAGACCATGAAAATGGTGTTTGGCGCCGTTTTGACCCGAGAATTCATGCATATAGGCCACCGCATATTGGAGTGCAATCGATTCAATTTGAACTTGGACGCTACCGAAGAAGTGGTAGACTTTTGGCATCTACGTTTGTATTTGCCGCTTGGGGGTTTGATGAGAATTCTGAGCTGGTTGACGTTTATGTATCTAAAAGCAGCCCTGCTATGTGACATCAAAAATGAGAGGGTTGTCGCGGGGACGGAAGGATAGTGAGCATCTAGGTATAGGTACCAGGTGGGCGGCTCTCTAACCTAACCCCATTCTCCAAGGCCCACCGAACCGCCGATACTAAAATGAATGCCCATGAGCCGTAAATGATGAAAACGATTCATGAGCATTTTTGATTGCGACTGTCAAAGGACTGCAATGCCAATATTTTCAATTTTCCGACATTCGCAGGGTTCGGCACTTCCAAAATATTTAAGGAAGTTCAAACGGGCTCAGAACTGTCTGACACTCAGCCCGCACAGCCCCCTAAACCATATTTAAATACATCCTACAGCTTATACCGTGCAACCACTTCGCCATCTATAACACGGCCATCTTCTTCATACCCGTAGGAGGCGAATGTGGTTTTAGAGCCAATATTGTTAGGATTATAAGATACATAGCAGTAGCTTGCTTCGCCGTAGGGCATGGACTTTATTTCGTCCATTATCTGGCGCACGATTTCGCGGCCTATACCTTTACGTTGGTGGTTTTTATCTACTAGCAAACGCCAGAAATAGTAGTGATATTCTTTGGTGCAGTAGACTTCAGCATCATCTTCGCTGCCCGGCGGGAAGTAGCCGTACATGGCAAAGCCCACCATTACGCCGTTTTCGTATACGGCGTAGGGTATTGCAATATCGCCTTTTCCGGTGCTGTCATAGGCTTTGTTTGTGTCGTAGGCCTCTGCAAGACTAAGGGAATTGTCTGCTACAAAACCCTTTTGCTCGGGCAGGAAGTCCAACTCTATGCACTCTTTCATATTGTCGTCTAAAATTGAAATTTTTTTGAGTTCTATCATAATATCCTCCGGGGTTACCGTATAGGCGTTTCGGCTTGAAATGGGCTGAAATAGGCCGTAAAATTCAACGCTTCATTGAATCTTTCTGCACAGCCTGAAGCCCATTTTCAAACAAAATCGCTATAGGCCTATGCGGGCAATAATATCGTTATCGTCTGGGTTTTCCCATTTCATGTCTGTTTTGGTAAACCCCACATATTCATATATTTTTGCCATATCTTCTTCCTTAGGGTGGTAGGTTGCGAAAATGGCAGTGGCTTCGCCATGGGGTTTCCTTCGTATTTCTTCCAGCAATATGCCCAGTGCCGCTTCCTCATACCCTTTGTTTTGGTGATTTTTATCAACCATAACCGGGCGTATGCGGTAGCAAGTTTCTTTGTATATGGGGCTGTCAACAATATGCTGATACGAAATTAAACCCACCATTTTACCCTCTGCGTAAATTGCATAGCATTCCATGGCCGTGCTGAAATTTTTGTACCTTCTGTGAGCCACTGCCAGTGTAATTGCATTTGACCATACATGGCCTTTTTTCTCTGGTGCAATATCAAGGGCAATGCATTCTTTCATGTTGTCGTCCAGGATTGTGATTTTCTTAAGTTCTACCATTAAATTTCCTCCGTATAAGCAGTCACCTGTCAAGCACGTAACCCTCTTGCTACTCGACTGGCAGAATTTGTACAGGTATCATTGCGCTAATTTTTCCCCAATCGTTAATACCAAGAAACTGTGGGTCAAAAATTGCAAATTCTATAAGATACGTCCCGCCTTCATAGAAATAGGTAAACCATTCACGGTTACGGCCGACCTCTATGCCAAGCAAAAATGTAGCAATTCCATCTATGACTTCCACTTTGCCGTAAAAAGCATCGTGCCGGTAGTCCATCATTCGGGTATCCTCGTGAAATGCTGTAAGCCCTGGAGGTGCCGTGCGAGTAAAAGATACCTGGCTATGATACACCCCGTCTTCTACACCCCATACTTTAACGGGAATTTCAACAAAATCGCCCCCCGCAACCAGTACATTCCGCTGTAACGGCACAATATTTACACCACTTGGGCTGATGAATAATGTTTCCGAATCATAAAAATCCTCATCATCTACCCATGTGATGGTTACGGTAATCTCCCGCTCTTCTAAAGATTCCCCAAGATGCAGCCATCCACTTGAAGCATAATGGCCCGCCCGTTCAGAGAACCATACATACTCTTCAAACCAATCCCCGTCAACCATACCCTCAATTTCCCAATTAACTTCCGTATCTACGAAAGGCCCGGAAATCATCATTGGCCGAAATGTTACAACACTTTCAAAATCCCCAAAACTCGGGGGCAGGCCGCTCCAGTCGTTTATGCCGCTATGTGTGCGCGGGCCGTACCATACAGGCATCCCCAACTGCATGGGGAAATATGGAATCACGAAAATAGTATCTAACATGCCGCCAAAAACAAAAAAATCATCATCGTCATACTCACCGTTCCATACCAGCAGCATGGAGATATTATTTGTGCGCACATGTATATCCGCCGTGTCGTATCCGACAATTATCTCACCCCAGCCGTCAGTTACTTCTACAGTGCCTGTGGTAACTGTTGCCCCTAGCCTTGGGATGTATGTCGCCTTGGAATCTTCCAAAAATAACGCATCGGTATGTGATATCAAGGCCACCTGAAAAATTCCGTCAGGCACATTGTCCAAGAAAAACCCCTTCACTGTTACGCCATAACTTGGCTCGCCTACGGGGGCGATACTAGGGGTGGAGAGCCCTATTGTAACCTCCATACTTTTGGCATTGCGTGCAGGGATTACTTCAATTGTTGCAGTGCTGTAAATTTCTTCATTGTAAAAGGCCGTTATGGTTATTTCCCTTTGGTTTTGGCTGCTGCCGGTTAAAAGTGTCGCGCCAAATGGGTTTACGGTAAGCATGTCTCCCAAATCATGGCCTTCCATTTGCCAGCGCAGTGCTATCGCAGTTCTGCTATCCACGTCATCTTCAAGCTCCATTAGCGTGAAAAATACAGCGCTGCTGTTTGGCCATGTTATGGGTGAAGCTGGACGCAGTTCAAGGTCCAGCAGCTGAGGCGGTTCGCAGGGCGGTTCAGATGCGTGTAAGTGAATTGCGAAGCTTATACCAAGTGTAAGTACAACTGCTAATACTAAAAATAATCGCTTCATTATATTTCTGTCCTTTCTGGAAATACGAGGATGTCAATTACAGGCTTGACTTCATAAAGTTGAATGATTATGTATACCACAAGAAGCTATAAAGGGAAAGCGATGTTTCATGTTTCAGCAATAAAAAAGGCTGACATGCTAAATGCAAACACCCTGCCGCTTGCGGAGGCGAATACAAAATCTTAACATGTCAGCCTATTATTTATTGTTTCGTATGCTTACTTATTTTTTAGGTTAAACCATGCCCCAAGCCCGGGATATTCGGCAACTTCATCCAACTCTTCCTCAATACGGATTAGCTGGTTATACTTCGCTACCCTGTCTGAACGGGCGGGTGCGCCGGTCTTGATTTGGCCGGCGTTTACAGCAACGCAGATATCGGCAATGGTTGCATCTTCGGTTTCGCCGCTGCGGTGGCTTATTACTGTGGTCATGTTATTGCGGTGGGCCAGTGCAATGGTTTCGAAGGTTTCGGTCAGGCTGCCAATTTGGTTTACTTTTACCAAAATGGAGTTGCCGGTATCTGTGTCTATGCCTTTTTGCAGGCGCTCGGTGTTGGTTACGAATAGGTCGTCGCCTACGATTTGTACGCGCTTGCCTACACGCTCAGTCAAGAGTTTCCAGCCGGCCCAGTCGTCTTCGTCCAAGCCGTCTTCAATTGAGATTATTGATGGGAACTTGTTAACCAAAGCTTCGTACATATCTACCATTTCTTCGGAGGTACGGTACACTTCTTTGCCGGTCATTTTACTTTCGCCGTCGAAGTAGTACATGCCTTCCTTGCCGTTTTTCTTTGCGTCGCCGTAAAGTTCCGTTGCGGCTACGTCCAGGGCCAGGCGGATTTCTTCGCCGGGTTTGTAGCCGGCTTTTTCCACGGCTTCAAGTATAAGTTCGATTACCTCGTCTGGGGTGGCCATGTCTGGGGCAAAGCCGCCTTCGTCGCCTATTGCGGTGGCAAGTTTTCTGGCTTTAAGCAGTTTTTTCAGGTTGTGATAAATTTCCGCACACCATTGAAGTGCCTCTTTGAAGCTGGTGGCGCCTACGGGCATAATCATAAACTCTTGGAAGTCTACGGTGTTGTCTGCGTGTTTGCCGCCGTTTAAGATGTTCATCATGGGTACAGGCAGTTCTTTGGCATTGAAGCCGCCAAGATACTGATAAAGGGGCATTTTTAGCGCTACCGCTGCAGCCTTGGCCACTGCCATGGATACGCCAAGGATGGCGTTTGCGCCTAGGCGGGCCTTGTTGGGGGTGCCGTCTAGGGCTAGCATTGCCTTGTCTATTGCAACTTGGTCAAGTGCGTTCATACCGCAAATTTCGTCTGCGATAATATCGTTTACATTAGACACGGCCTTCTCTACGCCCAGGCCCAGGTAGCGGTCGCCGCCATCCCTAAGTTCAACGGCTTCAAACGCGCCGGTAGATGCACCGGAGGGCACAGCCGCCATAGCGGAATAATGCTTGCCTTCCTCGTCACATACAATTACCTGTACTTCCACAGTTGGGTTGCCACGTGAGTCCATGATTTCGCGGCCGCGTACTTCTACTACTTCGATGAAATTTTTTAGCATTTGTTTTCTCCTTTTTATTATATTGGTTAAGGTTTGGGTTTTGATGATACCGACAAAGGCTTCCGCCTTAGCTAATCAACAGGGATTTCCCTGTCATTTCCGGCGGAATTGGCAGGCCCATTAACTCAAGTAAAGTAGGGGCTATATCTGCAAGCCGCCCGCCTGGGGCCAGCTTATAACCGGGGCAGTTAAACAACACAAAGGGAACCGGGTTGGTGGTATGGGCTGTGAATGGGCCGCCTATGGCCTCGTCTATCATGCTGTCGGCGTTGCCATGGTCCGCACAGAAGAACATTCTTGTGCCGGTTTCAAGCATTGCGCCCATTGCCCGGGCCACGCATTCGTCCATTGTTTCTACGGCTTTTATTGCGGCATCAAGCACCCCTGTGTGGCCAACCATGTCGCAGTTGGCGTAGTTTACAACAATTAAGTCGTATTTTTGGGATTGAATGGCCTCTACCAGCTTGTCCGTTACTTCATGGGCGCTCATTTCCGGCTGCAGGTCGTATGTGGCTACCTTTGGGGAGGCTACCAGTATCCGGTCTTCGCCGGGATAAGGGGCTTCGTTGCCGCCGTTAAAAAAGAATGTTACATGGGCGTATTTTTCCGTTTCGGCCAGGCGCAGCTGGGTGCGGCCATGGTCTGCCAGGTATTTGCCCAGCACATTGTCCATTGCTTGGGCCCGGAAGGCTATGTGTTTGTTTGGGATGGTTGTGTCGTATTCCGTAAAGCATACATAGTGAAGGGGGAACCGGCCCTTTGGACGGGGGAAGCCGTCGAAATCCGGGTCGCAGAATGCGCGGGTGATTTCCCTTGCCCTGTCTGGGCGGAAGTTGTAGAAGATTACAGAATCATTTTCTTGGATTATTGCGGTAGGCTGGCCGGTGCTTGCGATTACTGTGGGCAGCACGAACTCGTCGGTTTTGCCGGCGGCGTAGGCGGCTTCCATGCAGCTTACGGCACAGGGGGCGGTTTCGCCTTTGCCTTCGGTTAGGGCGTCGTATGCCAGCTTAACTCGCTCCCAGCGGTTATCCCGGTCCATTGCGTAATAGCGGCCTGATATTGTGGCTATTTTGCCTAGGCCTATTTCCACCATTTTGGCTTCAAGTTCCTTTATATAGCCTAGGCCCGAGGAGGGAGGGGTGTCGCGGCCGTCCAGGAACGGGTGTACATATACATTAGTAAGGCCCTGAGCCTTTGCAAGTTCCAGAATCGCGTAAAGGTGGGTGTTGTGGCTATGCACACCGCCGTCGGAAAGCAGGCCGTACAGGTGCAGCGCCGAGTCATGGGCCTTACAATTTTGTATCGCGCCAAGCAGGGTATCGTTTTGGAAAAAGTCCCGGTCTTGGATGGACTTTGTTATTCGGGTCAGTTCCTGATATACCACCCGGCCGGCGCCTATATTGGTATGGCCTACTTCGGAGTTGCCCATTTGGCCTTCCGGCAGGCCTACATCCATACCTGCGGCTGCCCCCGGCTGGAATGGGAATTTTTCCTTCAGCCAGTCCAGGTGGGGGGTTTCGGCTAGGTGGATTGCGTTGGCTTTAGAGCCTTCGGCCAGACCGTAGCCGTCCAGTATCATTAGTACAATGGTTTCTTTAATTTCGGACATAATGCACCCCGTTTCAGTTGCCTTGCATCTTTTTGTAAAGCGCAAGGGCCCCGGCATCTACTATTTTGGTGAAGTCCGGTGTTTCCGGCTCATTTTGGCTTGCCTTTGATTGGGAGATACTTGCGCCGCCAACCAAGCCCCCGTCGATATTCTCTTGGAGGAATAACTCCTTAGCATTGCCGGGCTTAACGCTGCCGCCATATAGTATTGGGACATTGCTTGGGTCTACGTCTGACGTATATCCCAGTTGTTTGGTTTCATCATATAATTTAACAATTTCACTACGGATGAACTTACAGGCGTCCTCTGCCTGTTCATTTGTGGCCGTTGCACCGGTGCCTATGGCCCATATTGGCTCGTAGGCTACAATCAGTTCTTCATATTCGGCTGGTTTTACGTCGAACAGTGCATGTCTGATTTGCGTGCTTAGCACTTTTTCGACCTCGTGTTTGCCCTTCATACGCTCGTCATAGCTTTCGCCTACGCAAACAATGGGCGTTAGCTTGTGTTTCAGCGCCTGGGATACCTTTTTGCTGATGATGGTATCTGTTTCGCCAAATTGGGCGCGCCGCTCGGAATGGCCGATTATTACATGGGACACGCCCATCTCTTTTAGCATTGGGGCCGATATTTCGCCGGTATGCTCGCCCTTATCGGCAAAGTGCATGTTTTGTGCACCAAGTTGTATGTGGCTATCGTCTTCAAGGGCGTCTTCCACCTGTTTCAGAGACACGAATGGTACGCATATAACAACTTCGGGCCTATAGTGGCATTTTTCCATGGTGGCATTGATTCCGGGAAGCAATGATTGCACAAACCCTACAGCCTTTGAAGGCACTAGGTTCATCTTCCAGTTGCCGGCAATTACCATCCTGCGGCTATGCATTTTGCACCGCCTCAACCCCAGGCAGGGCCTTGCCTTCAAGGAACTCAAGGGACGCACCACCGCCGGTAGAGATATGGCTCATTTTGTCCCCATATCCAAGCTGGTTAACCGCCGCCGCAGAATCACCGCCGCCTATGATGGTTGTAGCGTCAAGGGCAGCCATGGCCTGGGCCACTGCAAGGGTGCCCTTGGCAAAATTGGGGAACTCAAACACGCCCATAGGCCCGTTCCAGATTACGGTTTTTGCGCCGGTTAGTGCGCCGGTGAATATTTCGCGGGTTTTTTCGCCTATATCCAGGCCCATCCAGCCGTCTTCTATTGCGCTTGAGGGCACGGTTTTGTATTTCGCATCTTTGTTAAACTCTTGGGTTACTACAGTGTCTACGGGCAGCAATAACTCTACGCCTTTTTCCCTTGCCAGGGCCATTACTTCTTTAGCGTCGTTTACTCTGTCTACCTCAAGAAGCGAATCGCCAACGCCGTGGCCTTGGGCCACAAAGAAGGTATACGCCATGCCGCCGCCTATGATTAGCTTGTCTACCTTATTTAGCAGTTCTTTTATCACAAGAATTTTATCGGAAACTTTTGCGCCGCCCAAAATTGCTACGAAGGGACGCGCTGGGTTTTCTATAGCGCCGCCAAGGAATTTCAGTTCTTCCTGCATCAAGTAACCTACAGCCGATTCCGGCACAAATGCCGTAACGCCAACGGTGGAGCAGTGGGCCCGGTGGGCAGTGCCAAAGGCGTCGTTTACAAATATATCCGCAAGGGATGCCAGGTCTTTAGAAAACGCCTCACCGTTTTTGGTTTCCTCTGGGCGGAAGCGGGTATTTTGCAAAAGCGCAACATCTCCGTCCTTCATTTCGTTTACGGATGCGCGAACGGCGTCGCTTACAATCATATCGTCTGCAAGGAATTTCACAGGCCTGCCCAGGTGCTGGGAAAGGCGCGCCGCTACAGGCTCCAGAGTTGCTTTCGGGTCCGGCCCTTTGGGCTTACCCAAATGGGAGCATAGTATTACGCGCCCGCCATCTGAGATTAGCTTCTTTAATGTAGGCAATGCGGCCAATATACGGTTTTCGTCTGTGATTGCGCCGTCTATTATTGGCACATTAAAATCACAGCGCACCAGCACGCGCTTGCCTTTTACACCTAGGTCGTTTACGGTTTTCTTGTTTAGCATCTTGTGACCCCTTTCGGAATAGATATGAGAATTTTGTGACAAAATCTTAGAATGAGTCTTAGGTTTTACGGATTATTCTAGCATTTCCATATAATGAAATGCAAGGGGGCTAGATGTAGCCCAAGAAAGCAGCAAAACAGCCATTTTGTTGACACACAATAATGCGACATATAATATTGCGCATATATAACCCGCACCAATTAGGAAAGGACAACATAAAATGTCAAGCATACAACCCGGATACCTAATAAAACTGGTACGCCTTAGAAAGGCCATGACCCAACCCGAGCTGCTTGCGGAAAGCGGCCTGGAAAGCTTGCATCTTTTCCGCCTGGAGCACGAGCGCCATAAAACCGACCCGGTAAACCTGCAAATTCTAATGGACACCCTATCCGTCCAAATGGGCGAATTTCTAATACCGCTTTTGGAGAACCAGCCGCCGGAAGTAATAGCCTGGCGCGACCGTCTAATCTGCGCCCTGGACCGGGGCGACGTGACGCAAGCGGCGGAAATTCTAAAGCTGTTCGACACCCTGGACGGCTTTGAAGAAGGCATAAACCGCCAATTCATTCTAAGCCACCGGGCAAGATATCTGGAGCAAACCGGCGCACCCGCAAGTGAAATCCTACCTTTAATAGAAGAAGGCCTGGACATTACCTTCCCAGAGTATAGGGAATGCGCCGTGTCCGACGCTATACTAATCTTTGAAGAATCTGAACTGCTGCACACCAAGGCCCGGGTACTATACAAAGACGGCCGGCTAAATGAGGCAATAAGCCTACTTGAAAACGTCCGGGCCGGCCTGTCAAAACTGCCCGTAGATGACTGCGAACGCGAGCGCCAGCTAGGCCCGGTACTATTAACCCTCTCTGCATATCAATTAAAAGACAAAGACCATGCCAGCGCCTATGAAGCCGCAAAAGAAGGTGCCCGGATATCATACTGGCGCAAACAGGGCAAGTACATGCCGGATTTTTTATATAACCGCGCAAGAAGCTACCACGGCCTTGGCATGGAAGAAAGATGCCAAAGCCTGTTAAAAGCGGCATATTTCGGCTATAGCTTAATGAGAGACAAACACAGCGCCAATAAAGTTATGGCTCTAGCCAAAGACCTGAGTATGAACTTTAACACCTATAACACAGAAAGCCTAACCTGCCTGCCTTTGCCCCATGAGCCTTACAGCCGGGGCGAAATAGTTGCCTGTGCCAACATAGGCGAGTTTATATTAAAACTCCGTAAGAAAGCCAACCTAACCCTAGACCAACTCTGCCAGGGCATATACAGCACCGGCAACCTTTCCAAAATAGAAAAAAACCAAATCACCGGCAGCGTCTATGGCATGGAGGGCATAATGCAGCGCCTTGGCCGCCATATAGATTACTATTTGAACACTTTCTTATCCGGCAAAGATTTCGACGAAAAGCAAATGAGGGATAAAATAATAGCCCTGGCAGTAAGCCATGAATACGAGGCCGCCGAGGAACTGCTAAAGGAACTGGAAGCCAAAAGAGCCTTCCAAAAAGGTATCTGCCTGCAATTCATAAAAAAAATGAAAGCCATAATCCATGGCGCAAAAAACGGCCCGTCGGAGTACTGCCTGCATATGCTGCGGGAAGCCCTGCAAATCACCTGGCCCGGCTTCGACGAAAGGGAAAACACCGATAGCATCGCAAGCCGCCCATTGGCGTATTACGAAATTTCCATACTAAACCAGATAGCCATGCACTACAGAGACGCAGGCAACTACGCCCACGCCACAAAAATGTACGAAAAACTAAAGCACAGCATGGATAACACCTATGTAGACGAAATAGAAAAAGCCCGTATGTACGGTGCATTACTGTATAACTATTCCAAAACCCTAAGCCTAATGGCCCACTACAACCAGGCCTTGCAAATAATAGATGAGGGCATAAACTTCGAACTAAGAGGCCGCCGCCTGCAAAACCTACCGGATTTTGCGATAAACAAGGCCTGCTGCCTGCTTGAACTTGGCCAAGCGGAGGAAAGCATCCCATATTTCGCCCAGGCCTACTACGGCGCAAGCATGTTTGCCGATTTTGGTGGCAGCCAAAACATGGCAATAATACAGGAATATACCCGCGAACGCCTGGGGATAATATTTGAGTAGGCCAGTTCCGGTTTTGATGATACCGATAAAAGCGACTACGGCTGTAGTACAGCGTTGAGGGCAGCGTCCGGTTTTGATGATATCGATAAAGGCTTCCATTATTGTTCCCCATTGTTCTTTCAATTGCACTATTAAATATTCATAACAAAATCTTAAATCCCTTGTAACGCCGGGGCTTGGTAAGTATACTGTCATAATAATATCAATAAATATCTACATATAATATGAACGGTGGAACCCCAATGTCACACTGTAAAATTTTAAAGGCTCTGCCCATAGCACTCATATTTTCGGTAATGATTATATTATCGGCCTGTGGAAACGGCAACGGATACTACAGCCAAACCGGCAGCGACATTGAGGTTACCGGAAGTATAGATGATACAACGTTAGTAATCTACACAACCTTTTCATCAGAATTTACCGCGCCTATAATTGAACTTTTCGAAGAACGCTATAACATAATTGTAGAACTTCATCAAGACAGCACAGCCTCAACTCTGGCCCGGCTGCGCAGCGAAGAGCAAAACCCTCAAGCCGATGTAATGTGGGGAGGCAGGATGTATGATGTAGCCCCGGATATGGATCTTTTCCAGGATTTTGTTACCGAACATGAGATGCACCTGGTACCGGGCCATGAAAACATCGAAGGTGCACTTACCCGTTTTGTTACCAACGCCGGGTTATTAATAATCAACACAGATTTGCTTGGCGACATAGAAATCCGTGGCTATGAATGCCTGTTAAACCCGGCATTGTATGGCCAAATTGCTATGGTTTACCCGTCGGCGAGTTCATTATCATTCAGTCATCTTGTTAATCAGCTGTATGCAATGGGCCGCGGCCACCCTCACAACGGTTGGATTTTTGTTACGCAGTTTATTACTAATATGGGCGGCATAATTCTTACTAACTCAGAAGCCGTACACACAGGTGTTTCCAACGGCGATTTTATTGTGGGGCTTACCTATGAAGATGCGTTTCTACCCTACGCAGAAGCCAACCCCCACGTAAAAATTGTATATATGAACGAAGGTGTCGTGCCTGACGCTACAGTTGTAGGCATAGTAAACGGGGCCATTAACCTAGAAGGCGCGGAAGCCTTTATCAGCTTTGTAACCTCATATGAAGTTCAGGCTTTTATTCAGGCCAACTTAAACAGAAGATCTGTACGTTGGGACGTAGCAACAACAGGTGTCCCCGTCGCAAACCGGGAGATTAACTGGATTCCGGCAGATATAGAGTATGTACTCTGGAACATGCATTTTTGGACAGAGCGGTTTTGGAGTTTGTGGATGTTGCATAACTAAGAAGCTGTATATGAAGTGTGCATGAAATATCGTAATACTTATAGCGAAATAATTCGAAAACAGTCCTGCTGTCGCCAACAACACGTAGAATCCTTCGTGATTTTCGGCTCGGGCAGAACTGTTTCTTATTGATTTTGCAATACAAGACTGATACCGATTCCAATTTTAAACCTATCTGACAGAGCGGCTGCGGGAAACGCGGAGCAAGCGTTTTCCCGCGTTTAGCCGCGATAGGCAGATAGGATTTAAATTGGAATCGGTATGAAATCCCGAAAATCGCGTTTTGATTTTTCGGGATTTTTCATTTTCACAGCCCTCTTCGTGGGTCTGTCCCGGTTCGGATACATTCACGCTGAGTTCACGCAGAATTTGTAGCGATTTTGTTTGAAATTGGGCTTCAGGCTGCGCCGGAAAATGCATTGAAGCGTTGCATTTTCCGGCTTGCTTCAGCCCATTTCAAATCAAAACGCCTATATGTTGAAATTTTCTATTTTCTGTGACACAATTATCATTATTTATCAGAGGAAATCAGAGGAAATGAGAGGGGCGATTACATGCGCAAGGCAAAGTTATGGTGGATACTTTTTGTTTTATCCGCAGGGTTTTTCGTGTTAATTTGGAATTTGCTTGACCCGGCAAGGGGGCTTCAAACTCAGATTCCGGATATGCTGATTAATGTTTATCCTTTGTCGCTGCTAATTGCAGTGCCGTCGTTTTTAATTGCGCTGGTTATGACATTGCGAAAAGTTTTCGGCAAATCAAAACAAATCAAGGGCAATCTAACCCTCAAAGAGTCAGCAAAACTCATACACATTGAATCTGAAAAACGCGCTAAAATCGACGAAAATAATGCCGGTTCTTTGTATAATTATGCAATATGGGTTTTGCGGGATTCTCAATATCTAACTAACACAACTCCGTCAACAAACAAAGGAAAACATCACTTTGATGAACAAACTATTAACCGGGCCTGCAAATGCTTTATAAAAGCGCACAAAATGGATTATGAATCCGCTTGGTGGGATTTGGGCGGTGACGGTTTAACCGAATATAAACGTGCCGGCTGGTTAAAAAACCTTCAAATTATTGATGACTATGTTAAAGAAATTAAGCCCACTTTCAGAAGCAGAATTGCAGCCGAAGAAAAAGAAAATATGGAAAGCGCTTTGATAAATTATAGCAATAAAAAAGATAATCGAAGCGCGGCAGAATATTTAAGTTTTCGAATCAGCTATCTTGGGGCGGCAAGCGATGCTTACCTTGATAAAGAAAATTGGGAAGATTATCTTTTCGAAAGTGCTGACCCTAAAATAGACTTAGAGTATGCAATTTGTTTGTATGCTCTGAATTTCGAACATTTTAAAGACTTCGAGTATGACCATTCTACCAGCAAAATAATAAGTCCTTATCGCGATTGGTATCTCAGCATAACTCAAGGAGACAGTGACGATACTGAATACGAAGATGCCGATATTATGCATATGAAGGAATGGGAAATGCTTGCCGACAGGCTAAACAAGTTTGTGGAAAAAGGGTATCGGGACATTGAAATAGTATTCAAGCATACTGTAGAAGCATCTGATTTAGAAATTGGTTTTAAGCATGAAAGGTTGACGGAATACATTTCCAGTGCTTCTAATATAAAATCCGAAGCCTATAATAAATTATCAAAAGCTTACAACCACTCAGATAAAAACGAGTTTGCCGATATTCTAGATAGTGCTTGGAAACTGGAAACGGAACTTCCAAGTGACCGGGAAGAAAGACTCCTGCGCTTTTCGGAGCAATATGACAGGCAGAAAGAGGAAGATGCCCACAAGGCAAAAATTAACGCAGCCATTGCCTCCAACTTCACTATGGACGGTTTCGGAAGCAAAGCCCTCTCCAGCCTAGAAAGCAAATATGGCTCAAGCAGTGTTGGCAGACCTTCCGGGGGCAGTTCGTCATCAAGTTCAGGAGGAAGTTCGTCATCAAGCCCAGACGGCACCAACCCCCTGTTTATGGCAGGCGGCGCAGAAGGCGACAGTATAAAAGACGCAGGAAGCAACATAGCCGGCCGCCACGAAGGTGGTGTGTACAAAGACGCAAGCGGCACACCAAGAGGGCGATTGGTAAACGGAATGTACCAAGACGAACACGGCAACACGATTGGTTGGCAAGCCGGCACTGTGATTTTGGATGCACAAAGTAATCAAATCGGCAGAATTGAAGGTGGCGTAATCAAAAACGCCAACAGCGAAACAATCGGCAGGGTTGAATAGATGGAGCTGTGGCTGCTTTGCCACGTAGGCTGCAGGGCATAGAAATCCCGACTATGACATGTCCCCTCTTGAGTTCAGATTTATAGCGAGATAATTTGAAAACAGTCCTGTCTGTCGCCGAAAACACGTAGAATCCTTCGCGATTTTCGGCTCGGGCAGGACTGTTTCTCATTGATTTCGCTATAATTATCAAAATAAACGGACAAAGATAGTTGTTTCTCTATTTAAACGAAGTTCTAATGTGTCATCATAGACAAGCTGATATCTAACATTGAAAATATCCGGCCTGGGAATATTAGAGAAAGTCAATGTTAGCTCTCCTTCACTTGGCACTATGAATGTACCGCTGTACAAAAGAGAATATATATTGTTTCCTACATATGATGGGGTTTTGGAAGGACTCGTCAGCCATGAAAATCCGGATAATGGCACTAATGTCCATGATGTTTCTGGATGAGCAAGGGGAGTTCGCATTGCATATTTTTTAACAGTAAATTGATTGCCAGTATCTGCAAATTCAATAATTATTGGATACTCAGATTCACTTAATTCAACCCATATACCATGTAGCCCATGGTTAGGAATACTGTGTTCTCTGCTCATTATTCGCACAAATATCAATGTGACAAAAATTATAAGCATTAGTGCAATATAGATTGTATTACGATGTTTTAATTTTATTGCTTCTCTTCGTATCAAATTTCTGGACATAATATTGTGAGTGTTGTTTTTTTCATCCATTAATATCACCTCTAAAGGGCCAGTAAACCTTGTGTTGTAAGTACTTACTGGCCCTATATACATACTCAATTGCAAAACTATATTCACATATAGCAACTCCCCTTTAAACAGTCTCGCCCGAGCCGAAAATCACGAACGCATCAACGTGTTTTCGGCAACATGTGAGTCCGATTTAAAGGCGAATTCTTAAATCCACGCTGTATGCTATGTGCAAATTATAGCAACATATTGGACTGGTTTCTATTCAAGCAACCTTAACGCAACATTATGTATGCCTCTTGACAAAAATAATTTACACATGTAAACTAAACTACCACCATAAACAGGAGGGCAACATGAACCCACAAAAACCCCCAAAAACAAAGATTAGCGATGCAGAACTTGAAGTTATGCGCATAATCTGGCGCGAAAACCAGCCCCAAAAAGCCGCAGTACTCCAAGACGAACTAAAGCAGACAAAAAACTGGAGCCGCTCTACAACAAATACACTAATTACACGCTTGCGGGACAAGGGCTTTATCGAGCCAACCCAGCGTTATGGCGTTGCCCGTTATATCCCCCTAATTTCAGAGGATGAATACCTCCTGGCGGAAGAGAAAAATCTGTTGGAGCGTTTTGGCAGCGCAAAAAAACTTGCAATTGCCATGGTACGAAATAAGCATTTAACAAGCACCGATATCGACGAATTGCGAGAATATTTTAATAACGCATGGGGTGATACAGATGGCTGAGTTATTACGTGCCGTACTTGTTATGTCACTAACGGGCAGCGTTATTTCATTTCTACTGCTTGGGTTAAAGCCCTTTGTCCGGCACCGCCTGCCTAAGTATACACAGTATTATCTTTGGCTGGTTGTGATTGCGGCATTGCTGATACCTGTTTCGCGGTTAATAACTGTATCGGGCAGCCAATCTACAATAATACCCGCTGTGCCTTCGATTACAGAAACCGTATCCAGGTTTGTTATTACCCAGGCAGAAGAAACCCAGCGGCTGGAGAGTATGGCTCCGCTGGCCGTTTCCAATCCACCGGTATACCAATTGGAGCGGCCAGCCGTTCAGGGCCTAATCCCTTTAATAACAACGTACTTTGTGGTTATTTATCCCTTTGGTGTTTTTATCTTGCTGCTTTACTATTTCATTCACTATGCCGTATTTTTGGGACTGTATCGCCGCCGCAATATACCTACCGGGCCTGATATTATGGCGATGCTTACAGATATATATCAAGGCCGCCCGCCTCGCATATATTACAATGCACTGGCGGAAACCCCTATGCTTTTGGGGATTTTCCGTCCGGCTATAGTTTTGCCAAATCATGATTACACCAAAGCAGAGATGCAGGCCATTTTGTCCCATGAACTTACTCATTTGCGCCGCAAAGATGTATTAGTAAAATGGCTGACACTGCTTACTACGGCGCTGCACTGGTTTAACCCGTTAATATGGCTGGTTCGCAAAGAAATCGACAGGGCATGTGAACTATCCTGCGATGAAGCTGTGACCGGAAACATGGACGCGCACAGTTTACAGCATTACGGCAATACATTGCTGCTGGTAGCCGCAAACCCCAAAACTCCAAGGGCAATAGCTTCCGCCACCATGAGCGAAAATAAGAATAATCTGAAAGAAAGACTTGGCGCAATAATGAAACGAAGAAAGCACGCACGTTATGTAATAATCTTTTCGATGATATTAATCTTGGCCGCACTTGGCCTAGCCGCCTGCCTTGGGGCGGGAAGGGATGAAAACACGAGCACCGAAAATCAAGCAGATGAACCTTATTACGAAACTTATATACCTGTCGGGTATGATGAACCTTATTACGAAGCTTACACCCCTGCCAGGTATGATGAACCGGCAGATACACAGGAAGTAGTACATGAACCGCTTATTACCCCCGCAGGTACTGCCCCGATAAATACCTTTGAATCATACCACGAGGCAGATTTTAGAGATGAGAACCCTTCCGAAAACGACACAGCCCAAACCACTGTCACCCACGACAATTATGTAGACTTCATACCCCCTGCACACGACATTCCCATGTTAATACAATCAGATTTTGATATTACCATCCCATATATTGCACCCGGCGAATGGATTTTATTGGGCGTGCTTGATTTAGAGCCAGGGGATACATTTCGGTTAAATCTTCAGGCAGACTTAGGGCGTGGTGCTTTTGTGAATGTTAGCAATACCCCTGACCCTGCAATAGCCAGGGAACAAGGGTATTGGAGGGGCGCAATATTCGGCGGTGGTTCGCATACGCAAATCTACCATTATGGATATAGGTATTTATTCGTGGGCAGTACCGCCGTAGTACCACCGGATAGCCAAGCGTTTGCTGATGCGGAACTGTTTAATGTGTCGGTTATTTTTACTGTTATTGATGAATAAAAGCAGTTTCGATAACGTCCCGGAATAATTTTCGCTGATTCTGCGAACGCTTCAGCGCATAATCAGCGAAAATTATTTTCCAGAGTTCTCGAAACTGCTATTTTTCATCACCCCACAGCCTTAAACTGCTTAATCTCCGCCAAATAAAACGCAATATTATTGGCATGGTCCGCACAGCGCTCTAGGCTTGTTATCATGTTTATAAATATCACACCCCCACGGGGGTTATTTTTTTGATTTTTTAGCCGGCCTATGTGGTTTTCCATGTATTCCTTGGCTAGGTTATCTATATGGCGCTCCAGGTGATAGATACTTTCCAATACTTCTTCCGAAAGATTGTCAAACAACTGCACTGTCAGGGCTATAATATTAACCGTTGCACGGCTTAGGTTTGTAAGTTCGTCCATAGCCTTTTCTGAAAGGCGTAAGTTTCCCTTTTTGGTGTATATCCGGTGCTCTGAAATATTTTCGGCATGGTCGCCTATTCTTTCAAGGTCGGAAGCGATGTACATTAGTGTGCCTATTTTTCGCATTTCCGCTACGGATTCTACGTTTTCAAGTTCCATCAAAAGCGATGTTATCTGGCGGTTAAGATAGTTAAGGGAAGCCTCCGTTTCTACTACAGCGGCGGCTTTTTCTTTATCACCTGTTGTAAAAGCCTCCAAAGCCAGCATCATATTATCCAGCGCCATCTTGCCCATGCGGTGCAGTTCGTCATACGACTGGCTTATAACAATAGCCGGGGTTAGGTGGCTGGTTGTTTTAATATGATGAAGTTCTATAGAGTCTGTAGAATGGCTACGCTTAGGCATAATTTTGTACATAAGTGCCGCAAGATGCCCAACAAAAGGCAAAAACAGCACCGTAAGCGAGGCCTTGAAAAACGTATAAAACATGGCAATCTGCCGTGCACCGTCGCTCCATGTCCTTTGAAACCACTGCAAAATACCGGGGAAAATATAAATAAGCACGCCAAAAACCGCGCTGCCAATAATTATATAAATCATATTGGCAAGGGCCAGGCGCTTACTTTCCCGCCGGCCGGCCAGGGCCGCAAGCAGCGCCGTAACGGTAGTGCCAACACTAATCCCCAAAATTAAAAACGCAACGGTTGTAAAATTAAGGTCAACACCGCTGATATACAGGGAAACAAGAATCCCCGTAGCGGCAGTAGAACTTTGTATAACAGCGGTAAAAATAAAACCCGACAGTATGGCAAGAAAAGGGTTTTCGAAGGCCACAAGCATGGCCTGGAACCTAGGCGTCTGGGCAAACAACCTCAAAGGGTCCCCCATAACAGAAAGCCCAAAAAACAATATTCCAATACTAAGCAATATAAACCCAAAATTTTTGACACTTTTATGCTTAACAAATAAGTACAAAACCAGCCCAATGAAAATAAAAACCGGCGCAGCCGTATCCACCCTAAAAGCAAAAACATGTGCGGTAAAAGTGGTGCCTATATGTGCGCCAATAATCAAACTAACAGCCTGTGCAAGCGACATTAACCCGGCGTTAATAAACCCCACAGCCATTACGGAAGTGGCCGTAGAACTTTGGATAATAACCGTTACAATGGCCCCAACACCTATACCAAAAAAACGGTTGGAGGTGGCACGCTCAACTAAGGAACGCATTCTGTTGCCGGCCATTTCTTCCAGGCTGTCTATAAGCATTTTCATGCCGTATAGGAATAGCCCAAGGCCGCCAAAAACCAGAAAGATATTTTGAATAAGTTCAGATGTTTCCATAGGCGTTCACCTCCTGTAGTTGTATTAAATGCGCTGGGCCACATGCGCCAATTTCGGGCGATATCCGTCACAAACCCGGCGCGGAAGCCTTTGTCGGTATCATCAAAACCGGAAAAGGTTTACCATTAGTATCAAAACCGGATGGACTAGGTATTTTCGTACTATTCCTCTGGGCCCTCAACTGCTGCGGCCTCTTTTTCGGCCTTTTTCTCCGCCTTATGCCCTTGATAAATTGGCACAATAACCGAAAGCACCGCAAGGGTTAGGAAAATCAACGTTAATGGACGGGTGTAAAAACTTGCGGCCCCGCCTATCATAAGTGCCTGGCGGAAGTTCATTTCCATTATGCGCCCAAGCACAAGGCCCAGCACCACCGGTGCCACCGGGAAACCATACCGCTTAAACAGCCACCCAACCACACCAAAGGCGATACAAATGCCAACATCCAGCAAAGAACTTCTAATGGCGTAGCTGCCAATAACCGTGAACATTATGATTAACGTGTAAAGAATGGGCTTTTTGATATTAGTAGTGCGTACCCATAGTTTAGTGCCCAAAAAGCCGATAATCAGCACAAAGATACTGGATATAAACATTGCCGCGAATATCCCATATACAAGTTCCGGCTCGGTTGTAAAAAGTTCCGGGCCGGGGTTTAAGCCGTGAATCATAAGCGCGGCCATTAGCACAGCAACAGTGGGCGCACCCGGTATTCCCAGCGCCAGCATAGGCACCAAAGAGCCGCCGGTATTAGCACTGTCCGACGCACCAGATGCGGCAACGCCTTCCGGTGCGCCTTTGCCAAACATGTCGGAATTCTTGCTGATACGTTTTTCGAAATCATAAGCCAAAAACGAAGCGATAGCACTACCGGCTCCCGGCAAGATGCCAACCAGCGTGCCTACAACACTTGCCCGAAGCATTGCGCCTTTTAGCTTCCAATAATATATCAGTTTTGGATACGTATAGGTATGCTTCTCAAAATTTTGCTCGCTGGTTTTGTAGCCTTCTATGTTATGGAAAAGTTCGCCAAGGGCAAACAGCCCAATCATCACAGGCATAAGGCCAAAGCCGTCAAACAGCCTTACCACACCGAAGGTATAACGCTGCGTTCCCAAAATAGGGTCCATACCTATGGTATTAATAAGCAGCCCAAGAAGTACCGCAACCAGCGCCTTAGGCCAGTTTCGTCCGCCCAAAGTAGCAACGGTGGCAAGCCCAAGCACGCAAAGGGCAAAATATTCAGACGACCAAAAATTAAGCGCCCACCTAGCCATAGGTGTGGCAAACAAAATCAGCACAATGGTTCCAAAAACACCGCCGACAAATGAACCCCAAAGCAATATCCCAAGGGCCTCACCGCCCCTGCCGGACTTTGCCATTGGATACCCGTCAAAAAGCGTAGGAACCGACGAAGGAGTCCCCGGCGTATTAATTGTAACCGCCGGGATACACCCGCTGTAATTCCCCCCCTTATAGCACCCGAGCAGCAGCGCAATACCGTTAAGAGGGGTCATGGTAAAGGTAAACGGCAGCAAAAGCGCCACCGCCATAGACGTAGATATCCCCGGGATAGTGCCCAGTACAATACCCACGGCAACGCCTAAAAATATCATCAATAATGGCATAAAGCCCATCATGATGGTTGTTCCGCTAATTAAGTTTTGAAGAAGCTCCATAACTTAGGCCTCCTTTCAACCCAAAATAGCCGCGAATACGCTGCCAATGGGCAACCGGACATTTAATAGTCTTGCGAAAATAAAATAAGAAAACACTACCCAACCCGCCGGTACGGCTAAAAGTTCAACTTTATTGCGTGACCCAAGCACCCACATAAGCACAACAATAAAAAGGGCCGAACTTACGTAGTATCCTATAACCCCAAACAAGCCAATACTGACAATAAGGGCGGTAAGCACAACGGCCACCAGCCGCACATTGCCCCATTTAGGGTCAGGTTCGTCCTTGCCTCGTATGATTGGAATAAGCGCAATCACGGTTACAGGCACAAGGGCAAAAAACCACACCCGGGGAATGGTACTTGCGTCGGTAACGGCCCGCAAAATAGGCGCAGGCGCAGGAAAAGAGAACGAGATAACAAAAAACATCAGCCCAACCCCAAAAACCCCCATCAAGACCAGTAACTGGCCCGTATAAGGGCGAAGCCGGGAAAACGGCCTGATTAACAGCCACACCAAGCCAAGATAAACAGCAAAAACAAGAATGACAAGCGGCCACCACAGCGTAGCAAGAAAGCTTCCAATCGCTGACAAAACGACAACCTCCCTTATGCCTTACTCCAGCATTCCAAGATATCTAAGCCAGTAGTCGGTAGTATTTATGGTGTCTTGGATTATAGTCCTAAACTCTTCCGTAAACACAGCCGTGGGTGCAATGGCATTTCCGGCGTTGTATTCAATCCATTCAGGATTTTGGGAAACTTGATAAACAAGATTTTGGAACCATGCAATCATTTCCGGGGGCGTGCCGCGCCTTACGGCATAACCGCGCCACATATGCATATCGTTAAGTTCCGGGAAGCCAAGTTCCGCAAAGGTTGGGGAATCTTCAAAGCCGGGCATACGCTCCGGTGAAGCTATTGCCGCAACCCATAAATCACGGCCTGCAGTGTCGAATGGGTTGCCCATTTGCACATGTGCCTCGCCGCCAAGTACCGCTAATGCACCGTTGGGGCCGGATTCAAATGGCACTGCTGTGCCGTCTGTGCCCGTTGACTGCCACGTAAGCAAAGCCTCGAAATGCTTGTTACCGCCAAGCATGGGCACTGCCCATATTTGGCCGCCTTCCATTTCCCTGGCCTGTTCGATTATACCGTGGAAATCCAGCCCCGCATCCCTTGCTTCGTTTGTGATGATAATTGCGGCAGGGTCCCTTTGGATTTTGGCAATCCAGTAATAGCCGTCTATATATTCATCCTGGTCAAACTCGTGGGATACAACGTTGTTTACGTTTGACATTGCCGCGCCGAAGATTGTATAGCCGTCTGCAGGCAGGCTAAGCACTTCCCTGGAGGCTATCATTGTGGCGCCGCCCACTACGTTTTCAACAACGAAAGTGGCATCGGTATATTGGCGCGCTATGTCTACAAACAAGCGGGTCGCAACGTCCATGCCGCCCCCGGGGGCTACGTGGGTGATGATGGTGATTGGCCCTGTGGGTTCCCAAACAGCGGACTCCGCCGGCTCAGAAAGTTCTTCGGCAGGCTCTGGGGTTGCTGCCGGTTCAGGGGTTGGTTCCGGGGCAGGTTCGGGGGTTGCTGCCGTCTCTATGGGTGCGGCGGGGGTTTCACCGGTACAGGCCGCCAAAGCCAAGGATAGCATCATAATTGCAAATAAGACAAACAATGTTTTTTTCATGGTATTTCTCCTTTAAGAATTATTTTTTGCCAGCATATCAAAAGCCAGCCCATGCCTTAGGCCGCGGTCGCTGATTATCAGTTTATCCACGCCTAAGCGGCTTATAATTACTTTTAAAATACAGGCCCCGGCCAATATAACATCGGCCCGTTTGGGCTGCAGGCCTGTAATTTCTTTTCGCTCTTCTATTGAGCGCGAACTGTATTCCGCGATTTGGGCCTCTACATCGGCCATAGTAAGCTTAGAACCTTGGATTACATCCGGGTTGTATTTGGCCATTTTATGCTTAACGGCGCCCATACTGGTTACGGTTCCGCCCATGCCTACCAGCTGGTCTAATTGGCCCGTAACAGCGTTTTCTTCGAAAATACTGTCAATTTCGGCTATGGCGGCGTTTACGTCGGCTTGGGAGACAGGGTCGGATTGGAAATGCTTTTCTGTGATGCGTATTGCGCCTAAATCTACGCTAAAGCGCCTGTTTACCGTGTTGCCGTCCCCGAAAATAAACTCCGTGCTGCCGCCTCCGGTATCGAATATGGCAAGCTTGGCCCGGGAACGTTCCAACTTAGAACCGTCAGAGGCTTCGTTGCGCCCTTCTTGAAACTGGGGCAAAGGTAGGCCCGAAAGCACCGCAAGATACGACAGCCTGGCTTCTTCCTCACCGGGGATAACCGTAAGATTTACGTTGCAGGTTTTTTTTACCAAATTCACGAACTCGTTTGTGTTTTTTGCGTTTCGCAGCGCCATAGTCCCAACGCAAACCATCTCGTCGGCGCCGCTTTCGTTGGCTTTTTTTGCAAACCGGGCAATGACTTTACTGTTACGTGCCATGGCTTCCGGGCTAATCATACCAGTTTCCCGAAGGCCCTCGCCCAGGCGGGCAATGTCGCTGTCTTCTAATATAGTGCGTATGGTGCCGTCCGCAGCCGGCTCGGCCACCAGCAACTTGATGGAATTTGAGCCAACGTCAATTATGGCCTTTCTGCTCATATGCATGTCCCCTTCCGGAATGACTATATCCCTACGGCGGTTTTCATTGCGTTAATATAGTTGATATTCTCATAGCATGTAAGGCCAAGTTCGCGTACTGTGTTTATTACGTTTTCAGGGTCGGTATGCTCTACGCAAACGGTACGCATAGGGACCCCGTTAAACTTAGTTTCCGCGATTTCTACCGTGGCTTGGTTTATTTCGTAGGCATGGCGCTCTTTGTAAACATCCACAATACATAAATTTTCGCCGGGTGCGATTAATTCATCCAGGAATTGGTCATACGTATAGGTATCACGCTTAAACTCCGGCAAGGGAACCTTTAAAAACTCCCGGTACAGCACTTCAAGCTTTTCTGTAGAAATGGGGAAGCCTTCTTTCATGGCTGGATACCACTGCTCTAGCTTGTCGCTATTCACCTGTTTAAGGGATTTAATGTCGATTAAGTCGTTGCGGATTTTTACGTTTTCACAACTTAACCGGGACAGGATATATTTCTCCTCGCTCTTTTTAAACCCTTGTTCTTTGTACAGTTTAATCTTTTGTTCTGACTCACCAAATTCTTGGCCAAAGGTGCGCCATTCCCATCTTGGGATGATTTTTGACATAAGCAATTCCCCTTCATTAATAAGCTCCAAGTAAAATTCAAGGCACTCATTGATTTGATTTTTATATGATTACACGTTAGTATGCGTTGGAATAATAGTCAACAAACAAAATCTTGTAGACCCTACAGGCAAAAGGTTGTGATACCGTGTACACCCATTATTATAAATATTTTGAGGAAGTAGCCCGGGAAAGAAGCTTTACTAAAGCGGCAAAAAACCTATACATATCTCAGCAAAGCCTTAGCGAATATATCAAGCGTATGGAGGAGTATTACGGCGTACAGCTTTTTATCCGCAGGCCAAGCCTAAACCTAACCCACGCCGGCGAACTGCTGCTGGAACATGTAAACAAGGCCCTATACCAAGAAGAGCGGCTGCTGGCAGAGTTTAGTTATCTTTCCTCGCAGAAAAAAGGCAAAATCCGGGTAGGCATAACACCTACCCGGGCACCGATATTCTTCCCTATGATTTTTTCCCGGTTTAACAAACTCTATCCACATGTGGAACTTTCTCTTAGGGAAGACCATACCTCATACCTGGTAAAAGACTTAATGAACGGAAAAATAGACTTTACAATAGGGCTGGAAGACGCGGGCACAGTCGTTAGCAATGTAATAACATCCACCACTTTGCTGGAAGACCGGGAACTATTCTTTCTTGCGTCCCGTAAATTGCTTACCCAATACGGTTTCCCGGAACAAGGAATTGAAAACGCCATATCAGAAGGTGTAGGGCTTGGGGAAATACAAAACATCCCCATCATACTAAAGCCCAATACATCTAAAATCCACACACAAATCGCGCAGGAATACCTGCGGCTTAATACAAAGCCAAAAATCGTAATAGAATCCAGTAATGTGTTGCCGTTGCTGCCTTTATGTAGCGCGGGTAATGCAGGGGTATTTATGCCCCGGACTATCCTGGGGTATGTACGGGCCCATTATTCCGGCGTTATGGATAGTGTACTGGCCTTTCCGGTACAGGATGTACCGGTAAACTGCGATATCGCATTAATGCATTTTTGCAACAGGCCCATGACTGTCCATTTCAATGATTTTATTGAAATCACCAAAAGTATCTTTACGGAGTACGCCGTAAACACATACTAAGGATTGCAGGAGGAGAAAAAATATATGAAGGAATTAATTATTGGTAACAAGGTAATCTTACGTGAGCTGCGAGAAGAAGATGCAGCTTTTTTCGCCCATTGGTATAGCCAACCAACAGTTATGTTTCAATGTGGTTTTCAAGAACCTACAACTTATGAAGCAGAAAAGAAAAGGATTAACAGGCCAGAAGATACCGATGAAGATTGGTACGCTATTACAGATTTAACCGGAAAGCTTTTAGGTGAAGCCGGCTTTTTACGTTTGTGGAAACACTGGCATTGCACAGATATGTCCATGATTATCCCAAACCCTGATGACCAAGGTAAAGGGTATGGCTTTGAAGCCGGACAGCTACTGCTAAATAAGGCTTTTAGGTATTACAATCTAAACCGTGTGGCTGTTGGCGTTGTTGAACTTAATACGCCGGCAATGAAGTATTGGGAACGCCTTGGGTTTAAAAAAGAGGGTTTACAAGAGCAGGGATATTTCCACGACGGTAAGTTTAGCGATTTTGTAATGATGCGGATATTAAAGAGCGAATATATAGGCGTTTCGATTTGAAATATAGCGAACGCGCTTGAGAAGCCCGCTCAGACTGCGCCAAAAAACGCATTGGTGCATTGCGATTTTCTGGCTTGCTTCGCGGTTCTCAAGTGCGTTCGCTATACCCATAGCTAATCGGGAGGGGCATTACATGAAAAACAATATTTACATTAAGTCATTACTGCGGCAGCCGGTTCGTACTTTTATTTTGGCGGTTCTAATAGGCATAGCTTCCTTTGCCTTCGTATCCCGCTGGGTGGAGTACTTTATCATTTCAACAGAAACCACACGGCTGGAGGAGTATTTCCGCCCCGTAGGGCAGCTGCGTAACCTTGACAACCCGGAAGAGGGCATTATATCCGGGGTGGAGTTTGTTTCCGAAAGCCCCCTTGTGCGGTTTGAAAACAGAAGCCGTTACGGCCACGCCACTCTAAACCAGACCCCGCCCGTTAACGCCCCTATGGGGGATACATGGCTAAATGCCACGGGTTTTATTCATTATGATATTTTTCCTACGGATGTTTATTTTTACGGTACAGTTGAGGCAATGCGCCCATGGACGTTTAGTACCCGTGACGGGCACTGGGCCGACGAAGAGACTTGGATACCCTACCACTTCCAGTATGTGCCTGGGGGGTGGGTTAACACAGGGTATAGCTTTGTACTGCCGGATGATTTTGCTGAAGGCGCCGCATATACGATGGAGGAAGTAAATGCGTGGCCAATTATGTGGCAGGATACATTTTTTCTTTACCCGTTTTATATATGGACGGAAGGACATTGGAGTCCTATGTTCTTTAACCAGTTCCAGAACCGGCATATGTACTGGGTTGACCGCCAGGTTGATGTGGAATTTTTCGTGCTGTATGTAACGGTAGATGAAGTAGTTGCCGGGCATGTAGACCATGTGCCATATGGGCGGACAATGCGCTTGCTGCTTTCTGCCGATGAAATGTTTACACTGGGCTTTTTCAGCAGACCCACTGCTGAACTGCTGGAGGACAGGCTTCCCGTTTGCCCCGAGGCCGGGCTGCCGGAACTAACGGTAGAAATAGGCGGAAGTTATCTGTTTAGGGGCACGTTTTTTGATGAACTTAATTTTCGTTCATTTTACCCCGGAACGGTAGGGAACCCAGCAAGGCAGCAAATAGTGGCGGATACATCTGACGAAAACCATATTTCATTTTACGGCAGTTTATTGCTTATGCCACTATGTGCAGAAACTGACCTGTGGTACCTGCCTGCATATGCAAATTTGGCTCCGCAAGTTTCATCTGATATAGACCGGCTAAATATTAACCAGCGCACATTGCAAATCACAACCGTTAGGGATATGACGGCCATGCCAATTATGGAACAGGTAGGCCACGAAGTTCAACTAACAAGCGGGCGCTGGATAAATTACGACGATTATCTAAATGCCCGGCCCGTAGTGGTAATGCATAGGCTAAGGGCCCTTTCTCTTAGGCTGGGGATTGGCAGTACCCTTACACTCCAGCTGCGGGATTTAACTTACCATTGGTCATTATTTGTTCCCGGCTACTATGACTGGGAAAGCCACCCGTATACCACCGTTGAGTTTGAAATCGTGGGGTTGTATTTATACGGTGCCCATACTTTTACCGCAAACAATTTCGGCCAGATGCGGAACTTGTTTATCCCTGATTCCGTATTGCCTGCCCACTTTGGGGTTGTGCAGCCGGGCCAGCCGGAGTGGTTTGTCGGGTGCGATACCTATAGCTTTGTACTTACTTCCCCCAGGTATCAAGACGAGTTTATTTTACGATACGGGCATCAAATGCTTGAAAGGGGGCTGACGCTTTTCTTCCGGGACGATTATCCGGCGGTTTTTGCCTCTGCGGCAGACGCCCTTGTGGATTCTTTGACGGTTAATCTTATTGTTTTTAGCGTAACATCCTTGACTACGCTTATGCTTGCCGTGTTTATTTACTTGCGGCAGGTTAGGCGTGATTTTGCAATAATGCGGGCTTTGGGTTCATCGGCAATGGGTGCCGGCTGGCGGATGTTTGTGCCTGCTATTTTGTTTTGGGTTCCCGCCGGGGCTGTGGGTGCGGCGGGTGCATGGCATTTTGCCGTAAGCCGCGCCACAAGCGCGCTGTATACTTTCGGTGCGGAACTTTATATGCCCCAGCTGGATACGTCTGCAGAAATATCTGTTTACACGCTTCTTGCCCTATGTGCAGTTGTTTTTGCGGTAGCTTTTGTGGCGCTTTTTATTGGGGTTATTGGGACGGCGCGGGTGCCTGTGTTTGAACTGTTGCAAGGTGTGAGGGCCAAACACACCAGAAAAAGAGCACCACAAACCCAAGAAATATATGAAAAAGACAAAGATGCGGGGCATGAAAGTGCACCCGTACATCTAAACGAATTCACTTTATCAGATTTTGTGGATAAGCCAACCAACAGAAACGCATACAACGCTGAATGGCGCAGAATATTGCTGCAAACCCTACGTTCCCCTGCCAGAACGGCCGTTACGGTAGGCATTGCCGTGGCCCTTGTGCTGGCCCTTAGTTGGGTACAAGTCACCATTACCGGTATCGAAGAAGAACTGGATTATTTATACGCTAACACCACGGTAAGATTCCATGTCAGGCCCGTAAGCAACTACGATAACGACAGGCAGCCTTTAAGCGTGTCCACTCCAATGGGCAATGTTATACGCTGGGCAACCATGAACGCCCTAAACAGCAGCGAACTTGTGGGTGAATCATATATTGTTGCGGGGGCCAACTCCAAGGTATTTCTTCCGTCGGCAGGGTTTGTGGCGGGGGTTAATAGCTGGGATGAACTGGTAAACCATGAAGTAGTTGACTATGAGGGCTTTATTCACCGAGATGTGATATATGGGTTTAACAGTTTCGAGCATTTTCTTAGGTATAACCCGTATGTAAGCGTTACTTTTCATGATGGTTTTGACCGGGATAGCTTTGCTTTCGACGATTGGGATTTTGAAACTCTTGTTCCAATAATAGTTCATGAGGATATGTTGGCTAAATGGGGGCTTTACCCGGGGGATACCACATCATTTACATCCCCAGAAAGACGCAGGGCGCGGTTTGCGCCGTATACGTGGTATGTGCAGATTATTGGAACATATACCGGCACCGTTTCTAGGAATATCCCCGGCGGCAATGAAATGCTGGAGGGTGCGGTGCTTATGCCTTTAAATCCGCTGTATTTTATCAGCCCGTCTATCCATTATACCGCAATGTATTTTTATTTGGACCCGGCTATGACCCGGTATTTTCACGATTTTAGGGAACTTGCAAATTATACCGTGCGGTTTGCCTTTAGGGCCGGCACAACCAGGCTTATGACATTTATGGACGACGGTGGGCTTCGCTACACGGCCATACCTTTGGAACGCAATCTTGCATTCCTTCGGATTTTACACCCGGTAACTTTGGTTTTATGTTTTGTACTTGGTATGGGGTTTGCGGGGCTTTTGATGGCCCAAAATGCTAAAACCGCCGCAATGTTAAGGATGTTTGGCGCTACCAAAAAGTATACGCTGGTTGTGCTATGTATTGAAATTTTGGCATTGGCCTTTGTTGGGGCGGCTTTGGGGGTTGTTGTTATGCCTTTGCTTAATATTCCTTTGCTGCTTTTGCTGGCTATGGCAGGGTTTTACCTGCTTAGTGCGGGTTTTGGGGCGGTTATTGGCGCGGCGCTTATCAGCCGCCATGCGCCTATGGAACTTTTGCAGATTAAGGAGTGATTTATCTCATATACTTCAGCATATGGGCATAATCACCTTTGTAATTCCATATTAAACTTAACAGCCGAGCGAACACACTAAAAATCTCCCTCTCGCGGCGTGATATATTAGCTAGTATTGACATGTGTATTACTTTTTGTGTATAATCATGTCGAATTCATGCGTGTACGCAAGAAATTTGCAGTTGAAGCGGGACTGGGGGTGATGCCATTGGGCTGCTGGTAGAGATAGTGCATAAATTGTAAGCTACTTTACTTCTGAATGAAAATGCTAAAATTAAGGAGGAAAGATTTCTATGAAAACGAGAAAATTTGTAATGGCCATAATGGCGCTTGTAATGATGTTTGCTGTTGCTGTACCAGTTGTGGCAGCAGAAGTGGATCTTGCGCCTGCAATGTATAACTGCTGCATGGTCGTGGATGGCGTAAAGCAAGGTGATTGCGTTGATGCGGATGTTGAATTTGAGGCGTTTAATTTTTGCCAACATCAACCGACACGCATGTACACTAATGCATATTTTTTGGAGCGCGTACGTATTTACTCTCTTAATGGTGTGTTTATACGCGAAGATTACGTTAGGGTAAGCCGAAGGGTATTCGTAGGCGTATTTTGTTCCAGATGCGGGGAACAGCTTTTGTTTTAAACCTACTTACATGTATTAAACGTTGTAACTAATAGAGGCAGACATTATGTCTGCCTCTATTGCAATTAGGAGGCTAGTCATGACAAAGGCAACTAAACCCCTCCCCTGGACTGCACCCAATATATTTCTTATATCTATCTTGCGGCAACCAGTTAAGCTAATTGCCTTGGCCATGCTTGTGGGACTGGCGGCATTTGGCATTACATTAAGGGCAACTGAGTATATAGTTGTACGGTCTGAAATGGCTCGCCTCGAGGGGCATTACAGACCAATTGGATTTTTGGCGCCCTTTGGGGCTGAGTGGCCCCCGCTTGTTTACTCCGTAATAGATGGGGTGCCTGATGGGCTCTTTGTTTACGCATGGGAACATGATCGCCTTGATTTTGAGGACTATACTTGGCAAGATCTCATATCTTCCGACTCGCGAGTAGATTTTGTAGACAGGCGGCGCAGGTACATCGCGGAATTTGCTGACATACCAAACGCAAGTGTAAGAGGGAGTTCAGGCCTAATAAGAGCGTTGGGGATTTATGAAACAGACGCCTTTTTTACCGCCACACTGCTTGAAGGCAGCCACATATGGCAGATGCGTCGTGATGAGTTTGGGGAAGTATCTCATGGCACCCCTGTCGCCGGTGTGGGTGAATACCTGGTTTTATACCTTACAGTGGATGAAGTATTTCTGGCATATCCCGAACATGTGCAAGAAGGCCAGCATCTAAGACTGCTTGTGCCTATAATAGACGCTTACAACATGCCTACTGACGGCATGGTAGTAGGCAATACATATCTAATACGGGCATGGTTTCATCATTTTGCATACATAAGCATTCATGACATTATCGAGTACTCAGATATTTTATATGTCTGTGTTATGGGCAATTTACGAACAACGCCTGGCAGGGATCCAAGCCGTTCGCCTACTAAGGAAAGCTACCCTGTTATGATAATTGCCCCGCTGCATAGCAGTGACGATATTTATTTTTGGGATACTAACTCCGATGACTATGCACAAGTGCTGGATGGCCTTGCAGGGCTGATTGAAGAGTGGAATCATAGACAGCGGGAACTTTTTATTAAGGCAACAGTGGACGGCAGTGCATCATATGTAACTCAAGGGTTTAGCGATTACAGGCTGTTGGCCGGGCGCTGGACAAATTATCAAGATTATCTTGACGCCAATCCCGTTGCAGCGATTTATTACGCTTTTGCAGCAGTGCGCGGCCTGGATATAGGAGATATTATTAGTATTACCCCAAGAAGGCAGCAGGGCTCGGACTTAATCCTACAGCTTGAAGTAGTAGGTATATATGATAGGGGTAACCTTGGAAGTGTGATCCGTAATGTTCCAAGTATCCAAGTGCCTACGTCCCTTTCACTTTCAGATTCAGAGTTTGAACATTTGGCCAGAATATATCCCCATTTTGACAGCTACTACAGCTTCGTACTTAACTCCCCACGGGACCAAGCCGCTTTTGCCGCAGATATTGGGCCGTATTTATTTGCTATGGGCTATGTGCTGGCATTTATCCCAACCAATGCGGATGTATTCATCGCCACGGCAGACCCTATTATGCAAACAATGACGGTTAACTTGATAGTCTTTGCCGTATCAGGGATAGCGGCGTTATTGCTTGCCGCTTTTATCTATATCCGCTTAGCGGAGAAAAATTTTGCCTTACAGAGGGCTTTGGGGATACCTGCTAGGACTGCATTATACAAGATTTTTACGCCGGTTATAGTGTTTTGGCTGCCTGTTATTATCGTTGGCGCAGTTGGGGCGTGGTTTGCGGCTTTAAACCTGGCGGAAGCCAATCTTGCACCGCTGTTTGAACTTGAGCCCCATATGGCAATGGGTGATGATTTTAGTATTATGCCCTTGGTATGGGTTGCCAGCGGCACTATTGCGGCTGCATTGGCCGCTGTTGCAGCCATGACTTTAAGATTAACACGGCCTGTACTGCAATTGCTGCAAAAAATGGACAGGTGATGGCATGAGCCTATTTGCAAACAGGTGCCGTTTTGTAATGCGCCATATAGCACGCGCACCCCTTCGTACGGGGCTGCTTGCAGGGGTTGCCTTGTTTAACATGCTGGCGCTGGCATTTTTGCTGCATACAATTGAAACCAGCGAGGCCAAAATTGACTACATGTACTTAAATACATATGTAACCGGGGCTATAGTACGGGGGGATACCTTGGCCGTAAATACGAATGCCAATATACCCCTAGTGCACGAGTGGACGGTAAACAGGCTTAACGATACCGGTTTTATTGCGGGTGTATATCTGGAGAAAATTGTAGAGCATTTTGTGCTTATCCCAAGCCCCATGATGCCCCGGGAGGGGTTTGACGGCCCCACGCGCAATATCCTTAGCCGGTATTGGGCACATAATATACTGGTTATAAATGACTTCCCGGCATTTGTTTACGATAATCGCCAAAGATTGTTAGAGCCAACCATACAGGGTTACCCACCCTTTGCCGGGGAGTTAATTATAGAATTTTCAGAAAGTTTTGGCCCAGATGATTTTAATTATAACGAAGATGAATTAATCCCTGTTTTGGTTCATTTTTCGTACAGGGCGCTTTATGAGCAGACGGAAGAAATGATAACCCATGAAGGAAATTACGCATACATATTGGAATTATACAGGCCGGACGCCCAATCTGTAATTATCCTTAGTACCACACCGGTACGTATCATTGGTTATTTTATGGGTGGGCACCCGGCAAGCCTTGGTAGGTTTCAAATCGCCCCACCCAGATTTCTTATGCCATATAATGTCTCACAGGAACATGCGGGCTACGCCACGGTACGCTTCGTAATAGACCCTGCCAATAACCGCAGGCTTGACTATTTCGGTGCCCGTGTGGACGAGATTCTTGCAAACCGGATGTCCCGTGCAAACGGGGATGTACCTCTTAGTTTATTTTTAGATGACAGCGAACTCAGGTTTGTGGTTATGCCAATGGAACAAAACCTAAGCCTTTTGCGTCAGCTTCTGCCTATTGTTATGGTCTTGACGTGCATTGTATCTGGGGTATTATCGTTTTTACTTATGATGCTAAACGCGAAGCTTGCTGCTGTTATGCGTATGTTGGGCATAACAAGAAAACTTACTCAGGCGCTTTTGATTATGATGCAGATGGCTGTATGTATTTTAGGGGTTGCCGCCGGTGTTATAATTATACCTGCATTAGGCATTGACACGAGCGCGACCTTGGTACTGCCTGTAATTTTGTTTTTCGTTGGTGGGGCGGCAGGCAGTTTTACCGGTGCAACAGCAATATGCAGTCGCCGGCCGCTGGCGTTGATTCAGGTTAACGAATAGGATTTGTATAGGCATTTTGATTTGAATTGGGCTGATGTCAAGTTTAAAAAGAATCTAACTAGATAACCAGGTTATGATATTTTTCGATGGCAGATTTGCTGCGTAAATTTCAAAGAAAGACCGTGGGGCTTTGCCCCATACCCCAAGGTTTTTACGCTTGGGGCATTCCGGTGAAATGGAAAAACGGCGAACCGAATTTAAATCCTAACTACTTGCCATCATAATCTCCCTCTTCTAGTTTTTTGTTGATTACCTTCGCTTCACGCTTGCTAAACAAATAATCGGTAAAGCAAGCGACAATGAACAAAATAACAGCGATGGCAACGTAAAATACTATTTGAGTTGGAGAGTCAAAAGAAAATATGCCAACTCTAGTTCCAATAAGAAAGGATATGCTAAAACCAACAAACATATTGATAGAAATTTTCAACCATAAAGCTAGTCGGTCTGTATCGTACACCATCCCGCTAATGGAAAATCCTACACCAATTGCTATATAGGCTAA
>Ga0123355_10001329_pt1 | contig 34341 bp, 19 predicted proteins | sample TergutEmb28metaG_3_FD_89872 | JGI IMG/M metagenome (GOLD analysis project Ga0123355, IMG submission 89872) | Embiratermes neotenicus P1 segment gut microbial communities from Petit-Saut dam, French Guiana - Emb289 P1 | ecosystem: Host-associated > Arthropoda: Insects > Digestive system > Gut ...
ACATACAAAGAAACACTGAATCTTGTCTTACGACAAAAATCCTCACCACGTCTAGGCGATTTTGAAGCTTAACGACTACAATACACTGCGACGCTACGCTTTTCATATAGTTTTACAAGTGGTAGACAGCGGAAGCGGGTTTGAGGCTTTTTGCGCACCTGTGGAGGCGTTGTGAAGACTCTGGCGATGGGAAAACGCTGTCTGCCCGGATGACAATCCGAGGCATACAGCTTTTTCCCCGCCAGAGGCTTTACAACATCAGCCGGAACATGTGCGCAAAAAGCCTCAAACCCGCTTCCGCGGTTTTCGTCGCTGTAAGCCTATAGCAAATTAGACTCACATGTGCTGTGCAGTAATATAGCTGTAATATAGCCCCAAGAAACTCCCAAAAGCCCCAAAAAGCCCGAAACATAATGTCCCGGGCTTTTTGCTATATCGCAATCTTGCTATATACAATTTTTCTGATGCTGGCTTCTGAAAGGCAGTATTGCCGCATCAATTCTATTATGGACGTGCCGCTTCTGTAGGCGGTTATTATATCCCTGTTTCGGAGGGAGACTTCTGCCCTTGCTCCGTTTTGTTGCCCCCAGCCTAGTTTATTGGTTTTGGGGATGTATATTAGTGCGCCGCTTGTGTACTTTTGTACTTCGCGCAATATCTCAGGTGGGAGTACGTCCTTTGCGTTTACGTAATTCAAAAAATGCCCTCCTAGTTACTATCGTCGGAGCTATCTCCGAAACTAGCATCGAAAATATAATCGAGGTATTCGTTGAGGTATTTATTGAAGCCTCCCTCGAAAAATGTGCGGATTGGTTACTGGTATATGGTTTATAAGACATTTCATATTCTCCTTTCTGAGTAATTGTGATGATTTTGATGGTGCGAGTACAGTTTTTTACATAGCATAAAGCAGGAGGGATTTTACTCCCTCCCGCTTTATGAGAATCCACTGTTAAATATCTTGGCCTAGGCCTTGATGTCTAACATAGGCTCTTATAGTCCTTTTAAGGTTAGGACAAAAACCACCCTTTGTTTGTCAACTTTAATCAGCTCCTTTCGCGGGTTGATTGCTTGAGAATCAAGCAGGTATTATTGTAAGGGTATCGGCCAAAAAGAGCAATGTATTTTTTAATTATAAATAAGTTGTATGTATAGCTTATTTGATTCGCTATATAAAGTTGTCACCCAGGGCATTTATGAGAATAAAATGCATTGCGTGATTTTTTTCATCCGCGAACTTTCGGTACAGAGTATAGGAGGATAACACTATGAACATAAACTTTCACTACTTTACCATCAAGACCCTGGCAATGCTTGCAGGCTTTAGCGACAACCAAGCACAGCAAATTGCGCAGTATTCGCAGTTTGTAGACGACTTTAGCGCACCGCCTACAATGGCCTGCTCTAATATCCCAAAAGAGATAATGAAGTCAGATACACTGGATTTGTACATATCATCCCCGCGAGGCAACTTTTGGCCTGTATCAACGGGCTTTACCAACCCTTTTGAGTATGCGACGCTTATAGTCCGGCGAGAGCAGCGGTTTGTCTTGTCGCCGTTTCATTTTGCGCCATTTGATAAGAAGGGTGGGGGAATCACGGATGCCAGGGTCGTTCCGCTGGAATATGGCGATGGCTCCCTTGTCGACAGGCTTTTGCAGCGCGAGATATTAAGATATCGGTATATGAATGACGAGACACTTCGGCTTCCAGATAAGGCTATATACCAAGAGAGCAATTTTGACCCACACATCACCGACCCACACATCACCGACCAAAACATCACCCTAATGCGCATGGGTATGCTGCTGCACACATTTGCTGATACATATGCCCATCAGATGTTTACAGGTTTTGTTTCCCCGGTTAACCGGGTGAATATCACACAAGTGCGAAACAATATCACCGGCGAAGATACCACTGCCCCGGCCCATGCAGGGATTAGAGGGCTTTTTGAGCGGGCAGCGTCAAGTATCCCTCCGATTGGCCATGTGCAAGCTGGGAGTAATCCGGATTTATCTCATGTGGGTTTTGGATTTATATATGATGCCGTGGCAGATGGATATGATGGAGAGGGTGTTTATTTTCGTGACAATACAGAAGTCTTTTTGGAGGCGGCGTTACAGGTCTTTCGGTATTTATCAAGATGTCAGGAAAATACGTTAACTGATACGAATAATAATATCCATGACAACCCATCCATCGATACAGTGGTCGACAACCATATCTGGGACGAAAACAAAAAAAAGCTGCGTCAAGGCTTGCTGGTAGAAATGCCTCGCCGGGACACTGCTCGAGGCCTTGCGTGGCACTGGGGACAGATATTTCCTATGATAAACTACCACTATGACGGAAGCGCGATTAGCCGTGGCTTTAGGCTCGCGCCTACGTCTATTTCTCAAATGACCCGCAGCGGTTTCACCGCCTTTTCCGATGAATTTTATGGATATAATATTATGGCAAATGAGATGCTTATAGAGTTGTATGGCCCGCGACCGCGTATTCATATGTAGGGCGGTTCAACTTGCTTAGTAGCTGTGTTCTCACTTCTGTAATGGGAATATGCCTTCCCTATTCACAAAAAATTTACGCACAATCGCCAACAATATGGTAAAATCCCCATGAAAGAGCCAAATCAAATAAATTTGGAGTGATTATATTGATCGATGTACGCAATCTAACAAAGGTCTACGGCCAGCACAGGGCAATAGACCAGATCAATTTCACCGTAGACGATGGCGAAATTGTGGGCTTTCTTGGCCCCAACGGTGCTGGCAAAACCACAACAATGAACATCATGACAGGTTTTATCGCAGCCACCAGCGGTGATGTATCAATCAACGGCCTTGATATTATATCCGAGGCAGAAAAGGCCAAGGCCAAAATAGGCTACATGCCAGACACCCCGCCGGTATACGGCGACATGCGAGTAGACGAGTATCTAAACTTCGTAGCCGACATTAAGGGCGTAAAGCGCGCAAGCCGCAAGGAAATGCTGGCCGACATCAAGCGGCAAGTCCGCATCGAAGATATGTCTCGCAGGCTTATTAAAAACCTATCCCGAGGTTACCGCCAGCGTGTAGGCCTTGCCCAGGCAATGGTAGGCTATCCCGAGGTCATAATAATGGACGAGCCAACCATCGGCCTTGACCCAAAGCAGATAATTGAAATGCGGGACGTTGTAAAGCGGCTTGGTAAGAAGCATACAGTCATACTATCAAGCCATATCCTTCAAGAAGTAAGTGCCGTCTGCGACCGGGTAATGATAATAAACCGGGGCAAAATTGTAGCGTCAGACACCCCAGAAAAACTATCCGCCAACCTAAACCGGGGCAATAACCGTATGCAAGTACGCATACTTGCCGACATGCCAAAGATAAAAAAGGCAATAGCCGAGTACCCGGTGCTGCGCCTGCTAGAGGACAAGCCAGGCGGTGAGCCAGGTACCGTAGACCTTGTACTTTCCGGGGAAAAAGACGATATGGACGTGCGTGAAGTTATCTTCCGGTGCATGGCAAAAAACAACCTGCCGATACTACTAATGAAATCAACAGAGCTAACCCTGGAGGAAATCTTCCTAACGCTAACCGGCGATGTGCGAAACGCGCCAACCGGGTATAAGCAATTGTCGGATGAAGGCAGCGGCGCGCAAGGTAGTACCGGGTCATTACAGCAAGTGGATGATTTGGTGACAGCCGCTTCATCAGACAGAGTGGATGATAATGACAAAAGCGATTTAGCCGAGGACACAGCGGCAGAGGATTCAAGCGCGTCGGGTCAAGTGGATGATTTGGTACCAGCCGCTTTTGCCGAACCCGGCACAACAGACACCAACCCCGGAGGTGAAAACTAGCCATGATACCCATATACAAAAAAGAAATGCGCACCTACTTCACCCAGATGATGGGATATATTTTCCTCGCGTTTATGCTTATTCTAATAGGCCTATTTTTTACAATCATGAACCTAATGGCACGCAGTGCCGCTTTCCAGATGGTGCTTTCAAGTACCACGATTTTTTTCCTATTCCTTGTGCCGATATTAACAATGCGCTTGTTTTCCGAGGAAGCTAGGCATAAGACAGACCAACTGCTTTATACCAGCCCTCTGTCTGTTAGTCAGATTGTAATAGGCAAGTTTCTTGCGGCAACGTCGTTGTTTCTTATTCTTTCTGTAGTAACCATGCTTTTCCCCCTTATGCTTAGCCGCTTTGCCGAAAGTATGCCCGTTAGCCGTATTGTTGGCACATATATCGGGTGGATACTTGTTGGCATATGCTGCATTGCTGTGGGGGTTTTTATTTCTGTGCTAACAGATAATCAAATTGTGGCGGCGGCAGGTACCTTTGCGGCCTTATTTATGATGTTTCTGATGGAGGCCTTTGCGATGAGTATGCCAACATCGGCCTTTGCGTCGTTGATGTTTGTAGGTTTTATTGTACTTGCGGTGGCCGGTATATGGTTTAACAGCACCCGCAATGTGCTTTCTTCTGTAATTGTCGCGGGCATTGGCATTGCTGTTGCTGTTGGGCTTTACTTTTTCAATAATCTTATCTACGACGGCATAATAGTGCGTGTGCTGCGCTGGCTTTCTGTTTACGCCAGGTTTGACAGCTTTGCCGCCGGGATAGTAAACCTTAATGATATTGTGTACTATGTTTCGTTTTGTGTACTGTTTATCTACCTTTCAATTAATGTAATCGAAAAAAGGAGGTGGCGTTAGTCATGAATTCCCAAAACTCAAAGTCATCAAGTTCAAAGCCTTCAAGTTCAAAACTTTCTCTTCTTAAAGACAAACGCTTCCGCTATGGCACAATGTCCACGGCTATGATGATTGTGGCAATTATGATTTTTGTGCTGGTTAACCTGCTTGCGGACGAATTTAATCGCAGCCGGGACCTAACCGCAGAGCAACTTTACACCCTAACAGACCAAAGTATCCGTTTCCTTGACGAGCTGGAAATGGACGTAACCCTATCTTATGTAACCCGCACCGGTGCTGAAAGTCATATGATTACCCAGCTACTTGCGGAATATGACGTCGCAAGCCGCCGTGTAACAACAGAGACCCGTGACCCAATGATTAACCCAACATTTGTGCATCAATTTATCGAAGACGTAGCCGACAGCATCCCCGACGGCAGCGTAATCGTGCAAAGTGCGCACGGGTTTAGGGTAATAAGGCCGCAAGATATGCAAACCCTAGGCCGTAACCAGCAAACCGGGCAAATAGAGCGTGTAAGCTTTGACGCCGAGCAACAGATTACCCAGGCAATACATGCACTTACCTTGGGAGACCCTTCGGTTATCTACCACGTAACAGGCAGCGGTGAGGTGCCTCTTTCCGAGTCTTTTGTCGCGTTTCTTGAATCGGAGAATTTCATAGTACGCAGCATAGACGCCGTTATGAACGAAATCCCAGAAACCGCCGACGCGTTGTTTATCACCTTACCGGCCCGGGACTGGGCATCGGTAAAGGCCGATAGGATTATGGACTACTTTGATACCCGGGAAGGCCGGGCGTTTATGGCACTGGGCCTAGCAGGCGAGCGTTTTCCAGAACTTGACCGTGTATTACAGGCCTATGGCGTAAGCCTTGGCGACTATATCATAATAGAAGGTAATGCCCAGCTTACTTTAATGGGCGACCCAACAGTTATGATTGCACCCCTTTTGCAGCACGAATATATTACCGTACCCCTTGCGCAGCAAGGCTTTATGGCACTTCTTATGGCGGCACCCACAGGCCTGGATGTACTTGAAATGCGCAGAAGCGGTACCACAGTAGAGCCCCTTGTCGCATCCTCAAGAGATTCCTATGGCCGACTTCTTACAACCGAGGCCGATACAATAATGCAAGTGCCAGAAGACCTTGAAGGGCCTTTTGTCCTTGCGGTAGCAATCACCGACAGGATATTTATTGATACAGCCCGTGAAAGCCGCATGGTTGTTGTTGCCAATGGCGGCATACTTTCTTCCGAGGTTAACAATTTCTTCGGGGGAAGCAATTACGCGTTTATCTCCTCAAGCCTTAACTGGCTGCAAGGCAACCCACCGGGCATATGGATACCGGCAAGGCGTCCGCCAGGCGGTACACCTGTTATGCTAACAGATGCGCAAGTTGTGACAATGACCGGTATATCAATGGGACTTTTGCCTATTGGGCTGTTTGCGGCAGGTATATTTATATGGTTTAGGAGGCGGCATAGCTGATGAATAGCGAGAAACAATCCCAAAGCGATATTTCGCACCAGCCCCCAACGCCAACCCGCGGCGGTATTAAAAAAGGCATAAAAAAAGCCATAACCCTTGGGGTTGCGTTGGTGCTTGTAGCGGGCATGGTTGGCCTGCTTATGTGGCAGCGGGGAAGGGAAGAGCCTGTAATCTACGATGAAGAGCCGCCCCAATCCCAAGTTATACGCATTGTAGAGCGCGAGGAAAACGAGGTTGTAAAAATCGTGTTCCAAGGCCAAGACCTGGAAGATACCCTAACAATGATACCCTTTACAAACGAAGCGGGCCACACAGAATGGACTGTTTACGGCTATAATTATTTATTTGACCTTGCAAGCACCCGCCATAAGGCGCGGTCGTCTTTTAACTTGTTTACTCAGCAGATAATATATGAAGACTTGCGAGATGCGCCGGATATTAACCTAGATTATTTTGGCTTTAGTCAGATGATTATAACCTCCCACTACGAAGACGGCACAACCTTAAACCTATATCTAGGCGGCCCAACTGCCGACTTTAGAGGCCATTTTCTTATGGTGGAAGGTGACCCAGGGCTGTATGTTATCTCAATGCTTAACGCGGAAAGGCTGCAATTTGGGGTTAGTGAAATGCTGGATACGACGCTGCCATTTTGGGACGCGGAAACAATTGATTACTTCCTAGTAGCCGAGCGTGACAGGGATGTAATAGAGTTTGCGCGCCTGCCCCACCCGGATATGCCGGAAGTTGAGATTGTGACAATGGTACAGCCCTTCGACGGCCGGGAGGTTCATATTTCAAACCTTATGCAGCATGTAATGGACGATTTTACGTTCTTCGGCTTTGGGGATATGGTAAACCTGCACCCAGAAAGTCTTGCCCAATACGGCCTAGATGACCCAAGTCTTGAGTTTATTTATCAAGCGGAACATGGCATGGCGCACTTGCTGTTTGGCGATACTTTTTTTCGAGAGTTCCATGGGGAGGAAATAGAATTTATATATGTAAAATTCGCAGACCGCCCCCATGTGTTTGAGACACCTTTCATACTGGCGCAGCCACTGTTTAATATGAATGTGCTGCGCTTTATCGACAGACTTATCGCGCTTATAGACATTAGATATGTGTATCGGGTTGATGTTTTAAGCCCCGAGATTGATTTAGAGATTTATATAAACACCCAGGAAGATGAGCGTACAATCGAGCCTACTATTAATAGTATCCCTGTAGAAGAGCGTCCCTTTAGGGTTGCATATAGGCAGCTTATCGGCCTTGGAATTGATGCGGAAATCGAGCCATTTGCACCTACTGGTGACCCGGCTTATACCCTTCGGTATGTTCTTTTAGACGATGACGATAAGGTGCTTACCTTTTATGAATATGACGGCAATTTCCTTGCTGTGTCTGTGGATGGCGAGGATATTTGGTTTGTTACTAATCGTCGGCATTTTAGGGAGTTCTTTTTGCAGGTGCAGGCTTTGAAGGGATAGTTTTTGTATTGCTAGGAGGTCTCATATGGGTAAGCATCAGATTATTTTTACGTCTTGCAAAAGGGGTATCGTTGGCGAAAATCATGGCCTGCAAGTGTACTCCCACAATGAAGCCTTCCGGGATGCAGCATCTGAGCATGTGCTTAGCTTGCTTGCCTATCAAGTGCCTAACTTGCCTATGGGCGAAGTTATGACTGACGAGGGTGCTGCGGTTATGCCTCGGTCTTTTGTGTACCGGTTGCTGCCTGGTGGGTCTAGTGCCATCGTGTCAAAAATATTTCTTGGCCGGCATGGTACGGTTGAGACTCGTAATCAATCTGGCGAAGGCCTTGACCATACGAGTGGGAATAGTGACCGCGCAATCGAAGGCAGTTCTTCATCTGTCGAAGGCCATGACCGTGCAATCGAAGACAGTTCCTCATCCGTCGAAGGGCGTGACCGCGTAATCGAAGACAATTCCTCGTCCGTCGAAGCCCATGACCGCGCAGCCGAAGGCAGTATCCCAACTAGCGAAGCCCTCGACCATCCAGTCGTCAACGGCAATCCGCTCAGATACGACAACTTCCTAAGCCACGCAATAATCATAGATAACGCCGAGCTAACAAACTACCCATGCGAGTTTTACAACAGCAATATATTCCGCAGCCAACTTGACCCAAGCGAAACAAACAACAACGAGCCACCACCTTTTCTATCAATGCCACAACTTGCAGTAGGCGACACCATTTCCCTCGAAACTGTAGCCGAGTTTATAAGCAGCGACAACAGGCTAAACACTTTCAAAAAGATGCTTGGTGCAATGCTTAAATATAAGACTGCCCGCAAGCGTGTTGTCATAAACGACACACCCGATAACATCATCAAGTGGATTGCGGCACTGCATTACGCATTGCCCCTTGAGATTGCCCTTGGCGTAAATATTTCCACCTACGAGTATGACCCGTCTCGCGGGGATTCCCAAGTTTGCGGGGTTATGCCAGAAGGCACGGCTTTTAACGCAGCTACGGCAGATATGCATTTTACATTTGATATTGTCGATGGCAATATCCCAGATATCCGCCCGGCAAACAACACCGAAGACAGTTTTTTTGATTTTATTGACTCTATTTTTGATTCAATACAAGGCGACAACGGCGGCAACTTTGACAAAATCCACGACTTTCATAAATTTATAATCGACAAGCTATCATATAGAAACGCGGACGAAGAGTATTACAGTGCCTATGCCCTATACAGTCTTGTCGCGGGTTTGCCGGTAAGTATTTCACTTGACCTACTTACGAAAGCTTTGCACATGGCAGACAGTTACGCAGGCGAAGCCGAGCAACTTGAGGTCATAGGCAAAATCCTTGCCGAAAAAGCCCTTGTTCTTTCCGTACCCGACGAGTATGCCCTTGGGATTTTCTCAGCACTTGCTACCAGGTATGCTAGGGTTTCTCGAGAGATGCAAGAAAGCATCCGCGCCCTTTTTGGCGAAAAGGCAATCAATGCCTTTGCCGCCGAGTTTACAACAAAAGACGAGTTTATCGCCCTATACGCACAACTCGAAGCCCTGTGCAAACCGGTTGGGATAAGCCTTTCAAAGGAACTACTAACAGACCACAACGCCCCGCGCTTACTGGAAATATTAAAAACCACCCCAGTTGCGTGGCGATGGGACTTTGTAGTAGATTTGCTATGCGACTTTATACAAACCCACCGTATTACAGTGGAAAGCCTTACAATGGAGCATATGCTTGGCAAGCTGATGGGGGATGTGCTTACCGCCCGGCTTGAGGCCGATGTCACAAGCGGTTTTGGGCTTATCAACAAAATTCTTTTGACCTTTGCCGCCGATTGGGACTATCTCACAAACCTAGCCTTCCATATAGAAGGCGTAATCTTGGATGTGGATGAGTCTCTTATTTCAAATCATTGGCAGCATGTCTACGACCTATACGCCGCTCACCAAGCCGCTAACAGGCCCAGCATATACAACCTATTTTTATCCCACGACCGGGGCGACCAGGTCTTTGATATGTACAGCCAGTTTATGCGGCTTGCCGGCAATATAAAGGCCGCAACCGAACTCTTTAAAGAGCAAACCGCCATCCGCAACAAAGAATATATTTTAGACTACCAACAAAAAATCTACGGCCAATACTACGATTTTTTATCCCAGCGCAAAGACTCTGCCGCCGCAAAACGAGAACTAATAAAGCAGATTGTTGCCGCAAATATCTCCACAGATTTCTCCCCCAGCCTTATTAAAGAGATACTAGAAACCATCCCACCAGCCGCGCTTTCCAAAGAAAACGACGAACTTGTAGCACTACTGATGGATTATTACCGAGGCCAGCGCGGCAAAGAAATCCCCGAAAGGCTGATACTTCTAGCATCGGGCAAGCTGATAAGCAAGGCAAAAACCACCTACGAACTAGAAAACGCAATCGACACAGCAAGGCGTATCGCAAACAGCGATACAATCAGCTTGCAAGAACTTACATCAAGCGAAGTAGAAAAATATTTCAATTGGACGGGGCCCAGCCTCTATGCCTGTAGCAAAACGGACATGGATTTAAAGGCCAATTTCAATATCTACACACATACACAAGAATCCGCAAGTGACTTAATTATTGTATTTGCAAAAGAATCAGTCCGCGCCAGCAAAGAGTCAAAGGAATACAGCCCCATAATGATGTTCTTAGAATTTCTTTTCGCAACAGGCACCGTGGAAAACAGGCAACAAGTAGGCAAAATCTACTGTAAGCTAAGCCGTCAAAACCTCGAAACCCTGGACGAATCCATAAAAGAAAGCTACAAAGACGACGCAAAATTCCTCTTATACTGGAGCGAAGTACACGAGATAGCAGTCAAAACCAACCCGATACTAGAAACCATCGGCAGCTTCTTTAGGCGGAGGAAATAGCATGATGATATCGATTTTAGGCTCAGGAAGCTGGGGTACGGCAATCGCCATAATGCTTGCCGAAAACGGAAACAATGTCACCCTATGGTCATACTCACAAACCGAGTGCGCCGCACTAGAGTTACATGGCGAAAACCTCCCATTTCTTCCGGGCTTCCCAATACCAAAGGCCGTATCATTCACCACAGAACTTGCCCACTGCGCCGATGCTGACATTGTGGTATGCGCCCTGCCGTCCTTCGCGGTACGGGGGGTAATAAGCCGTTTTGCCAGCCATGCAAAACCCGGCAAGATTGTGTTAAATCTTTCAAAGGGGCTGGAAAATGAAAGCCTAATGACCCTACACTCTGTCATCAGTCAAGAACTGCCAAACTGCGATATAGCAGTAATGTCCGGGCCAAGCCATGCGGAAGAAGTAGCAAAAAAAATCCCAACAACCAACGTTGTAGCAGCCCAAAGCCAAAAAACCGCCGAGTTTATCCAAGGCATTTTCATGAACCCATTCTTTAGGGTGTACACCAACCCGGATATCACCGGGGTAGAGCTTGGCGGGTCGCTAAAAAACGTCATTGCCCTATGCGCCGGGATATCCGACGGCCTTGGCTTTGGCGACAATACAAAGGCCGCGCTAATGACCCGCGGCATGTACGAAATCACACGCCTAGGCGTAGCAATGGGCGCAAATGCCGAAACCTTTGGCGGCCTTTCCGGCATGGGCGACCTAATAGTAACCTGCACAAGTATGCACTCAAGAAACCGCCGGGCAGGCATATTAATCGGCCAGGGAATGACCAAAGACCAAGCAATGGCCGAAATAAAAATGGTAGTGGAGGGCATAAACACCTGTAGCGCGGCAAAGCAGTTAGCCGACAAAATGTCTGTCGAAATGCCAATAATAAACCAGGCCTACGCAGTATTATATGAAGGAAAGCCAGCAAAAGACGCCACACTTTCGCTGATGGGACGGGACAAGCGTCACGAAAGCGAGGCCGGATTCTTGAACCTGTAATGCAAAAAACCCCGGAAAATGGGGTTTTTATTTTTTAATGAAACTTAGAAAGTAACATCATAGTGAATACTAGGGCGTGTTCCCACTACCGCCAACAGCCATCTTTTGGTCAATTTTGCACCGCTTTTCGTCGGCACTTCCTAGCTTGCCGTAGGTCTTGCGTCGTCAGCACCTCCTCAATCGGCACAAAATTGCCGCAAAATCTGGCTATTGTCGATAGTGGGAACACGCCCTAGGTTTTTATGACAACATGAACCTGCGGCACTATTTTGACAGATGGAAAGATATCGTGCCAATGCTCTGCGTGACGCTGATACAAGCCGTATTGCTTTTTGCGCATGATTTCCAATAAATTGTGCCCGTCAAGTATTAGTTCATCCTGCATTTTGCTTGCGGTCTTTAGAATTTCTTCTTGTACTACAGCCTCAATTTGTGCGGCGATATATTGGCGGTTGCTTTCTCGCTCTAGTTGCTCGTAGCCGCCGGGGATTTCCTCTATCCGGCCAGTCAGCTCTACATATATATGCGCCTCAAGCCCCGGTACGGTTTTCTCATGTTTTTTCGCTTTTGACTCGGGTGTCATTTTTGTCAGAACTTGAATAGTAACACGGTCATTAGACTCTTTAAACCTTATTGTTACTGCATGGGTTTCTACTTTAAACGGAATGTGCTGAGGCTCGAAACCAGTTTGAATACCTTGATTGTTGGCGTTGTGAGACGTTGTTGTGCGGGTTTTCTTAGCTGTAGTTTCCTCTGTGACAGTTACCACAGTGCCGAGACAGCCTTCTGGTTTGCACCAAAGATACCCGCGCAGTTCGTCTTCATCCAAGTGCCTGGTATTATCTATCGTAGCCGTATGATTTTTGCCTGTAGCTTGGCTTTTGCTTTCGTCACTGCCTCTGTTTCTGCCACTACTTTCGCCACTGCCTCTGTTTCTGCCACTACTTTTGCCTTGGCTTTTGCGTTTTCCATCAAGCAGCATCGCGCCGTTAAATTGCAGCTTCTCTTCGTCTGCTTTAATTATCGGCACAAGCACCGCGTCGTGATATTTAACTTGTGTAACCAAGTCATCTAAAGACAGAGGGAAGCTGGCACCGCCAAGCTTTTGTTTATCCCGGTACATTGCCGCGATATATCTGCCAGGCCTTGAGTCGCCCTGGGGGGCGGATTTTAGTATGTCCGAGGCATTTTCATGAGAGGCAACTACATACATTGTACGGTCGATTTCGGGATGGCGGTTAAAATAGTCCAGCGCGACACGCAACATTTCCGGCTCTTCCAGCAGCGCGCCACCAAGCGCAAGAAGCTTTGCTTGACCAAAGTACAGGGGCGATTTAGTTTCGGCATCAATTTTTTTAATTGCCTCGGATAGTGTCAAGGCAGAGCCGGAAACAACATGTGGCGGCGCGTCCTCGCCTTCGTCTTCCTTACTGTCGTTTGCCGCGGGGAGGGATAAGGTTACGGTATAGCAGATAGCTTTTTTGCCGGGGACATCAAGACTGGCGTCCTCAGTCACATCAACTGCTATTGCCACAACAAAAGCGCGGTTTTCTATTTCGATTTTATCCCAGCAGGCGGTTAGGCTAGTTAATAACATTAATATAATCAGCAACAAAGCAAGGGCTTTTGAAAGAGGCTTCCAAACTTTTCTGTTGCCGCACATGCCGTTTGCATTGCCGCAATAATCCATATTTTCATGTTCAAGTCTACCGGCTATTCTTGTTTTACCCATCGCTATTGCTCCTATTCTTTCCTTTTAATATGGATGCAAGCATCAATAAAACCGGCAGCACCACAAGAAAAAACGCGCCAAGAGTAAGATACATAAAATCCAGCCGTTGGTAAATTTCGGCCTCGTCCCATGGAATACATGTGACTATAAAAACAGCAATAGCAGTAACAAGCACGCCAATCTGCCAAAGCCTATTTGCGCGAGAAGGGGCATGACGGCGTTTATCATCAGCAACCGTTCCCTTGGCAGCTCTTCCCCCAACAATACAATTTTTTATCAGCACCCCACCAAAGAAGATAAGTGCGTTAATAAACACAAAAATCGTGATAATCCAAAAGCTAATCATCAACGCTTCCTGCCGCTCTATAAACGAGCCGGGCATTGTTATCATGTCCATTAGGCTAAGCACCGGCCATGGAAGGTCTTTTACACCGCGCCCAAACCTGGCAAGGGTCAGCGCGGTAATTAACGTAATAATAATGCCGGAAATCCCAACCGCCGAAACCGCGGCACGACGCATATTTTTCCTGGGATGGATATATGGAGACACAAGCAGCAAGCATTCAAGGCCGGTAAGCATAAACCCAAGCCTAATCGTGCCGTTTACAAGAGTCTGCGTCGGCGTAGTAAGCACCGGTTGTAGATTGCTTAAGTCAATGTCTCGCGCGGCAAGCACAATAAGCGCGACAAAGGGTATAACCATAAGTGCCAGCAAAAGCTCAGCAACCCGTGCCCGTGTCTCAATACCTTTTACAGCGGCATAGGCGGCAACAACCAGCATAGTAATCCCCGTTGCCATAAGAGGTGTCTGCTTTAAAAGCACCTCCTTCACCACCAGCATAAATACACGAAGCTCCAGCCCGGCGGCAAACACAAGCTTTAACCAAAAAACAGCAGCAAGGATATAAGCCACAGGTCGCGTCAAAAAATATCCTGTACTTTGAATAAAATTATCGGAAGGCCTAAGCCTAGCGGCAGTTGAAACCAGCGCGGTAACTACCATTGCAAGCATCGTAAGCCCAATGGCGATAAGCCAACCGTCGGCATCGGCATACTCATAAACCCGTCGCGGCAATACAATTACGCCGGTGCCTATGGACGCGACGATAATAAGTGCCTGTAATTGTCGTAAGGATATTCTTTCATTTATAGATAGCATTTGCTGGCCTCTTTCCCAAGCTAAATAGTGTTGCAATCTCTACGACCGTTCCTCATAAGATGTTGTAAGCCTTGCCGAAAAATGCTTGATGCGTTGCATATTTTCGGCAAGGCAACAACATCTAATTGCGGTACGGGTTATTTATACCGTCCACTCTGCCCAGGATTAGCAAAAAACGGCCGTTTTTTCATCATAAACAAGGGCAGGCGGAAAATACTATCTTTTAAATCCTCGCCCTTATTAAGCTGGGTCGCGGCAAAGGGCATAAGATAAGGAAACCCAAAGCTACGCAAAGACGCAAGATGCACCAAAATAATCAATAACCCCGCCCAAAGCCCAAGAAAACCAAGCCCCGCAGTTAAAATCAGCAAAACATATTTCACAAGCCTAAACCCATAAACCAGCGATACATTAGGTATTGCAAAAGTAGCAATCCCTGTAAGTGCCACAATAATCACAACAATTGGGCTGACAAGCCCGGCCTCAACAGCCGCCTGGCCAATAATCAAGCCCCCAACAATACCAATTGTGCCACCGGATGCGGTTTTAAGCCGAATACCCGCCTCACGCAGCATTTCAAATGCAGCGTCCAGCAAGAAAATCTCAAGCACAGCCGGAAAAGGCACCGCCATACTGGCCTCAGCAAGCTTAGTCACCATCAATAGGGGTATCATAGACGGATGATAAAGTGCCACCGCAATATACAAAGCCGGAAGCGCAACAGCAAGAAAAGCCCCAATAAACCGCAGCATCCGGGTAATAGACATAATATGCCACCGGCTATAATAATCCTCCGAAGCTTGGAAAAAACAATTAAGTGAAACCGGCGCAAGAATGACAAAAGGCGACCCATCAACAATAACAGCAATGCGTCCCTCAAGAAGGGAAGAAGCCACCTTATCCGGCCTCTCTGTAAGCTGCAACTGAGGAAAAGGGCTAAGCCAATTTTCCTCAATAAGCTGCTCGACACAGCCGCTATCCATAATGGCATCAATATTAATCTTCTCTAGGCGCGCCTCAAGTTCTTCAAGGACACGAGGCCTAACGATACCTTCAACATACATAACAGCAATATCTGTCTGAGAACGGGTACCAATACGGCTTTGCTTACATTTAAGCCCCGTATCACGAATCCGCCGCCGAATAAGCGCGGTATTAAAGCGCATAACCTCACTAAAAGCCTCCCGAGGCCCCTGGACAACAACTTCCGTCTCAGCGGCAGTTATCCCCCGATTAGGAAACCCACGGGTAGCAACAATAATGGCCTTAGGATAGCCCTCAACAAAAACAGCCGTATCCCCGGCCATAATAAAATAAAGGATATCCTCCATTTTATCGGCTTCACTTACATCCCCAGTAGCAATGCCCCGATCCTTAATGGCAGTATAAATATCCGGACCCTTCTCATCATCGCTAAGCCCGGCCCAGTCCATCTCAAACAGCCGCCTGATAATTGTCATATCAAACAAGTCCCGCCCGGTCATCGCGTCAATGTAAGCAAGATAAATCCAAGGGGCGTCCGCGCCACCGGTAGGCATTTTCCGCCCAATAAAATCCTGGCTATCCGCAAACAAAGCCTCAATCAGTTGCTGATTCTCGTCAATTGAAGCACTAGGCTTCTCAGGTACAATAATTTTATTCTCGTCTCTAGTCATGGCATTAGTGTGTTGCGGAATGAGCGAAAATATGCAAATCAACTTTGTGATATCATGCAACATACAGCTAAATAATTCGAAATCAGTCTCATCTGTCGCCGAAAATCCGCCTAAAGCGCATAGTAAACACACCCAACCAATGCTATCCAAAAGCCGCAAAAAAAATGGAGCCTGCAATTTGCAACATATTTATAATGACATCAACTCAAACGTGGAGGAAATAAATGGACTGGTTAAAAGGAATGAACGAAGTAGTAGCCCACATCGAAAAAAACCTAAACGAGCCAATAGCCTACGAGAAAATCGCGCGCATAGTAGGTTGCTCTGTATACGAGTTTTTTCGGATATTCTCGTTTATGACAGGCATGTCAGTAGCGGAATATATAAGGCGAAGAAGATTATCCCAAGCTGCATTTGACATCCAAAACACTCCAAAAAAGATAATCGACATCGCGCTAAGCTACTGCTACGAGTCACCAACATCCTTTGCAAAAGCCTTCAAAGACTTGCACGGCATACCACCGTCATCCATACGCAAAGGCAGCATAACCCTAAAAACCTACCCACCAATTTCCTTCGCCCTAACAATTAAAGGAGTCGATGAAATGAATTTCAGAATTGAAAAACAAGCCTCATTCACACTAACCGGCCTATCAATGCAAGTGCCAGCAGACTCAACCCACGACTTTGCACTGCCATCAATAGCCCAAATAGCATCCCCAAACCTAGCAAACCAGCCAACAATGGACGATCTAAAATCCCTTACCCCAGGAGTACACAACCACATAACACCCACCGGCCAAACCATAGTCATGGACGTAACAAACGACGGCACCACAACCATCAGCATAAAAAAAGACGACGGCACATTAGTAAATGTGCACAAACAAGTCACCAAGACAGGCGAAAAACTAAGCACCACAACCGTTACAACCGCCATAGACGACGCCCCACCCCTAACAATAGCCGCCTTTGACTACATCACTACCAACAATACAGTCCACTTCTTCTGGAGCGCAGACTTCGACAAAAGCCGCAACACCTACGAACAAAAAGAAATCCCAGCCGCAGACTGGGCAATATTCACATTTCCATCCAACTTCACCCCAGGCAGTATTTCTAAGGCATATTCGCGCATACTAACAGAGTGGTTCCCAACAAGCGGATATAGGCGAGATGAGTCAGTCCCACACTTAGAGAAATTTAACAAAACAGAGCCCGGTAACCAATCCCTAGAGATTTGGATGCCAATAGTCACAAGCCAAAACACATGACACAAACACCCATGTAACACAAATTCCCTATATCAACACAAATCGCCTCTTACAACACAAATAATTTACCACACATCGCCACTCAACTAGCATCACAAGAGCCAAAACCATAAAACTCAAGCCTGTCATTGTATATTTCGCACAAAAATAATAACGAAATTTGGGATTTCCTCTAATGACAAATTTATGTGCATACTGTAATATTACAAACATGTTACAAATGATTTAACACTGGGCAGGCAACCCCTCCCATCCAACTAAAACCCGCGCAAAGCATCCCGCAAAAGGCAGTGCAAGCCGTAAAGCGGCAAGCACAAAACTGCAAGCCGCAAAGGCAAGCAGCACGCCGCACTTAGCCGCAAGGCGGGCCGCGGCCCCGCAGCAATGCGCCCTAGGCGCAAGCGAGGAAGCGAGTAGGGGCATTGCCCCAAACGAAGCGGCGGGGGCTTGGGGGCAGCACCCCCATTATAAAGGAGGCCATAAATGGCAGGCTTAGAGCTTAAAAACATCGTCAAGAAGTACCCCAACGGTTTCGTGGCTGTATCAGATTTCAACCTCAGCATCGAAGACGAAGAGTTCATTATTTTCGTAGGCCCATCAGGCTGCGGTAAGACAACAACCCTTCGTATGATCGCAGGTTTGGAAGAAATCACAGAGGGTGAGCTATACATAGGCGACAAGCTTATGAACGACGTGGCTCCCAAGGATCGCGACATTGCTATGGTATTCCAAAACTACGCGCTGTATCCTCACATGAGTGTGTACGATAACATGGCGTTCGGCCTAAAGCTCAGAAAGTTTCCAAAGGCAGATATTAAAGAGCGCGTAGAGGCAGCAGCCAAGATCCTGGATATCCAGCACTTACTTGATCGTAAGCCCAAAGCACTATCCGGCGGTCAGCGTCAGCGTGTTGCTATGGGACGTGCAATAGTCCGTGACCCAAAAGTTTTCTTGATGGACGAGCCTCTGTCAAACCTAGACGCCAAGCTTAGGGTTCAGATGCGTACAGAGATTACAAAGCTTCATCAGCGTCTAAAAACCACTTTCATCTATGTAACACATGACCAAACAGAAGCTATGACCCTAGGTGACAGGATCGTAGTTATGAAAGACGGCCTTATAATGCAAGAAGACAGCCCAGTAAACCTGTACAACAGGCCACAAAACCTGTTCGTTGCCAGCTTCATCGGTAGCCCACAAATGAACCTTGTGGAAGTACAAGTAGAAAAGCGCGGCTCAGATGTATACTTGATTTTTGGCGAAGCCGCAATCAAGTTGCCGGAAGGCAAAGCCAACGCCATAGTAGAAGGCGACTATGTAGGCAAGACCGTTATTATGGGCATAAGGCCAGAAGACCTCCACGACGAGGAAGTAGTGCTTGCAAACTCTCCAGAGTCTATCATCGAAACCGAAGTTGAAGTACACGAGCTTCTTGGTGCCGAGGTATTCCTATACTTGATAAGCGGTGGCCAGCAAATGACCGCCCGCGTAAATCCACGCACAACCGCCAAAGCCGGCGACGTTATCAAGATGGCACTGGACGTGCAAAAAATCCATGTCTTTGATAAAGAAACCGAGATGGTTATCACCAACTAGTCATACGAAATGCTGAAATATTTATAGTCAAGAGTCGCCATGGGTTTTACTTGTGGCGGCTCTTTTTATTGTGAAATAACCTTTGTCAAAAATGGAAAAACCCCAATTTCCGGGGTTTGCGGTCTCTTCACTAACATTAATTCCAATTTATGGGAATAAGCGAATAGGGCTATTGGATGTTTTGACTGGGTTGCGTATGCGTCTTGTGGGAAAATTTGGGGCATTAGGATTAGTTGATTTCGCTACAATATGTACATTATTTCTCTTGTGTATGTGATAAAGATGTGGTAACATACTGTTAACAAATTCATGAACACGAAGGTTGTTATATGTATCGGAGGGCACTTGAAAGCCTTATTGCCTGGAAAAACGATACACAACGTAAACCCTTGATTATGAAGGGTGCAAGGCAGGTAGGAAAGACATGGTTGATGCATGAATTTGGAAAGAACCATTACTTGGATTATGTTTATTTTAACTTTGACGAATAAAGAAAAACTACAGCACAAAGACCCACAAAGGATACAACAGATTCAAAACGAACTTATCACTATTTATGAAAATGACATCGTAAAGCATAATGGTAAAGTTAGTAGCGGGAGAATTTTGCTAGTGTTCCGCAGCATAGTCTCGCAACTTGCCAAAACCAACGAAAAATTTATTTATGGTAGCCTTAAGAAGGCGCAAGAGCAAGAGAGTTTGAAGAGGCCATTGAATGGCTGGTGTCTGCCGGGATGATAAATCGTGTGTATAATGTTTCTAAGCCGGAGCACCCACTTAAAGCATTTGACCAGCTTAACCATTTCAAACTTTTTTTATTTGGCGCGGGGCTACTTAAATATATAGCGGGGATAGATAATGCCGCAATCTTATTAAAAAGTGACTACCAATTTAAAGGCCCTTTAACTCAAAACTATGTATTACAACAGCTACAAGGGCAGCTTGAAGTTGAGCCACGCTTTCTTTCAAATAAGTATGGGGAGATTGACTTTATTATTCAAGATGGAATAGAAGTTATCCCTATAGAAGTGAAGGGCGGGGAGGACAAAGGACTTAGTATAGTTTTACCGCTTTCAATAATAAAAAAAACCGCCAGCCTACACATAGTGCAGGACTGGCGGCATGAGATACCTTACAAGATACGTTACAGGTATAAACCTTGTATTATTAGAAGTTCTATTACTAGGAAGAAAGATGCCACGGCTCAGAATCTGTCTGCTCTAGCACGGACCAATCAAGGTTATCGGCGATACCAACCAATACTTCACGCCCATACTCGTCATAAACAATATAGAATGAGTTAGTCGCTAAGAAGATGTAAACATAGTACCATGCGTTACGGTCTCTGACATCTGCCCAATTTTGCACTTGGCTAAAGAACTCGTGATAATTAACTGGTAGGCTGCCCGACATCAGTAGAAACAGTCTTGATGTGCTGGCCCTTGATATTAACGCGTCGGGGTTAAAGTTTTCACCTATTTCTATCCAACCCATTGCCGCTACTGCATTCATGTAACGTGTTGCCCAGTGGTTGCCGTTAAAGAAAGAGGTATCACCATTAAGTTCAAGCCTGTTAAAGCGTGCTGCTAGAGTTAGCATTTCCGCGTATGTGGTGTAATCGTTTGGCCTAAAAGTGCCATCTGGGAATCCGCTAACAAGCCCATATTCTACAACAGTAGAAATTGGATTATTGTACCAGCGATGTGCCCTCACATCTGTGAAATCATTTGTCGTTGACCAGTATTGCGCTCGAGTCTCGTTTGATAATTCCCTAAAGAACATAGTGGTTGACTGAGAGCGAGGGACAGGATTATTGGGTCGCATTGTCCTATCATTATAGCCAATCATTATATTTCTTCTTACTTCTGGTTCCGGGGTTGGAGATGGGGAAGGGGTAGGGTCAGATGTGGGGGTAGGTGATGGCGTCGGAGATGGAGATGGGGATGGAGATGGAGACGGCACCGGTGACGGGGATGGCGTCGGAGATGGAGACGGGCTCGGTGTTGTTGTAACGGTGTCTGATCCGCCAGGCCTTGGGGTGGGTGCAGGTCTCCAATTAGCTACGAATGTTAATGGGCCGTTTACTTCCATTGCTGCTATTTCAGCAGCGGAAAGAATAACCGATTGCCCTTCAAGAGACCATCCGGCAAAAGAATGACTTGCACGGCTTGGATTAAATGGTATATTTCCGACTCCAACAGTAGAACCGGCTGCAATATTATGTGTGATATTGGCGGTGTTGCCGCGTATATTGCCTCCGTTGAGGTTAAAGGTTACTAGATGTGTTCCGTCTTGTACCGGTTCCCATATTGCTACAAAGGTCTTTGGCCCGGTAACAGGAATGACTCCTACAGCGGCAGCGTTAGCATATGGTCCGCTTGGAGAGCCTGGACCTGCGGTTTGCATCCATCCGACAAATGTATAATTGGCGCGGGTTGGTACGGGTACATTGTCCGCGTCGATGGCAGAGCTGTAAGGAAGACTTGGGGTTAATGGAAGATTGCCGACTTGGTCGCCCCCGTCAAGGTCGAAAGTGATTGTGTGGACTTGGCTAAGGTTTACGACCAAATTGCCGTTTACAACTGTTGCGGAGTTAACCCTGTAGCCTGGCGCAGTTAATAAACAGCCTACCGGAATCAGTGGCGCACCGTCGTAAATAGCTGTGTTATTAGAAGCATCAGAATCAAAAAATGAATAATTGCAGGTAAGTGACAGAGTTACATTAAAACTTGCTGGATTAACAACGGCTGGTACGTCCATCGCTGCCGGGTCTGTTGTTGATGTATCAAACTCAAGTGTGGCACTTGGGATAGCTGCTGATACAATCTCATATGAACCAAAGCAAAGAATGGAATTGCGCGTAGCTGAGTCTCTTGGATTGTTGATTGCAACGTCCGTAACTGGTCGCATAACCTTAAATTCTACATCAAAGTACACGTTGTCCGGGTCAGCATCTGGGTCAAACAATGGGTTTGGGACAAGGTTGTCTTCATCAAGAAACGGTATTGTAAGATCTACCAGTGGAAAAGAGTTGTTCATTGTAAAACCAAAGCTTGCGTTACTGAGTGGAAGCGTGTCGTCAAATGAATATACATGCCCACGTTGATGTACCATTATTCTTTCTGTGTGCGTACCCGCGCCGAGATTGGCATTTGGATATATTGGTATCATAAAAGAACCATCGTAATCAATAAAGTCTTCCGTAGTAATGTGGCTTGCAGAACCTGAAAATATTGCAGGAGATGTGTCGAAGAAAAATGTGTTGTTATTGGGAAGCACAAATTGCAAAGGTGCAACCGAATATTCAATCGTATTACCTGTTAGATTTTCGATAGTGACATCGGTAACAAATCTTGCAGGGTCGAAGGAATTTACAACAGCTCGTGTATATTCAATACCAGGGCTAGGCGAGTCAGCTAAAGCTAAACGATTATGGATATTCATTTCGCGGTCATTCATTGATAGCAGTACAACAACGAAATCTGCTTGAATCCACCCCTCAGCACCCGCTGGGTCGCAGGAACAAAGAAACAAGTGCATTGGATAATGTGTTGCAGATGGGGCGTTTGCTCCCAACCATCTAGTTGTGGGTTGGAAAGGCACGCTAGGGTTGCTGTTGGGTAAAAAAGGTAAAAAAGGAGAAAACAAAATCACTGGGGGATATGTCGATGTTGCCATTGGTCTAAGATTCCACGATGTGTAGTCTGCACAGGTAAATGTACCGAGAAAGCCAAGCTGCTCTCTTTCACCGTCCCATTCTCTCAGTGTGTATCCTGCGCGAACCGGTAAGCCTGGAGTGAGCTGATAGCTATCCGGACCAGCAATGATATCCACGTACATATGTGAACCAGCAACAGGCCAAAGTGCCCCGCCGTTCGTAAACCGTAGCCCAATAGTACGCAATGTTAATGGCATAATACCTATTAACCCATCAGACAAGCTTTCTGGGGTATAATCCCCAGCACCATACAAGTCATCTAGGTAAGCATCGTCCATGTCGTCTAGGTATGCGTTACCCAAATCATCTGGGTAAGCATTGTCCAAGTCATCTAGGTAAGCATTGTCCATGCCGTCTAGGTGTGCGTTACCCAAATCATCTGGGTAAGCATTGTCCAAGTCATCTAGGTAAGCATTGTCCATGCCGCCCAGGTACGCATCACCCAAATCATCTAGGTAAGCATCGTCGTAGGCAAAGGCAACGCTTCCAATTAGTAGGGTAAGTGCAACGAAAACTGCCATTATGCGCTTCATGCGCACCTTCAACGCCTGTGGCGTTGGAAAATCTGTTAGCTTCATAAATACATTTTCCTTTCTGGGGTAGAATTTTAGTTTTTTTGATAGTAGAACCCCATAAAATTATGAATCTTGCTATCTGCAAATATACTCCATTTCCAAAATTGTTGCAAGCATATTACAAACTGGTTGTACATATGTTTCACTTACTACACGAGGTTGCCAAGTAACCGAAAGGCAACGAGGCTGTAGCAGTAACTTAATCAAGATACATATTGTATCTTGGTGCACATGTATGTTAAAATCCTTTTAGGCGCATTGTAGAAGAAAAAAATGTTGCGAGAGGGGTTTTTTCATAATGATTAGCTCAACCAATCCCATGCCATCTACAAAAAAGAGGTATTATCTGCGTGTTATTTCTCTTTTTGTTGTTTTATCAATAATGGGCACTGCTTTTGCGGTGTTGGGTAACACGTATACAAATGATGAACAGGAACCTTACTTCTATTACTGTGTATATGATTATATGAACCAAGCCTATAGTTACTTACATGGAGAGGATTACAAAGAAGAGTATTGCCATAATTTAGATGATTATACTCAAATATATGATGGGCACGAAATTTACTCAGAAGTTGATTATCCCTATTATTCATTTGAATGGATGTATGAAACTGATTTCTACTCAGACAATAATTACATAGGTATAACGCCTTTTGCCAACTGGGGAGGGCCTTATCCAATACCAAATTTCCACATAACATTAATGTCTCCCCCTTCTGGGCCTTGGCCTGCACCGGCAGGCACATCAATAATTATGTCGGTACCTGAGAGTGATACGGGTGCATCTCTTAGCGGGCGGTTCCCACAAAATCGCCCTGGTATGCCAATTCGTGCAGGGTTTAATTTGCAAGCATTTAGTGGGTCAAGACATATGGGACCTGGTGGTGCAATAGGGGGAATGAATCCATCCCGTGTTCCCAATGCGTCAAATGCGGCAGGCCTTGCGCCTACGACTGCATGGCGCGCGATAAATGCTCCAAATATAACGCACTATCCATTTTATATTGCATTGTCTAGTCAACCGGGTGCATCAGGAACAATGAATGCTAATTTTGTTCCCCACCAGCTAGGAATGCCCGATATAAATTTAAATAATGACAATCACTTAGCAATCGCACTACCTACCCCAACGCCACTTATTCACTATACTAGGGCAGTAGTAGGCGAATACACGACAGCGGACTTTGCTACATATAGCAGAGTAACTACTTTTAATATTCTAACGGTTGCGCCTACACAATTTAAGTTGCAGACAAATAATGTTTTCGAATTTCTTCCAACTACTAGTGTTACTGGAACTATATCTCATGTAACAACAGGATTTATGAATCCTGCGCCATTACCTAACCATGCGAATATTCAAATGGTTCCAGTTTCAGACCTTGGGGTTGGCACTCATATTGATACAATAAGAGCTTATCAGAGTGGGTATGTATATTGTTATTCTGGCAGTTGTGGAGATGACAACTGTTCAGCAGTAGGATTTTATTTTCATTGGCATGATGCTTTAGCATTAGAGGATGTTCAATATCATCCAGCACAAGTATTTTTACCACTGCGTAGAACCCAGTTTACAGCCACTTTCGTCATAATGCGCCCGGCTACTGCGGTCGATATTTCAAGTGCAGTAACCGCAACCCGTGCTGCAACGGTACATGTAGGCTACGAATATCGTAACCCCACCCCCTCCCCAGACTCCTACAACTATAATAACCTATCCCCTGGCTTTACAGCAGTACCATGTACCACCAACATTGGCGACCACATTATTACCATCCCACCACCACGCTATACTTTTTTTGACTATGTTACAGGCGATGCTTTACGCAACGTGGTATACCGAGATGTATGTCCTACAGATCCCAGAGTACGCCTATCTACAGATCAACTGCCAATAAACATACCGGCAGGATATGCAATCGTTTCCGCCAGGGTAGACGATGCCGGCAACCTGGTAGTAATAATAACCCCCTTTACTGCAATCCCTGACTGGACACGCCTAAACTACGCAATTAATATTCACAACGACCGTGCTAACTTGCATACAATACTAATCCATCCCGCAGGCACAACCCTAACAGGTATGACGGCTTTTGGCCCAGACTTTATAGACCTGCCTAATGGCACATATCACTTGATAATAACAGACCCTAACCCCAATGCCGGGTATCTTGGGTATACAATTACCACATTGCCGATTACAGAAGGCCCACGGCCTCCCACAGTGGGGGGGATTCAGCCTCACCCACATGGCATTTTCATACCACCAAACCGCAATGTTACCATACAAGCGGCCTACGATTACACCATATATCTTAGGATGAACATGGCCAGCAGCCTAAACACAACCAATGATGCCCCGTGGGGAACACCCCCAACACCGGCACTTAATCGCCACTTTGTTGTAGGTGGTGGTGGGGTATTAACCTTTGGCGGCCAAGACACCGGCAATCTTGTGGTTGACGGTAATGTAAATGCCTTTAGTTGGCCTGTACCTGTACCTTTGGATATGTACCGGGGCGGCATCCATGTTATGTCTCAGGGTACATTGAATATACACGCAGGCACCACAATTATGAATAACAGCGCGGCAGAAGGTGGCGGTGTTTCCGCCGTTTCGCAAGGGACAGTTAGGATGACAGGCGGCACAATAGGCGCAGACCGGGTTGGTTTGCCTACCGGCGGTGTTAACCCATACGGCAACAGAGCCCGTAGGTTTGGCGGCGGGATAAGCCTAAATGCAGGTGCCAGCTTATATATGAATAACTACAGCAACGCGATAGCAGGTACCGGCCGTATTGTGGGCAACCATGCCCAAGGTGTCGAACTAGGGGAAAGTGCCCGTGGCGGCGGCGTGTTTTTGTGGGGTGTAGGCACAACATTTAACATGGAAGCCGGCTCAATTGAAAGAAACTTTGCCCAGTGGGGCGGAGGCGGTGTTGTTGTTGACGGTGGTGCGCGTTTTTACATGACAGCACCCGTAGGCGGCGGCCAGGGCGGATTAATTCATGAAAATGCTTCGCTAACCTTTGGCGGCGGCGGCGTGTTAATAATGGGCGAAGTGGACGGAGCGGTAATAAGAAGAAGCGAACTTAATATGAGCGGCGGCAGAATAACCAATAACAGTGCCCTCGTAGACAGTGCCGGAGGCGGTGTTTTACTTGTCCGAGGCGGTAGATTTAACATGTTGGCCCCGGATGACGCAGAAAACCCCCACCGCATTGCATACAACAGGGTATATTCCTCATTGCCAAACCAAGGGGGCGGCGGTGTAGAAATATGGTATGAGTTAGTCGAAGGCACCGAAATGAACATGCATGGCGGCATAATTGAAAGAAACTATGCCAGACATGGCGGCGGCATTTACCTTGAGGGCGGCACGCTTAACATGACTGGCGGTTCTGTCCGTTATAATCGCTTCGATACGAACAATGCCCCCATACGCTATGGCGGCGGCATTAAATTAGGAAATATCTCGGCAGCGGAGTTTAATATGAGCGGCGGTGCTATTTACAATAACAGGGCCCATTATGGGGGCGGGCTTCGAATGAGTGCCGAGGCTAACTACGACGTTGACTTTAATATGTCCGGCGGTGCCATTAGGGGCAACGAAGCTATTAGAGCCGGCAATGTTGGCGGCGATGGCGGCGGTGTGTGGATGTCCCACGCTAACTCTACATTTGCCATGACCGGCGGCACTATAGGCGGTGCACGTCCGATTGGGTTACCGGAGGCTTTGCCTAACCCCTACGCCAACACTTCAATCAATGGCGGCGGCGTTTGGGTAGGAAATAATGCACGTTTTTATATGCAAGACTATACCCCTGCGTCCGGCGGAGGCCCTATCACTGGAACAGGACGCATAGACAGCAATCTAACTGGAAATAACGGCGGCGGCGTGTTTGTTGGCAGCGGTAGTGTCTTTAACCTCAGAAGTGGTTCGATTCACAACAATGTAACTACGGATACAACGCAAATAGCCACTGGCGGCGGTGGCGTATATGTTGCAAACGCTAATTTTTATATGACCGGCGGCTTGATTTATTACAACTCAAACGGCATCAGCAGAATACAGTCAACCCCTGATAACCTGCCATTCAACACCAACAGAGGCGGCGGCGTACACGTAGCTGCTGGCGGTTTCTTTGAAATGGATGGAGGCGTTATCCGTAACAATAACACGCGCGGAATGGGCGCGGGAATTAATGTAAGCAATAACGGCATATTCATAATGTTGGATGGGCGGATTCGCAACAATTGGGCGCGTAGCGGCGGCGGAGTATATATGGAAGGTTCTGCCGGATCTGTCGGTACATTTGAAATGCACGGAGGTTATATATATAACAATCTGGCAATTGGCCGCTACGATGCCGGAGGCAATTGGCTTAACGGCGTAGGCGGCGGTGTTCGCCTGTTACAACACGCTAATATGACTATGTATGGCGGGGTAATCCGCGACAACGATGCCAGACTAGGCGGCGGTATTGCCAACGGAACAGCAACGACACTGATCATTCACCCCGGCAGTATTATCCGTTTTAACGATGCCATCGGTGCCGATGGCGGTGGGATACGCCTAACCTCAGGTGCTACCGGAACAATGCTTGGTGGAGTAATTTACGGAAACACGGCATACACAATAGGCGGCGGTGTAATGCTACACTCCGATTCTACTTTTAACATGGATGGAGGCACTATAGGCGCTGCACGTCCGGCTGGGTTACCAGCGGCTTCGCCTAACCCCTACGCTAACACAGCAGTACATGGTGGTGGCGTATATGTAGATGACGATGCAATCTTTAATCTGCGTGGAGGTAATACAGCAAAAACGATAATAGGCAACGAAGCAGAATATGACGGTGGCGGTGTATATGTAGCAAGTGATGGTGAAATGCTTATGCAAACAACCGCACCGGTCGCAACCAATGTCCATATAACCCATAACAGGGCGGGACGCATGGGGGGCGGAATATTTACAGAGGATCACGGTAACTACCCCAATATACTGCCATATGTTACAGCCACAGGGCGTGCGGAATATTTCCAAAATATCATTCTTCACTCCAGTACGACGTTCTCAAATAATGCCGCGGGGTCCTTGGCTACACCTCCGGCGAACGTCTCGCCTGTGCAAGTCCCTGGGACGTTATTGCAAAATATTGGCTTTGCGTCTACAACACCAAGTTTGCCACATTTGGGTTATCATCATCCGTTAAATAACCATGATATAAACTTTAGAAACAATAACTTAAGCTTCTCCTTTATAAAGGTAGACGAAGTTAGCGATGTACGGCTGCCCGGCGTGGTATTTAACCTATACCGCCGTGGAGATTGGTGCCCAATTGAGGATGAATATCTATGGAATCTTGTTGCTACTGATACAAGTTCTAGCGTAGCCCCAATAGGCGAGGTGCGGTTTACCTTGACACCCAATGGGATTTACAGGATGAGAGAGGTAAGTGTACCGGATCCCAAATTTGTACTGCCTCAAGGATACTGGACAATTCCTATTGTAAGCGGTATAGCACAAACCCCTATACGGTCTAACACAACCATGCCCAATTTCTTTATGGGTGTCCCCTTTGGTGGTTTAGCAGGTGATCTGCCGTATGGCGTTTACCACTATGGCGGCTATGTGTCATATTATGAACATGATACTCTGCATGATGCCTCCTATGAGAATTATGTCGCAGATTCGTCGCGATATGATGGGTATGTGGAATATCACGGCTATAATACGAATATCGGGGGAGCACCGTCTTATGTGGAGATAGATCCCCTTAGTACCGTGCTAATGCTACGAAATATCCGCTATATTCCTTTCGATTTCCTAAAAACCGACGAGGGGATATACCGTACAACACCAGTGATTAGCTTATTGCCATTTGCGGAGTTTATGGTATTCCGCGCACCTGCGGATGCTGTTCCGGCAGCTACCGGGTTAGTGACGGACACCACTACACCTAACGCGCCTTGGCAAGCGGTTCCTGCCGGGAATATTTTTAACATGGAAAGCACTTTAAATTATGACGATCCAATTTCCTTTAGAATGAACCCGGCTTATGTATATCAACTGGTTGAAACAGTTGTACCCGTTGGTTTCCGTCCGCCAGGCGGCCAGTGGCAGCTGCGGGTTGTAAGTGGTGCTGTCACTGTAGATATAATACCGTATGGCGCATTCTCCACACCCGGCTTTGAAAATATACCCTGTAACTGCCCTGATGCCGGCACGGATGACTGTAACAGACCCACAAGCAGACTCCTTGGCAACCTTCCTGACTTTGACCTTCCTATGTCTGGTGGACTTGGCACCCCAATAACATTTGCCATAGCCGGTACAATGTTCATAGTTGTTGCGGCTGTCGGAGCCTTTGCCATCAAACAGCACAGAAGCCGGCTTGCATATGCTAACCATACCAAAGGCGGAGCGGGTCACGGCAATGTGAGTAGTGGTGCAAACATCCATTTTAAGAAGATTCGTAAACCTTGGTATAAACCATGGAGTTAGTATAGGTTTGGTTAAGGATTGGGGCTACACCTTATTGAGTGACCTTGGATACAAATTAGGCTGATGCAACGGGTAATCTATGGGGCATGGCAGAGGCGATTTAACAAAATGATATAGTATAGACTTAAAAGCTGTCACAGGTTTCTGTGGCGGCTTTTTTGATTGATACATAAGAGCTGTAACTTTTAATCCTACCTTTGACAGCGGATAGAGCTGGTGCTGTTAATGGAAGATGTAATGCGGGCGAAAGCAAAGATGAACCTATCCGATGCAGGGAAGAAATGCGGGTGAGAAACCTTTGTCAAAAATGGAACAACTCTAAAGCCCGGTGTTTATAGCACCTGCGCTTATGGCGAAGGCAATTTTATTGACAATACCTAATTACGAACGCAGTGTGTTCGCAATTGAATTGGTCTAACCTAAAACAATGAGAAAAGCGAGCCACAATTTGACAAATAAATTATTATAAGTTACACTATATAAAAAATTACACGAAAGGAGTAGTGAGATGAACCAAAATGAAACACAGACGACCGCCAAGGTCGACAAAATCAACAAAGCGACACAGGCAGCAAAAGCAGCAAAAGCGGCAAAAGCAGTAGGGCTTACGAAAGCAGCACCAAACGCAGCACAAGCAACAAAAGCAATACCCCGCATAGACCAAGAGTTTAAGTCACTAATCCCGCCCATAACAGTGGAGGAACGCGAACAACTCGAACAAAATATCATTGCAAAGCGCAAGTGCCACGATGCGATAGTGGTATGGGAGGGGGTGATATTAGATGGCCACAACCGGTTTGAGATATGCGTCAAGCATGGAGTTGAGTTTGAGGTAAAAGAGATAAAGCTGCCCTCCCGTGATGAGGCAAAAATCTGGATTTTGAATAATCAGCTAGGCAGGCGCAACCTCAACGCAGCTATGCGGATAGAGCTGGTGCTACTCAAGGAAGATGTAATGCGGGCTAAGGCTAGGAAGAACTTATCCGACGCTGGGAAAAAAGGGAGGCCAGGTGAAAGTGTACTGTACGGCGAAAACCAAGGGGTCAAAGAGGGCGAGATGTTAGGCGAGAAACCTTTGTCAAAAATGGAAAAACCCCAAATTCCGGGCTTTCACGTCCGTCAAGAGCAAGCACGGGAAGCAAATGTTAGCGAAGGCACCCTTTACAACTACACCCAGCTTAAACAACACGCAAGCCCCGAGTTGCTGGAAAAAGTGCAGGCAGGCCTAATAAAAATTGGCACGGCACATCGTATGCTTGGCAAGGAGATACTAAAGCAGCTTAGCGAGTCAGACAAAATGTGTAAGTATATGGTCAACGCATTACCCCCCGCAGGGCTGATGGCCACAAATCCAGAACTGCACCGGGAAATGGCAGCACTTCACGAGACCTTATGCCAGCTAATCGCCGTTATTGCGGCAAAAAACGGCGTGATACTTCGCTCGGATAAGCAAAATACGCGATTGCGCAAGTATTACAAACAGCACGAGCAATCACAACCAAAGGAGGAAAACCCATGATAAAGCTAGAAATCCACCCACATTTTAGAGGTCTTATTCGCCCCCTGGGGGATGAGGAGTATAACCAGCTTGAGGCAAATATACTGGCCGAAGGCTGTAGGGATACAATAAAACACTGGCGAGGCTTTATTGTTGACGGTCACAACCGCTATGAAATCTGCCGGAAGCATGACCTGCCCTACAAAGTGCAGAAGTTGGGCTTTAGTACACATAAGGACGCCCTAATCTGGATTATCAACAATCAGCTAGGCCGCCGTAATCTTACAGAAGCAACAAAAGCAAGGCTTGCCCTGGAAAAAATGGACTTACTGAAAGAAAAAGCAAGTGGCAACCGTACAAAAATTGGCTGCACACCAGTACACCGCCACAAGGCCGCTGCCGAGGATGCAGGTATAAGCATTACAAAGCTGTACAAGTACATGAGAATATATGAAATCGGCGAACCAAAGCTATTGCGGCAACTGGAAAACGGCGAAATTAAAGTATCCAAGGCATATAACGACCTGCGAAGCTGCCGCGCAAGTGATTACAAGCTGGTTGTATCGGAAAAGACAGTCGATGAGTGGTATGTCAACGACAGCAGGCTGGATATTACCAATTCCCATTGTGCCAGCCTTTTTCTTGGCAACATTGAAAGGCTTAACCGCAGGTATCAGTTTATAACAAACAAAGCGGCCTACCTTAGTCCAGGGGACGAACTGGAACGTATCCAGCGGCGTCTTATGAGACAAGAAGAGGTGGCATGGGGGATGCTGGAGAGTTAGGGAAGCCCCAAGGTTAGGGAAGCCCCAAAAATAGTGGACAAGTCCCATGAAATAGCATTTGCCAAGGCATATAAAATAGCATTCCGCACGTAAAAACGACCTGGAAACCCGGGTCGTTTTTTATATTCCTTTCATCCTCGAAGCAGAACGTAATATATTTGTAACTTGGTACCTTTGATTTGTATGTTGGTGAAAACAGCTTGAAAACAATATGGACTATTTATATACTATATAATAAATTAACATACCAATAAATTATGTGAAGATAGCGTATGAAAGGGGCATTGGCATGAGATACAGGAATATCGAATCAACAAAAAAGGCAACAAAGCAAAACAACAGAGGCCTTTGGCGGGTACTTGGTTTGCTTGTTGCGTTGCTGGTTGCTGTGGCAATTGGTGTTTTTGCGTTTAGCGATAATGACGACGATATTGGAATTATGGACGATTACGGACAGGCGTCTTACTACATAGATGGATACCGTTACGAGCATCAATACCCGCAAGGGGATAACTATGACCATGGGTATGACTATGGGTATGACCATGGCCGTAATGAGTATGGTGAATATGATGAGTATCAAGGCTATCAGACCTATGAGGGCTACCAGGCCTATGAAGGCTCTTGGGATGGCGAAGGTAATGACGGCGATGGCGGGAGAAACGACGAAGCCGATGGAAACGAAGAAGCCGATAGTTTGTCATATGGTGAGTATGGGGACGACGGTTATTGCTACTACGGATATGGATGCTGCTACGGCTCTTTATTCGCACCATTTGGCGGCTATATTGGTATAGCAGCCGCAAGCGGTACACCAACCGGGCCGTTTTTCTACTGGAACGGCGGCGTTGCCATTACTACTGCTGCACAGTTGGAGGCTGCTATATCTGCTACTGCTGCGTCAACCCCAGGGACTCGTGTCATTTATATTGGCGCCGACATTGCGATGAATTCTGGTGCTGCTAATAGGAATGTAACTGTCGGGCGTGATATATGGATACGAAGCTATGATGGCGGTAATTATGTGATAACCAGTAACGGCTCAAACAGGCATTTCGCTGTAAGCGGCACTGTTGCCGTGCCTTCCAGGCTTACACTTAGCAATATTACCCTAAGCCGTACTGTCCCAGACGGCGCAACAAGCCCGCCAGCAGGTGCCGGTGGTGGTGTGGAAGTTGGTGCTAATGGTACTTTAGTTATGGAAGATGGTGCCGTTATACGCCACAACAGGGCATCGGCAAACGGCGGCGGTGTTCTTGTAGACGGTGCCAACGCCAGGTTCCATATGAATGGTGGCACCATTCGCAACAATCAGACATCTGCCACCGGCCTTGGCGGCGGCGTACACGTAACAGGTTCTTCCAGTAGGTTTTATATGAACGGGGGCATGATAGGCGGCCTCCACTCCACCCCTCATGAGAATATGAGCTTTCCTGGCGAAAACCATTCGGCTGCCGACTCAGCAGCTGCGTCCATAGTAAACCCTACCAGGGCTCAGTTGCCCTACAATAACTTTGCGGGCGGCGGCGGTGGCGTTGGCGTATCAGCCGGCGCAACATTTATAATGAACCGCCCTGTGGGTTGTTTGTGCGCCAGTGATAATTCTGTCTTGGGCTGCGTGTGTATCACCCCACCCGGCACCGGCGTTATCGCGGGAAATATTGCAACGCACAGCCCCGCACCGGCTGCTTGGGCTGGTGGCGGCGTGCGTGTTTTTGGCATTGACTCAACGGTTCGTATGTATGGTGGGTCTATAAGCGGCAACTGGTCTGGTAACAATGGCGGCGGTGTTGTGATTAGAAATCCCGATGGCTCCTCTACCGTCCGTGCCCGTTTTCACTTTATTGGGGGATACATTCAAGACAATTTCTCTGCCCGCAACATAACTAACGAGGACATCGGGGCTACTATAGGCTTTGGCGGCGGCGGCGGCGTTGCCATCAGTCACAACTCTGATTTTTTCATGTACGAGAATGCCGTAATGCGCAGAAACTCTGCCCGCACACAAGGGGGCGGGGTACGCTTAAGGGATGACGGGGCAAGGTTTATCATGCATGGCGGCCAGATTCTTAATAACCGTGTACTGTCAGCACCTACCAACCCAATCGGCGGCGGTGGCGGTATAAGTCTGTCCAGTGCTCCTGGTCAAGGTGGTGCTCCGCCGGTTGTTCTTTTATACTCCGGCACAATTGCCTATAACTCCACTGTCAGCACCAATA
>Ga0123355_10001330_pt1 | contig 34336 bp, 33 predicted proteins | sample TergutEmb28metaG_3_FD_89872 | JGI IMG/M metagenome (GOLD analysis project Ga0123355, IMG submission 89872) | Embiratermes neotenicus P1 segment gut microbial communities from Petit-Saut dam, French Guiana - Emb289 P1 | ecosystem: Host-associated > Arthropoda: Insects > Digestive system > Gut ...
CACAGTTTCACAAACAGCATCATCGGCATCGTCCTTGTTATTCAAGATAGACATAGCTATCCTGAACATATCAGGAACGCACAAGCGGATGACATCATCAAATGCAGGCTTATCGCCTTTTTTAGCAAGCTTTACGAGTTCTATCAACTGCTCCTTCACCTCCTATCTATTAGACTGTTTAGAAAACAAAAAGGTTGGCTTTTTTCAATTTTTTTTGCAAGATGCACAAAATTATAATAACAACATTGACGAGTAATGTCATGTCCATCATTTCCTAGTATGGTTTGACATCAAAATCCCCCAACGAACTCAACTGTAAAATCAGCGGTTGTTTTTTTACCTCTATCCTATACCAAAATTTGACAAGAGCATAACATTCCGATGACCTTTTTAATCGGAACGCAGACGGTTAATTCAAGCATCGTACTTTGCTTGCAAAACTCGATATTGAAACAAAACAGCCTAATATGGTGTTGAATGACTACGTATTTGATATAATCTAAGAATAGCAAGAGTTTTGAGGGTTTCTAATATTTGGATAAATAATAAGAATCACAACTTAGTCACTATCACAAACCCATTCGCCATCACAAAATAGTTCGTATTTGGCGACAATTGGCGTGCCAACAGCTTGTAATCCGAACTATCCACCGGTTATTAAAATAATCGGTGAATCGTTCGGGTTATTGCTATATTTGGATGGATTTTGATTGTAGGGATGTCAATTGCATTTTATGGTGAATATAAGAAAACAAAAAAGTGCAGGATGTGCAGTCATTACGTAACTAGTTGGACTGGTTGGGAAGGGTTGTCCAACAAGTGTAAGTTAGGTTTTAAAAAAGGTCAATGCGGTCGCCCGTAAGCCAGAGCTGTATTAGAAGTAAATTATTGTAAAACGACAAGCTGATGAGTGATATGAATTATCAAAGCATATTGCGTAATTGGCTTGACCACATAATTTATGTTGGGTATAATTAAGGTATTGGAATCATTAATGAATCAATCGACAAATGCTCACCTTAGTGAATGAGGTTTTGAGGTAGTTTAATGAATGTTTTTCATGGAAGCAATGTAGTTGTACAGCTACCTAGGATTCTGCAAAGCGAGCGTATGCTTGATTTCGGAACGGGTTTTTATACTACATCCAACAAAGAGCAAGCTGTCAGATGGGCTGAAATCGTTTGTGAACGCAGAAAGCCCAAAAACAAAATATTATCGGTCTATGAATTTGATCTTGAAGCAGCAGAATGCGAGTTGACGATTATCCGCTTTAATGAACCGTCTGCTGCGTGGCTCGACTTTGTTTGTGATAATCGCAGCGGTCGCGAACACGATGCACTATATGACATTGTAATTGGACCAGTTGCTAATGACAAGGTCTATACTGTTGTCCAATACTATGAAAATGGTGTATATGATAAGGAAGATGCCATTAAACGCCTCAAAGTGGATGCACTATATGATCAAATCTTATTTCACACCACAAAATCGCTTGAATTTTGCCACTATGTTGGATCAGTAGAATTAGGAGCAGGGGGCGATACATAGTGGAACACAATCAATTTGAGCTTGTATTACAAACTATATCAACTGGATTGGTAGCAAAAATAATTGAAGAAACTAAGCTTGATGAAGATATAGCGATTGAAAAACTATATTCATCAAAGCTATATTCGGCTATTGAAAAAGAAGAAACAAAGGTGTGGCATCATAGTGTTACGAAGCTGTATGAGATATGGTGCGAAGAAATGAATACAGGGCAATTGGTACTTCCAAAATTTTGATTGGTGGTTAGATTATGAGTAACACAGCGCATTTTAAGGTTTTTTGCCTTGAGAGATATAAAAGTCAGCATTGCATGAAAGGTGACGAAGTGATAAGCCTTTTTATACAATATGGCGTTTTTGACTACCTCACAAGCTTTTATGATGTATTACATTCCTTTGGGGAAAAATACATTGTTGAAAACATTGATGAGTTCATTTTATCTCGCTAAACTGCATAGAATGAAATAACCGACTTCTTAACTTGATACATTACATATAATGTGCAACCAGCACGAACCCACCCGACCACGCCTCAAAAGGGCTTGTATCTGGAGCAAGCTCAAAAGAAAATAAGCATTGACACCACAGTCTATGAATGATAGGCTGTGGTCTATGAGCGTTAGACTGAAAACAGATAGGTGTTTTGTAGATGAGAATTGAAAATATGCGTACAAATATTTACCTGACAGAAGCAGAGCAGAAGCTTGCGAATCTTATTTGGAAGAAAGAAACGATTACATCGCCGGAACTGGTGGTGCTTGCGGAAAAGGAACTGGGTTGGAAAAAATCAACGACATACACAATTTTGAAAAAACTGTGTGATAAAGGTGTGTTTAAAAACGAAAATGCAAAAGTGACGGTTCTGCTCACCAGTACAGAGCAAATGACACGCCAGAGTCGTCGCTATGTTGAAGATGCATTTGGCGGGTCGCTCCCTAATTTTATCACAGCATTTGTTGGCGCAGGAAAGCTGTCACCGGAAAAGGCAACGGAACTGAGACAGCTTATTGACGCACTTGATGGGGATGATTGAGATGAATAATTTGTTTATCATCATTTTAAATATGAGCTTGACCGGGGTATTCGTTATAACGCTCATATACCTTGTCAGATTTGCTTTGAAAAAATCCCCAAAGATTATTTCATATGGTTTGTGGGGTGTGGCGGGGTTCCGGCTTGTTGTTCCGTTTTCTGCCCAGAGCGTGCTTGGCTGGATACCGATTAATATACAAGCTATACCGCCGGATATTGCCATACAAACGTTGCCGCAAGTGGTGTCGTTAACAGAAGGTACAATGACCGGAAGTTTATTTCCAACATGGAGTACTATAGGCTTACTCATATGGCTCGCAGGAGTCGTTGTTATGCTGCTTTATGGCATCGTATCATATGTGTTTTTGGGAAGGAAGCTGAAAAGCGCCACCCACGCCGAGGCGAATGTATATGAAGCGCAAATGATAAAAACGCCATTTGTGTTCGGCATTTTTTCTCCTAGGATTTTTCTGCCAGATCATTTGACGATTCAAGAGCGCAGATATATCATTCTGCATGAGCAAACACACATTAAGAGACGTGACAATGTTGTGAAATTTGCGGCTTATTTTATATTATGCATACATTGGTTTAATCCTCTGGTTTGGCTTGCGTATGTACTTATGGGAATGGATATGGAAATGTCCTGTGATGAACGTGTGCTTAAAGAACTGGGCAGTGAAACGAGAAAAGAGTATTCTATAGCGTTGTTGTCGCTTGCCAGTCAGCGGCGTGTTATAAATAGAGGTCTTCTCGCATTTGGTGGCGGCAATATTAAGGCTAGGATAAGGAATGTATTCAGTCCGAAAAAACAATCTCGTATCATATCTTGTGTGCTCATGGCAGCTGTGGTTGTGTTGAGTTTGGGGGTGGCTATAAATAGCATTGATGCTGATGAATCAAATCTGAGGCCGGAGCAGTACGATGCGAATGAGATGACGGGTTCTTCAAATTCTGTTTTTGAGCATTGGCAATGCTGTGATGATGGTTTTTAAGCGCATGATCTATAAAAAGAAAGGGGCAGTAGATTTGAAAAAGAAAATGGGCCTGGTGATTGTGGGGTTTGTGTGCATGGCTTTGCTTTTCGGTTGTAATAGTCAAGTGCCTGCAACCGATATTGCAGATGATGCAGCGCTAATCCATGCCGAGCATGTCGAAGCAAGTTCGGTGGAGCGAACAAATGACGAGGTGCAGCGCGATGCTTCGGGTGACGAAGAAAATCTAGCAGAACCGGCAAATAGTGCGACTCAGCTTGATGTTGAGATTGTCGAAGAGGTTTTTGCGGAGCAGATAAACTTTGCAAATCTGTTCGATGTTGCGCTGGGTGATGAGTACTTTATGAAAACGGTAAATGATGTTTTCGCAGATTTTAACAACTACGTAGGAAAAAGTGTAAGACTGGAAGGGGTCTTTGAATATTTTGGTATGGACACGATATATCGCCAAGTATTTAGGCGAGCCGGTACGTGCTGAGGCCCTGACGGAAACGTTAGCCTTCTGGTAGAATGGCAAAATGATAATGAGTATGATGCAAATCTTAATGACTGGGTAGAAGTTGTCGGTACGTTTGGGTTTATTGAAAAAGATGGTGTGAGGCTTATGGGTATTCATCTTGATTCGCTGAACGTTCTTGCAGTTCGCGGCAATGAGTTTATTAGGTCGTAATTAGTTTTTTAATGTCTTACAGAAAATAGGATAAAAATACAATGCACCACCAAAGTGCGCTAGCGTTTCACTTGGGTAGTGTATTGTTATGTCATTTTCTTGTAAAGGTGTCCATATACCTCAAATGACAACATACATTAGTGGCAAAAAGTATAGGAGAATTATAAGGCTAAACGCAGTTTGGGGATGTTGCATAAATTTAAGAAATATAGTTGCTTTTTGGGTAGTGTTTTGTTAACATTGAACGTGGCCAAGACAAACGCAGATTAAGTCACAATGAATGGCAGAGATTTGATCAGTGCTTACTGGAAATAGCCATAAAGTCGATTGGCTATAAAAAAGAATATTGGGAGGGTATAAATGGAAAGAAAATTATCAAATGGCGGAAGAGCTTTGATGGGGCTGCAACATCTTTTTGCGATGTTTGGAGCAACGATATTAGTTCCTTTGCTAACCGGGCTATCAGTTCAGGTGACACTTCTAGCGGTCGGACTTGGGACAATCATCTTTCATGTGATTGCCGGGCCTAAAAAGGCTCCACCGGTTTTTCTGGGGTCAAGTTTTGCCTTTATGGTCGGAATAAGATTAATTACAGACCCGGTGGCAGGCCCATTTGCCGGAACAGAAATGTATCAGAGTGAGAAACTTGCATATGCCACAGGAGGCATAATGGTTGCAGGTTTCTTATATTTATTACTGGCGCTGCTCATAAAGCTCGTTGGTGTTAAGGCATTTATGAAATATCTTCCTACAGTTGTCACTGCGCCTACAGTTATATTGATTGGAGTTATGCTTGCTCCGTTTGCAATTAATCAGTCGGCGGGCAATTTACTTTTGGCGCTGGCAACCATCGTGATTATTGTTGCTTTTTCTGTGTGGGGCAAAGGCATGTCAAAGATTATTCCGATTCTGTTGGGAATAGTTGGGGCATATCTGATAGCGCTACTGATGCATTTCGTGTTTGGGATGACCAATCCTGATGGAACGGAAATCCTCTCTTTCGGCAGAGCCGGAACCGATATTGTTGGGCTTCCACCGTTCATGGCACCAAGGTTTAATTTGTTGAGCATATTGATCATGCTGCCATTTGCCCTTGCAACGATAGCTGAGCATATGGCTGACATGGTGATTTTGAGCAGAATATCCGGAAGAGATTACATAAACGACCCCGGTTTAGTCCGCACACTTTGCGGAGATGGCATTGCAACAATAGTGGGGGGCGGTATAGGCGGCCCGGCAACAACCACCTATTCTGAAAACGTAGGTGTTGTTACCATTACAAGGGTCTTTGACCCAAGAGTTCTGCAACTGGCAGGTATATATGCCATCCTTTTGGGCTTCTCTCCGTTGTTTGCCTCTTTAATATATTCTATTCCTGATGCGATTATTGGCGGAGCGTCATTCATATTGTATGGCATGATTGCTGCAGTTGGAATCAGAAACCTTGTTGATGAAAAAGTTAACTTGGCAGATATGAAGAATTGTATTATTATCTCCTTGATGCTTGTCATCGGCCTTGGTCTTAGATTTGGAAATCCGATAACCATTGCAATTGGGGAAACGAATTTGCCGCTTGACCGTCTGGGTGTTGTAATAGCTGTTATTGTTGGCATAATTCTAAATATAATACTGCCTGCTGACAAATCGCTGGGCAAGAGCGAGAAGTAGATGAACCTATGCGAAAGGAGCGCAGCGCAGCTTTTTGAGTAGGCGAAACACCAGGGTTCCTAAAAGATAAGAAAAGTCCGGTGGGCATTTATGCCAATCGGGCTTTTCTTGACAGGACGGCGGCATCGTTATACAATGCTCATGAGTTGTATGCAACGGGTCTTAGCCGGATACAAACTACGCAAAGGTTAAGAAAGAGGTCAGCAAATTGAATATATTAGTCATCAATACAGGCAGTTCGTCTCTGAAGTATCAACTCTTCAACATGGAAACCGAAGCAATAATTGCTAAAGGAAACTGTGACCGGATAGGCATAGACGGACACATAAAGCATGTGCCTTCAAACGGAAAACCAACATTAAAGAGTGATATACCCCTGCCCTCACACTCAGAAGCAATAAATTTTGTTATACGCACCTTGACAGGCCCAGAACATGGGGTTATTGATAGCTTATCTGAGATAAGCGCCGTTGGACATCGTGTTGTACACGGTGGGCGTAAGTTTGCGCAGAGCGTTCTAATCAATGATGATGTGCTCAAAGCCATAATAGCATGTGTTCGCCTTGCTCCGCTGCATATTCCTGCCAATCTTATGGGGATTTATGCTTGTCAGAAGGCTATTCCCGCAGCGCCTCAGGTTGCGGTGTTTGACACAGCGTTTCATTTGGCAATTCCCGATTATGCGCACGTTTATCCTATTCCATACGCGTATTATGATGAACACGATATCAGACGATATGGATTCCATGGTACATCCCACAGGTATGTATCGGAAAAGGCAATAGATTATTTGGGTGGAAACGCCGAGGGCATGAGGCTCATAACCTGTCATTTGGGTAACGGAGCATCGCTTGCGGCGATAAAAGACGGCAAGAGCATAGACACAACCATGGGTGCAACGCCCCTTGAAGGACTGCCTATGGGCACAAGATGCGGTACGGTTGATGCAGCTTTAGTTTCAGTTATAGCGGAGATAGAGGGCGGGCTGTCAATTGGTGAAGCGCTCGAGATTTTAAACCAAGAATCGGGTGTTTTGGGGATATCCGGGATTTCATCCGATTTTCGTGACATAATGAATATCGCCGAATTTAATTTCGATGAAGCAGTTGAAGTAGAAGAGATTGAGGATCTTGAACTTGTGCATCGCTCAAGGCTTGCGCTAGATGTTTTTAAGTATCAGATAGCAAAATTCATCGGGTCCTACATTGTTGCGCTAGGTGGCGTAGATGCAATTGTATTTACAGCAGGCGTTGGAGAGAATTCGCCCTCAATAAGGAGGGGGATTTGTGACTGGTTAAAAAGCTTCGGAATTTTTATTGATGGTGACAAAAACGGCAATGCTGAAGGCAATGGTGTTACGGATGTTACTGAGGCAGGGTCTTCTGTTGCTGTGCTTATCATTCCGACCAATGAGGAGCTGATTATAGCCAGGGATACCATGAAAATTGTATTTAGTACTGAATCTCGAAAATAAATTTGCAAACTGGAGTGCATTACAAGTGTTTACTCCCATCACCCTAAAAACCCATTGGCCTCTAACCATTTAAGAGATTCGTTTGCGTTAATCGTTTCTATTGTGAAAGTGATGTCTGGCAAGACCGCAGTCTTTTGGAGTACTGCATTGATGTCAATTATTCCATCTCCGAGCGCATTGTGGGTGTCAAACTGGCCATGATTATTGTGCAGGTGGATATGCCCCAGATGAGGTGCCATTTGCTCAGCCCAAGTTACTACCGGGATGTCCGGGCCCATCAAAGCTGCGTGGGCAATATCAAAGCAGAGCGTTAATCGGGCATCCCCAACGGCCTGGACGATTTTTATGAGCATGGCAGGTGTGCTTTCGAGGACATTTTCTAGGTGCAGCTTAAAGTTTTTTGGCTTATCTGAAAGAAACCCAAGCCAGAAATCTACAGACTTTTCAACAAACCACTCTTCGTAATATACATGGGGCAAAAATCCCGAGTGGGCAATCATCGTGTCTATGTGGTATTCTTGCATGATATTCCATGCTTGGTGTAGCCTCTTTTTCGCAACATCGAGTATGAGCGGGTCAATGGCTGCGGGGCTTAGTTCGTTAAAAGGTGCGTGAAAGGTAAGCCGTTTTACATTCTGCATTTTGTTTCGTGCTTTTGCATCGAACTCGTCAAAGCAGGTGTCCATGTTGTATGCGGTGCAGAATTCGGTGATTTCCAGTCCTAAAGAAAATTCGCGGGCTTTTTCGGCAGCATCTTCCGCTATGGTAGAGATGTAAAGCCTCTGTGATATATTTTTCATTTGATACCTTTCGCTTTGGATTTGCAGTTAGGTGACACAGACCACTACGCTATACTAATATACCACATAAAGCAATAGACTCATAGGAAAAGGAGTTGCCGGAGTTCATTATAAATAGACAGAAGACTGTGAGTGAGGAGATTGGCTATGTACACAGCAGCCGTAATAACGGTAAGTGACAAGGGTGCAGCAGGAGAACGGGAAGATATTGGCGGGCCTGCGGTACGTGAGATTTTGGAGCGTGCGGGTTATGAGGTTGTACATACGGCGATAATTCCGGATGAGCAGAAGCTCATTGAGCGGGAGCTCATGAAATGTACCGACACTCTGGATATTGCGCTTATAGTTACGACAGGTGGAACAGGATTTTCGCCGAGGGATGTCACACCGGAGGCTACGATTGCTGTTTGCAAGCGGCTTACGCCCGGTATTCCAGAGGCGATGCGGGCAAGGAGTTTGCAGATAACTGACCGCGCTGTGTTGGCGCGTCAGCAGGCAGGAATACGTGCAGAGTCTTTGATAATAAACCTACCGGGAAGCCCAAAAGCTGCTAGAGAGAATCTGGAAGCTGTGCTTTCTGCACTAAATCATGGACTAGAGATGCTAAGAGGTGCAAAGCGGGATTGTGCGATTGAGGAGTAAGACTGTGGTAACCCGGGAGCGTTGCTCCCGACAACTAAGGGACAGGAACTGAGAAGGGTCGAGCTTTTTTCAGTCTAAGGTGGAGGAGAAGTAGCTTGCAATATAATACAAGACGTGTGTTTAATCGTAAGCTGGTTTTGAGTATAACTTCGCTTTCGATAGTTGGACTTATTATTGTATATATTATAGTCAACACAATATTCCGGACAATTATTTATGAAAATGTAGTCGAAGCGACACATAGTGAAGCCCGCCTGATAGCGCAGGAAGTTGACAATTGGTTTGAAACCGGAAACCATATTGTCGGAAGTCTTGCAAGATTATGGGTCGAGCTTGGCGTCGATTATATAGAGTCGGCTGCAAACGTTTTTTTGGAAGAGTTTGACTTTGTGTCTGAGGTGTTTGCAGGGTTTGCTGACGGCAGCTTTGCGGGTGGCGGCGATTGGGTTCCGGATGAGGACTGGGTCGCAACAACCCGACCCTGGTACGTTGCCGCTAAAGCTAACCCTAGTGAGATTGTGGCAACGACTCCCTATGTGTCCTATATTGGTGGACGCCGAGTTGTAACCTCTATTTCAAAATGGGTGCCGGATTTGGGTGGAACGGAAGCTGTTGTTGGTGTGGTCATCACCATGGATTCAATTTTGGACATGATTAATGAATACCGTCTTGCAGGTGGTGGGCATCTGATTTTGCTTGGTTCTGAAGGTGAAGTGGTCTCCCATCCTCAGTCGGAATTTACAATAGGGCATGAGGAGACAATCTATATTGAGAATCTTCCCGGCGGGGAGTTTCTAAGAAGCATTATAGAGACATATGATGGTGGTATTATTGAGTTTGATGATCATATTCATGGGTCGGCATACCTTATGATGTTTCGCCTCTATGCGACTGGTTGGACATTGGCCGCGGTTATTCCTACAGCCGCAGTGATGGAGCCGGTTTCTCAGTATCTGTCTATTATCATGTTGGCATCAGGGGCAGTTGTTGTTGCGCTGCTCCTGCTCACAATGTTTTTTATGTTTCTTTTAACGAGAAATAAGGAAACAGAACATGTAGCGCATCAGCGGCTTCACGCGATGCTCAATTCCTCGCCGCTTGCTTGTGTGCTAATTGATGAGGCGTTTAATATTCAAGAGGTCAATGATGTCGGGGTCAAGCTGTTTGGGGTGGAGAGCGCAGATGTTTTTATCGACAGATTCTTTGACCTCTCGCCGGAAGATCAGCCCGATGGGAAGCCCTCTTACCAAAAGATGCTTGATAACCTGCATTTTTGCCTAGAGGTAGGAAAGGCAAACTTTGAGTGGATGCATCAGACTCTGGATGGCGCGATTTCGCTTCCCTGCGAGGTTACGCTTGAGCGTCTGACTATAGACACAAGGGATTTAGTCATTGCATATATAAGAGATTTGCGTGAAATATATAAAACTGTAGCGATGGTTTCGCAACTTGAAAATGCGGCGTTTACCGATTCACTTACAGGTGCAAGAAACAGGCGTTATTTTCTGGATGAAGCTGAGCGAGAACTGAAAAAATGCATTGAGGATAAGCAAGACTTTGCGCTACTCATGATAGATGTTGATCACTTCAAGAGCATCAATGATACGTATGGACACCCGATGGGTGATGAGGTCTTGAAAATATTGGTTGCGAGAATCGTCCACTCGTTAAAGCACGATACATTGGTTGCCCGCTATGGTGGTGAGGAGTTTATTGTAACGCTTCCGGGTGCAAGTCCGGAAAATGCTTTTGCTACTGCCGAGAGAATAAGAAAAAATATTGAAGCTTTTAAATTTGTGACAAAAGAGCGGAAGATCGATGTCAGAATCTCACTGGGTGTTGCGTCAATGCCAGAACAAGGGATAACTTTGGCAGAGATGGTCAGCAATGCAGACAAGGCACTGTATAAGGCTAAGAACTCCGGTAGAAATAAGACTGTTGCATATAGGCAAGAGTAGATTAAAGCGTAGTCAGAAATCTTCAACGAAACATTATTCCGTCAAGAATTATTCTTGACGGAATAATGTTTAAAGATGCCGAAAACCAAGCCTCATTGTCAGCTGTCCAAAGCGCAGTTTAAACGAATGGAAACTCTGTATAGGTTATTTGACATGCCATGCTCCATGGTGCCGCTATACTTTTCTACACATCGCCTTACATTTTCTAGCCCATACCCTCGAAAACGTCCTTTTTTCATATGAGAAGTCTGTAAACAAGGGTTGGAGATTTCGTAGAAAATCATATTATTTCGCTGTGTGATTTCTGCCGTTATCTTTCTGGCAGAGGGTTCAAGTAAAACACATTCTTCTATGGCATTATCAAAAGTATTTCCTATTATGACACTTAAATCTATGGCAGAAATCTTGATATCAGGTGGAACAAATGCGTTAAGCTCAATGGTGATGCCATTGGCTTTTGCGTGCGTGTTTTTCTTTAAGCCAAACCAGCTGTTAAAGAAAATATGCACGAGCAAACACAAAATAAGAACTGTTGCAACCTCAAAAATAATATAATTCACCAAGACCTCCTAACAAAGCGAAAGAGCGCTAATTCAAACGCCTTTTTACGTCTTCTGCTTATCGGTATTTTCTCAGCATTTGTAAGCACCAAATCATGCTCATTTACCGCATCAATAAAATCGAGGTTTACGATATAGCCCTTATGAGGAGAGACAAAGGCGTTTCTGGGTAATAAAGCTTCGGCATCACCTATTTTCATCCTGCATTCATACGTTCTTGTTTTTGAGTGAAGTGTAAGTGTATGCCCAGATGCCTCAAAATAAAGGATATCGCTTATAGGCAAAACATATGAGCGCCCATTTTCGGCAATAGAGAATTTTTGTGGTGCAATTTTGTCAACAGCGGCATTAAGGGCATTTTCCAAAGTTTCATGCACGACTGGTTTTGGGAGGTAGCGAAAAGCGACTTCATACCCTCTGTAGGTGTATGCACTGCTGTTTGTCACAAAAATGATAAGCGGCGGACTCGGCATGCCGCGCAGCTTTTTGGCAGCATCAAACCCATTTAAGGCACCCATTTCTATATCAAGAAGAATAACGTCGGCTGGTTGTGTTTTTATACCAGCTAATAGGGATTCCGCAGAGTCGAACAAGGAAATGACCATATCCGGATTATATTTTTGGGCAAGCGATTGGAGGTGTAGTAACTCTTTATATTCATCATCACATATTGCAATATGCATACGTACCCCCTCTCTTTTTTAGATACGTGGTGCGTGTTGGTTCGCTTAATTTCTCTGTCAATGACATTCTGATTATAATGCAGGAACACTATGTTTGCAACCGTTTGTGTCGGAAAATCGACCGCTTGTGCTCATAATATTGCGCAAATTATTGATGCATGTGATAATGCCAAACAAAAGCAGGTGCAACATGGTTATACATAAACAGGCGTCATCGCTGGCTGATAAGCTTGTGAAAATAAAAGTGGTTGAAAAGCGCACTCAGGAAGTATACACATACGGATTTGAATTAATTATTTCGGGCATGTTGAATGTGATGCTCATGGCTACCATAGCCGCTTTATTACGTCGATACTACGACTGGATACTCTTTCTGATTGCATTTATTCCGCTCAGAACAACCGCAGGCGGGTATCATGCAAGCTCCCATGCAAAATGCATCCTCGTGGGGACATTGAGCTTTTCTGCCTTATTGGTGGTATCAAAGCTGCAAATTGAGTGGACGATTGCAAACTTGATTATTGCAAGCCTGTCATTATTGATAATGTTTCTGCTCTCGCCGGTAGAAGCGAAAAACAAAAAGCTAAAAGAGAAACAGGTCAATAAAAATCGAAAAATTAGCATTGGCATCGGTATTGGCAATTTGCTCGTGGCAATTATAGCCGTTTTTATTTATGGCATTTCAAGTTTTCTGGCTATCTATTTTGCAGGTGTTTTTGCCGCGGCACTATCGATGATCATTGCTAAAAAAATAAATTTACAAAAGGGGAGAAATTGAAATGAGAATACTTAGAAAATGGCTTGTAAAACTGGCTTCCTCGATGGCGGTGTTGGCAATGCTTGTTGCAGTTTCATCTGTAGGCTCGGCATGTGTTTTTACCGCATATCAGCCGGACGTACCAGAATCTTTGCAGTGAGAAAGGAGGCAGGAGCCTTGCGCATAGAAAGTGCGTGAGGTGCAGTGTGTTTAGAAAGGAGGATGCTTATGCGAATGTGATGCTGGTTGGTAAATTTTGAGAAAGTTTAAAGAGTGAGCTGCGTGAGGAATTGCAAACAAAATGGAATGTTATCTATGATAATGGTTGACAAGCTCTGAAGGTTGTGGGTTATCCTCTAAAACCTAAATGCACTATATAAGGAAGTATACTATATGAACAGGTATAAATTTAAGAAGATTGCGTCAATATTCTTTGTAACACTGATGCTTGTGATGTTCGGTACTCCTGTACTCTCATATTATGAGCAGGAAATAAATGTTCAGGATATTGTTGTGTTTGGTGCAGTTGCGGACAGCATTAACGAATATGGAGTTCCAGTATTTTACATAACGGTATCCCCTGAGGAGTGGGAAGAAAACTACCTAGAACACCCCTTTTTTCAAGATAGAAGAAATAGACGTGAAGGCGAAGCCGTCTTTGTGCTTGCTTACCAAGATCTCATAGTTCCTCATAATGCAGATTGGTGTAGTAGGTGTCATCGACAAACAGTTTGGGAGCATAGACAGTGGACAAATGTTGAATCAGTTATTGTACGCTGTCCAGGCTCAACAGCAAATTTTGATGCCAGGGTTGCATACACATGGACGACCAGATATCGTTGTGCAAGCTGTGGGCATTTTCATTCAAATTACAGATGGAACTCAGATAGAAGAACGTGGGGCTGGCACATGGACTGTTGGAAAAACCTAAATACAACAGTAAGAATAGAGGTTGGTAGCGTCTTTATGAATCACGGATGTGTATGGCGTGCAACTTCGATTACCCCTGGCACTAGTGGTGTGGTTCACGGATTTCCGGTATCATCCGGCGACCCGCGAGGGTGCAACGCACTAGGAAATTGTGCAGCCTGGAGAACTTGTGCACACTGGTGGTAGTTATGGTATAATCTGATTTAATGTTCTTTGGTAGAGGCACTACTGACTATAACTGTGAAATGTTGCAAGTGTGGTCATTAACATTCAAGTCGTATGTTGCTAGAAAAATGGTATACATCATGTATTGTGTGAGCGCGATTTATTCAAGATTGTTGACTAAAGTTCTAATAACTAGGTATCCATCTTAATCTATGAGGAATCGAACATGAAAAGAATTACAACATTAATTATCCTCAAGTTGTTCTGTATAGCGCTCGTCTCCGCATGTGCTGTGTTTGGAAATGAACTACAGCCGTCAAACCAAATAACAGCACAAAAACCTGTCGAGTCTGATATAGACTATGAAGAGCGCGACGAGCTATCAGATGTGGATAGATTCAATGAAAAGAACCACGCTGAAGAAAGCGCTCCTGGTACAAATGAAACACGACGCGTTGAAGCGCTAAGTGAATATGAACTCAATAGCGCATTGCATGAATTTGGTTTAGACTGGCTGATAACAGTTACAAGACCACCATTTTCATATCAGCTTCGCAATGAGTCAGATACTATAGTTTTTATGTTTACAATAATGGGCAGCAGAGCGTTTTCTATGCGTATGTCACTCAATGTGCTTTTCGTGCAGGCAACAAACGCAGAGATTGATGCTTTTATGGATGAAGATATGCCACGAGTTTCTAGGTTAATGATGAGTATTTTTCCATACGAAGATGATGTAGCTACTCTGATTTCTCAGGGCATGAAGTTTTTTGAAAATTACCAATTCTTAGAGTATCCCAGGTATGAAGGTGAATTTGTAGTGTTGTGGTCTGGTAGAGAAAACAACATCAGCGCAGAAATTATGTACTCTTGGGATTTTGTTCATGAAAGATACCTGCTCAACCTTATTGAGCTAGTTTGTGAGCCAAACCACTACCCTCTCAATACAATGCTAAGCGGAGAACATATGCCCCTACCTCACGCTAAACAATAAATCACCATATGTCGGGAAAGGCCAGTGGTCGCGAGAAACCAACAATTCAAGCTCGTCGGTCAATTCACGCAGCTCGGTCATTTTTGTCAAAACGCTGTCCTTGAAAAACTGCGCCTTTTCCAAAGCGTCTTGCGTTTCCTCAGCATCACCCAGCGCATCCAAAAGCTCAGAAACTTTCTGATGCAGGCCTGCGGAGATTATCGATAGCCGCATGACGGTATCCCGCTCATATGAGCAGTCGGCTTCCGGCAGGAAGGCTTTCTTGCTTAGCGCGGCGGCACTTAGCTCTCCGGCACATTGAGAAGTCAGCGACAAAATATTTTTTTTGACCAGCTTATACATGGTGACTGCTTCGATGTTACATAATTTGCAGTAGTTTTCCAGACCGATTTCATAGCGTGATAGAAGCTCAGCTTGAGAAAATACGCGATGTCGCTCGTAAAGGGCAATATTTTTTTCGTGTAGCATATAGGGCAGTGCATCAGGCGTTGTAGGCAGATTAAGCAGCCCTCTGGATTTTGCCTCAGACACCCATACATCATCATAACCGTTACCGTTGAAGATGATGCGTTTATGGGCTTTTATGGTTTTGCGTATCAGTGATTGAAGCGCCAAACCGAAGTCGCTTGCAGCTTCAAGTTCATCAGCAAATAGCCTCAGAGATTCAGCGACCGTTGTGTTGATGACGACGTTGGCTTTTGCTATCGACATATTTGAGCCAACCATCCGAAACTCGAATTTATTTCCGGTAAACGCAAACGGTGAAGTCCGGTTTCTGTCGTTTGTGTCTTTTGGAATACCCGGCAGAACAGTTGCACCTATTTTCATCATGGTCTTCTTTTCACCGGCATCATATTCAGACTCGTTTTCGATGGCCTCTAGGATAGTCATCAGTTCATTGCCTATATAAACCGACATGATTGCAGGAGGGGCTTCATGACCGCCGAGCCTGTTATCGTTGCCGGCGCTGGCTGCGGAGATTCTAAGCAAATCCTGATAGTCGTCCACAGCCTTAATCACGGACATAAGAAACAGGAGAAACTGTGCATTTTCGTGCGGTGTTTCGCCGGGATCAAACAGGTTTACACCGCAGCCGGTTGCCAGTGACCAGTTGTTGTGCTTTCCGCTGCCGTTAATGCCGTCAAATGGTTTTTCGTGCAGCGTACAAATCATGCCATGTTCTTTTGCAATGCTTTGCATGATTTCCATAATGAGCTGGTTATGGTCAGTCGCTATGTTCGTTGTAGAGTACATTGCGGCAATTTCGTGCTGTGCCGGAGCGGACTCATTGTGTTCGGTTTTGGCAGGAACACCCAGTTTCCAAAGCGCTTCGTTAAGCGCCTTCATATATGCCGAAACCCTTGGTTTGATTGCGCCATAGTACTGGTCGTTAAGCTCCTGGCCTTTGGGTGATTTTGCGCCAAAAAGTGTGCGGCCGGTGTACATCAGATCCTTGCGCTTTTCAAACATCAGTTTATCAATCAAAAAATACTCTTGTTCTGCGCCGGCCATTGATTTTACAGTGGTGACATCATCATTGCCAAACAGTTTCAAGATGCGGAGCGCCTGTTTATTTATTGCTTGCATGGATCGGAGCAGCGGGGTTTTTTCGTCAAGGGCTTCGCCTCCGTAGGAGCAAAATGCAGTAGGGATGTAGAGTGTATTGCCACGCACAAAAGCATAGGATGTTGGATCCCAAGCGGTATAGCCACGGGCTTCAAATGTCGCACGCAATCCGCCGGAGGGCAGGCTAGAGGCGTCGGTTTCGCCCAAAACAAGCGCCCTGCTTGAAAATTCCATGATTGCTCTGCCGTCTCCGGTTGGGGACAGAAAGCTATCGTGTTTTTCCGCAGTGATGCCGGTCATAGGTTGGAACCAGTGGGTATAATGTGTTGCGCCGCGTTCGATTGCCCAGTCTTTCATTGCACTGGCAACAATTTTTGCAACCCTTGCATTAAGGCGACTGCCCTCTTGTATCGTTTTTTGCAGTTCCTCATAGGTGTCAGTAGGTAATAACTGTTTCATGACATGGTTGCTAAATACCATTGAGCCATACAGAGCACATGGATTTGTCATAATAGTGAATATTCCTTTCGTTTGGGTTGGCAAAAAATTCACCCGGCAAAACCGATGAGCGTTCGACGCCCGTCAGCTAGAGGGAAATGTCAATAAAGCCGCTCTTTGTCAGCCTTTTTATATGAGTAAATCCACAGGTTTTTAGAAGTGGCTGCATTTGCTCGAACTTATGGCCTATGGAGTGGCCATCGTGACTGTCGCTTGAAAGAATGACTTCCCCACCTCTTTTACAAAGCTCTTTAAGCAAAAATACTGATGGGTACGGGTTGGGCTTGTTGAGACGGTACATCGCACCTGTGTTGACCTCGAAAAGCTTGCAGTCTTTTAATATCTCGTCCATTGCACAAAGTGCAGCATCTACATATCTCGGATGTGACTCGTCAAAAAGGTTTCCATCAAAATTATATTTTGCAACTAAGTCAAAGTGGCCGATGATATCTGCACCTGTGATTTTTGCAATATTTGAAAAAGAGGAAAAATATTCCTCAGCCAGAATATAATAGTCACCGCCAAAAAATGTATCGACCATTTCTTTTTGGTGATTTACCCCCGCATCGACAGAGACAAACTGGCCATTGCTTTTCACATAGTGCAAGGCACCAATCAAATAATCTAGGTCTTCGGGGATGTTCTCGGTATAGAAATCCCGCTCTAATCCAAGAAAGATTTCTATTTGACTTTCATATTTTTTTGCGAGCGTCCTTATTTCACGTACATATTTTTCAGAGGCCTCAAGACCCATTGAGTAGTAGATGTCGAATGGAACATGTGAATGCTCAGAGAAACCAAGAGAGGTGCAGCCCTTTTCAAGAGCCGCCTTAATCATATCTTCTGCAGACAAGATGCCGTCACAGTAGGTTGTGTGGGTATGCAGATTTTGAAATTCGGTCATTTTGCCCCATCCTCTTTGTCGGTGACATGGCGTGACATAAGCTCATTTTGCACATCAATGGGGCTTATACCCATCTGCGCCATCAGCACCATAGTGTGAAAAACTAAATCTGAAATTTCATATATGGTTTCACCTTTGTCGTTTCCTTTGGCAGCGATAACGACCTCGGTAGATTCTTCTCCGATTTTTTTAAGGATTTTGTCAATGCCCTTGTCAAACAGATAGGTTGTATATGAACCGGGTTTGCGATTTTCCTTGCGGTCAGTGATTATGTCATACAGCGAGCCAAGAGTAAACGGCGGGGCGTCCTCACCATAAACATGCTCAAAGAAACACGATTCCTGCCCAGTATGGCAGGCCGGCCCCTCTTTTTTTACGACTATGGTCAAAGCATCTTTGTCGCAATCGGATTTTATGCTTTTGATATGCTGGACATTTCCGGAAGAAGCGCCCTTGCGCCAAAGTTCCTGACGTGAGCGGGACCAAAAGCAGGTTCTCCCCTCGTCTATGCTGATTTGCAGGCTTTCTGCGTTCATGTATGCCAGCATCAGCACGGCTTTTGTTTCGGAATCTATCACAATGGCCGGAATGAGTCCGTCCTTGTCGAATTTCAAGTCATCTATTTTAATCATGTGAAATCGTCCTTTCTTAAGCTGACGAGCGTCGATGAGGGTTTGGTTCCCAGTAGTTTAGCTACCGTCCTCTGCCGAAGTAGCAGCGAGGGAAGTTGCATACGGTGCAGCCGGAGCAAAAGCCGCCCTCGCCAAGGCCACAGAAATCATCGGGATTTATTTCAATTCCGGCAAATATTCTGGGCAGAAAAACATCTAAGCTTGTGACAATAGAGTGCATGGAAGCGCTGGGAACGCCAATCAGCACAGTGTTGTCCAGATAAGCCAGCATCAACATGTTGCCAGGCTGCATCGGCATACCATGAGTCACAACGTTTGCACCTGATGCGCGTATTGCGGATGGGGTTAAATCGTCCGGGTCAACAGACATGCCACCGGTGAGCAATATAAGTTCTGCACCCTGCTCTTTGAAAGTGTCTATGGCATCAAGTATTTTTTCCAGCTCATCGGGGCATTTTGAAACGCCTAATATCTCAGCGCCGTATTTTTCCAGTTTTGACCGCATGACTGATTCAAATCTGTCCTCAATACGGCCATAGAAAACTTCGCTGCCGGTTATGATGACACCGCATTTGAGTTTTTTGTATTGCAGGACTTCGAAAATCGGATGATTCTTTTCGGCAATACGGAGTGCCGCATCGACATGTTCGCGCTTTGTTACAAGCGGCACAATTCTGATGCCGCCGAGTTTTGCAGCATCCGGAACATCGATCATGCCCGGCAGACAGGCGATTGTGTAATCGCCCACGCTATTTATCGCTTGCAGAGCTTCAGAGTTTACTCGAAACAGTCCGGGGTGCTCAGAGTAAATAAGCACTTTACCTTCAGCTGTTGTTTCGTCGTGCCTGACACCAAATCCACAAGTTGCTTCTGCAACGGACAGCGCTGCATCACTTTCGTGAACCTCGTTTTCATCTGCGTCCCAAACAAAAACATGGCTTTTTCCAATATCCAAAAGCTGGGGTATATCTGTTTGGCAGATAACATGTCCTCTGCTAAACACCACGCCTTTCTTTGCTCCGGAAATCCCGGTCATATCGTGGCAGAGGGTTTGCCCCACCGCATCTTCGATTCTTATTTTTTTCATTGATTTTCTATGACCGTTATCTCGTCACCCGACTTAATAGTGCCTTCTTCGAGGACTTCGGCGAATATGCCTTCGCGTGGCATAACGCAGTCGCCGGTTTGTCTTTTTATGGCGCAGCCTTGGTTGTGGCATTCTTTGCCGATTTGTGTTACGGACAGCAAAGCCTCGCCTACGCGCATTTTTGTGCCTATGGGCAGTTCGTAAAGGCATAGACCCTGTGTAAGAATGTTTTCTGCAAACACTCCAGCGTCCAGATTTGGCATCTTTTCACGGAGTTTATCAACGCTTTCATCTGCCAGCAGGCTTACTTGTCTATGCCAATCACCGGCATGGGCATCGCCCACAATGCCATGGTTTTTCTTGACGAAGATTTCAGTTGTCGGTTTTTTTATTACACCTTTAACATCACTGATGCATACTGCTGTTACTGTTGGCATGATTTCACCTTCCAAGAATAGTAGTTATATGGGGCTTGGCGACACTATGGGTTTGCGGTGTAATCGCCCGATTTGCCTCCGGTTTTTTTGAGCAGCCTTATGTTTGTGATTTCAATGTCTTTTTGTGCGGCTTTGCACATGTCATATATCGTCAGTGCCACTGCTGAGACGGCTGTCAGAGCCTCCATTTCAACACCGGTTTCACCTTTGCAGCGTACTGTGGCCGTTATATCGATCGAATTTTTGTTTTCGTTTAAATCATACGAAATATCCACACCGGAAATGAGTATGGGGTGACACATGGGGATGATGTCCGGTGTCTTTTTTGCTGCCATGATTCCGGCAACTTGTGCGACGGCAAGAACGTCACCTTTTTTCATTTTTCCGTGGACTATGAGCGCGAACGTTTCTGCATTTACAAATACGGAGCATCCGGCAGTTGCTTCACGAGTCGTAATTTGTTTGCAGCTGACATCGACCATGCGGGCGCGGCCATCATTGTTGAAATGTGTTAGTTTTGACAAAGTATACTCAACTCCGTTTTATTAAGATCTATCCACCAATTTGGTTCATATTTTTTAAGCTGTGGCTAATTTCTCCATCATCGAGCGTATGTTTGCGGGGTTTTTCGAAAATGGCACGTTTTATCGTATCTTCAAGAGCTTTGCCCAACAGGCCGCGTAGGTCTATTTCATCCGATGAATGCAGGCATGGTTTAAGTTTGCCATCGGAAGCAACCCTGATGCGATTGCATGTGGGACAAAAGTGAGAACTGATGGGGCTTATGAGCCCCACTGTGCCTATCCCATTCGGCAGCATATAGAGCTGAGCTACGCCTTCTGACCCGATTTCTTTGAGCTCAGGCGCAAGCTCTAAGACCCTAGATACACTAACAAATCTCGTTTCAGCCCAATCGGCGGTTTCGCCAATCGGCATCATTTCGATAAACCGGACATTGGCGTTAAACTTGCGCGTAAGTTCGAGCAGCTCCCGTATCTCATTGTCGTTGACACCGCCCATAAGCACGGCATTTATTTTGACTGCAAGAAAACCCGCCTCAAGTGCGGCATATATGCCGCGCAACGCTGCATCCAGTGTTCCGGTACGCGTGATTTTTTTGTATGTAACAGGATCGAGTGAATCAAGGCTGATGTTGAGGCGTGTAACACCTGCGTCCTGAAGCTTGTCTATAAATTGAGGCAAAAGAATACCGTTTGTTGTAAGGCATAACTCACAAATACCCGGGGTGTCCGATACCCTGCGGCATATTTCCAAGATGTCTTTTCGCACGAGGGGCTCACCGCCGGTCAGCCGCACCTTTGTTATCCCGCAAGCCGCAGCGCAACTGACAATTTGTGCGATTTCATCGACAGATAATATTTCTTTTTCACTCATATTTTCTTCGCAGTTTTCTGGCATACAATAAACGCATCTGAGATTGCAACGATCCGTCACAGACATGCGAAGATAATAAATGTCTCGTCCAAAACTATCCTTCATAAAATCAAATCCTGTAAGCTTTAATTATCGATCCTGCGGGTAATGGGGGCGCATTTTGTGGAACTTCGCCGAGCAAATCGCATTTTTCAAGGGAGGATACAATTTCACTTCCCTGCCCATCGATTGGGCTGAAATATGCTATGGAGTTTACTATTTCCAGTTTGCCGCGCAGAATGCGCATCTTGGGGTTGCTTTTTAAAAGCGGCTCACGTAAAGTGACATTTACTTCCGGATAAAAGCAGTCTGTCCTGCCGCAAAGCTTCTTTATATATGGCATTGCGATACGTAATAGGCCAATGACAGCCGCTGCCGGGTTTCCGGACAGACCCAGTATAACTTTGCCGTCTTTTATAGCGACTACAATTGCACCACCGGGTCTCATTGAGGCTTTCCAAAAAAGCACTTTTGCCCCAATTTGCTCCGAAGCGGAAACAGCCCAATCATATGAGCCAACGGATGCACCGCCTGTTGTAATGACCATGTCCGATTTGCAAAACGCCTCGTCTATACGTGTTGCGATAACATCCGGATGATCCGGGACAGTGCCGCCATTTATAGCGGCAGCGCCAACATCAGTAAGATATGCGCAAAGGGTATGTACATTGCTATTGTAGATGGTTGCGGGTTTGAGCGGTTGACCGACCTCACACAGCTCCGAACCGGTACTGATAACTGATATTACAGGTTTTTTGAAAACTTCGATACTTGCATATCCCTGGTTTGTGAGGGATGAAATAATCGGTGCGGTAATGACTGTTCCTTGCGAGGCTAAAATCTCTCCGGGTTTTATGTCAACGCCTGCAAAAACAAGGTTTGAATTTTCTTTTACCGGTGCAAAAATACGCACTTCACTGTCTGTGAAAAGAGTATCTTCGTATCTGATGGTTGTGTTTGCGCCGATGGGTATGGGTGCGCCGGTCAGGATTTTTGCTGCGTGACCCGATGTGATGCTGCATCTAGGCTGGGTTCCGGCGGGAAGTTCTTCAATTATTTTGAAAACGGCGGGGGAGTCAGACGTTGCATTTTTTGTGTCCTGAGCTTTTAATGCATAGCCATCAAAGGGACTTCTGTCAAATGGCGGATAGGGTATTCTCGCTTTTGTATCCGTTGCAACGACGCGTCCCAGTGCGTCTCCAATTGCTGAGGTTTGTTTTGCCAGCTTGACTTCCTGACTGTATAGCAGGTTGCAGGCAGCATCGGTATTTAAGTCCTTTTGCATAGTTCCCACCTCCACGAAAACCCTAAAAACAGCAAGTTAAGGTTTGCCTTGAACATATCATTTTGAGCCTGTTTCTGTCAACTGAAAAATGGAATAAGTAAATTGTTATGTAAAATATTTAAAAAGATTTTTAATTTAACTATGGAATTGGGATACATATTGTGATAGAATATGTTACTATTTGTTAACGGTTAGTTTCTATTTCGTTATTGAGGGTGGAACTGTGCTAGAAATCTTATCGCCAGCTGGTTCTCCTGAGGGAGTCATAGCAGCTGCACAAAACGGCGCGGATGCTATATATATGGGATTTGGTGAATTCAATGCGCGTAGGAACGCAAAGAATTTTACATATGAAGAATTTGGGCGGGCGCTTGAATACTGCCGTGTCCGAGGTGTAAAGACATATCTTACACTCAACACTATTGCATCTGACAATGAGCTTCCAAAAGTCGCAGAGCGGGCGAGGGCAGCTTGTCGGTTTGGTGTTGATGCAATAATTGTCCAGGATCTTGGTGTGATGAGTGTCCTGAAACAGGCTGTTCCGGAAGTTCCGCTCCATGCAAGCACTCAGATGGCGGTGCATAATCTCGAAGGTGTCAAAATGGCGGCGGCGATGGGATTTAAGCGCGTTGTCGTTGCGCGTGAGCTATCCCGGAGAAAACTTGCGTACATATGCAAGACAGCGCCGATTGAAATAGAAGTGTTTGTCCACGGGGCATTATGCGCCTGCTATTCGGGTCAATGTTATATGAGTGCAGTCATAGGTCGGCGAAGCGGAAACAGAGGACTATGCGCTCAACCATGTCGCCTGAGTTATAATGCGGTAGGACATGCGGTACAGCATCCGCTGAGCCTTAAAGACAACAGTCTTGTCAATTATATGCATGAGCTGAGCTCAATAGGTGTAAAGAGTGTGAAAATCGAAGGGCGGATGAAGAGGCCCGAATACTCAGCAATTGTAACTGGAATATATGCACAGGCGGCACACAAAGGGAAAACTCCGACTGAGGAAGATCTAGCGGCGCTCAAAAGAGCATTTTCCCGTCAGGGATTTACAGACGGATATTTTACCGACAAATTGGGGCCGGAAATGTTTGGTATCCGTGAAGATGAAAAAAAATCTGATTCGGTCATGTTTGCAACAGCGCGTAAGAGTTATCTCAATGGAGAGTTTCAAAGAGTGCCGGTTCGATTTGTCGGATCCATTTCAGAGGGAAAGCGCGTCAAGCTTGCGGCTGCGGATGATAGAAAAAACACGGCGGTTGTATACGGCCCGGTTCCTGAAATGGCTTTCCACAAAGAGCTGACACTTGCGCTGCTCCAGACACAACTGCATAAAACCGGTGGCACGCCGTTTTATTGTGCGGGAGTCAAAGGCACTGTTGCACCGGGACTGGCGTTGCCTGTGGCAGCATTTAATGAGATGCGCCGCAGTTTGCTCTCGGAACTGCTTGAACAACGAAAATCGACACCCACGCGTGCCCTAGGTGAATTTGTGCCCGGAGAAGATTTTTTGGGATATGCCGGGGCACCGATAATTACAGTTTCAATCATGCGGGCAGATCAACTTTCCGCTGAACTAGAGGAACTTTCGCCAAAGATTATTTATATTCCGATAATGGAATTTGACTTCGAGTCACCCATGTTATACAGATTTCTCCAAAATGAAGACATCAACGTTGTAGCTGTCCTTCCGCGAGTCATTCATGATAACGAAAGCAAGAATGTCTCTGATGCGCTGACTCGCGCTTTGACTGTTGGGGTTAGCGAGGCGCTTGTTGGCAATGTTGGGCATATTCAATTCGCCAAAAGCCACGGAATGGAAGTCAGGGGAGATTTTGGGCTCAATGTATATAACTCAGAGTCACTGTATGCGCTGCGAAACCTTGGACTAAAATCTGCAACATTATCATTTGAACTACGGCTTGCTGAAGTGCGTGATATGTCCAAACCTTTAGATACTGAACTGATTACCTACGGACGCTTGCCGTTGATGATTACTGAAAATTGTATCGTAAAAAGCACCTCAGGCGCATGTGTTTGTGACAGTTTCTCAGGTCTTGTTGACAGACAGGGTGCATTATTCCCGGTCGTGCCGGAATTTGGCTGCCGGAACATATTGCTCAATTCAAAGAAGTTGTTTATGGCAGATAAGAGTCAGGCGGTGAGTTCTATTGGACTTTGGGCACAGAGGCTTAGCTTTACTACCGAAAATGCTGTTGAGTGTGTGTCGGTAGTTAAACGATATATGGGTGAGGGCGATTATGTGCCGTCAGGATTCACGCGTGGGCTGTATTTTAGAGGAGTGGAGTAAGTGGAATCAACATTGAAAATCATTCTTGCATCAGCTTCGCCCAGAAGAGCGGAACTCCTCAAAATGATAGGAATAAATGATTTTGAAGTTATAGCTGATAATGCGGAAGAAGAACTAACACCCGGGTTATCTCCGGAGCTGACAGTCTGCAAAATTGCACTTCAAAAGGCAAAGAATGTATCAAAGCGCTGTGAAAGAGATAGCCTAATCATTGCGGCTGATACTGAGGTATATATGGATGGCGAAGCATTTGGGAAACCGATGGATGAGGCAGATGCGGTGCGTATGCTGAAAAGGCTTTCGGGTCAAAAGCATAGAGTATATACAGGGGTCGCAATTATTTCTGAAGGTGTTGTTACGACCGGTGCAGAGGTCACCGATGTTTATTTCCGCGATTTATCTGATAAGGAAATCGAAGCATACGTAAAAACTGGTGAACCTATGGATAAGGCCGGTGCGTATGGAGCCCAGGGAAAAGGTGCGGTCTTTGTAGAGAGAATAGAAGGTGACTTTTTTAACGTCATGGGTCTGCCGGTCTGCCGACTATCAGGCTTGCTCAGGAAAGTAGGTGTTTTGGTTTGAAAGCTATTGCAAAAAAACAATCAATCATCATTGCGTCAACGGCGATATTGATTGCGATTATTACATTCATTTCCATTAATGTTTTTGGTACGGTTGGTCCGGTTACAAACCTTGGAAATGCCGTGTCAAGACCGATAAGAAATTTATCTTCAACAGTGACCGGGATATTTGAGCGGATCTACTCATCCATTTATAGATTCGACGAGCTTATGGAGGCCTATGAGAGACTTCATGCTGATAATGCAGAGCTTAGGGCAAATTTCCGAGAGTCAGAGGATTTGGCGGCAGATAATGCGATGCTCAGAGAATTGCTTGAGTTTGGCGCTCGACATCCGGACTTTACACCCGCTCATGCGGTGTTTGTAAGCTGGAGTGGCTCGAACTGGTCACATTCATTTTCGATAAACAGAGGTTATGCCAATTCAAATGTTACCAGTGGGGCTCCGGTCATTACAGAACATGGCGTGCTTATAGGGCAGGTCACCGATGTAGGAGCGACGACATCTACTGTTGTGACGGTACTTGACACCACATTTTCGGCAGGGGCATATGTCGGAGATGGCGATGGCAGGGCGACGCTCAGAGGTGATTTTAATTTGATGCGCAATGGGCTTATTATGCTTGATCATATTGACGATGACCAAATTGTCAGACCCGGTGATCAAGTGGTAACATCCGGCAGAGGTGGCGTATTCCCACGGGGATTAATCGTTGGCGATGTTGTGGATTTACACATACACAACACCGGCATTGGCAGATTTGCAACGGTGCGACCGGCAAGAGTTTTTGACGCGATGGCGGAAGTCTTTGTTATTGTTGACTTTGAACCCGAAATTGAGTAGAGGTCTATGAAAAGAAAGCAGAGGATTACAAAAATAGCCCTTCATGCACTGCTGATTCTGGTGGTTTATGTGTTTCAAGGCATGGTTTTTCCTTACCTTCGTCTTGCAGGGCTATCGCCGCTCTTGCTGCCGCTTGTCAGCACCGGATTTGCGGTGCAGGAGGGCCGTCAAGTCGGCGGCATTACCGGGATATTTGCCGGAATATTATGCGACCTTTCACTCAATGAGCCGGTTGGATTATTCACAGTTGTGCTCACCTTTACAGGGCTGGCTGTGGGAGAATTGGCAGATACCGTTATAACGAGAAGATTTATAACCTATTTGATGTTTTGTGTCGGGGTGTTGGTGATTTGCGCAATTGCCCAAGTGACTCCGCTGATTTATCGGGTGCTGATTTATCAAGTAAGCATTCCACCCGGTGAACTTTTTTGGACAGCTATTTGGCAAACGGTATATTCGCTGATTTTTTCAATTCCGATTTGGGTTTTTATAAAATCTATTGTAAAACGAACCGTGCGGTGAAAGCCACTTGCAACATAAACGATAAACTCTGCCCCCCTTAAACTGGCGGCAAAAGCGTATGAGATATGCGTGCTCATATCAACACACGCTCTAGAAAGGATAACCATGCAAAAGATGTATAATCCGGCAAGGATAGCCGTAATTTTTATTGTTTTAGCAGCGATGATTGCTTTGTATTTGACAGACCTTTACAGGATTCAAATTCATGAAGCACTGGCATTTGATCCTGATGCAGTGCCGGCGAGGGTTCATTCTCGCACAGTCAACCTACCTGCGGCACGCGGTAATATTTATGACCGAAACGGAATATTGTTGGCATCCGGTAGGCCGTCATTTAACATCATGTTGGATAGGAATACCATGGGTGCTCAAGGAATCGCTGTCATGAACGAAACCATTTTGGAACTCATCTATGCAACAATGGAGTATGGGTTTGCGCATGTGGACACATTCCCGGTCACTCGCGGCGCACCATTTACATTTTTGTCCGATATGACCAATGAGCAAAGACGAAGGATTGAGGCCTATTTTGATTTTCACAACCTGAGCCCATATAAAACAGCATCTGAGTTGCTTGCGTGGATGCGCGGGCATTACAACATAGATTATACAATCGGGATTTTGGATGCACGGCTTATCATTGGGGTGCGTTGGGAAATGGAAATGAGGCTTATCATCGGACATTTAGGCCCTTATGTATTTGCAAGGGACGTTACGACCGATTTTATTACGCTTCTGAGTGAGCGCGGATATGCCGGTGTCTTTGAGGAAAGCAGCTTTATAAGAGAATATCACACGACATATGCAGCCCATGTTTTAGGCTACATCAGACGTATGTCGCCAGAGCAGTTTGAAAGGCTCAGGGAATACGGATATGCAATGGATGCGCTTGTCGGGCAGGTGGGCGCGGAATATGCTTTTGAATCGCAGCTTAGAGGTATAGACGGCAGGAAACGGGTCAGGTCAACCGGAGATGGCACGATTGTGGATGTAGCCATGATTCGTGAGCCTCAGCCTGGAGAACATGTATACCTGACAATCGACATAGACCTTCAGATTGTAGTTGAACACGCACTCAGAACACAGATAGATATAATAAATCAACAACGTGCGGTTGAAGCGAGATTCTCCGGCGAAGAGATAGACCTTGAAGAGATTACGATTCCGGGTGGAGCCGTAGTTGTGCTTGATGTCAGAACAGGGGAGCTTTTGGCAGCGGCATCATACCCCACATTTAACCCAATCACGTTGTCACAGGATTTTGCGATGCTCAATTTGGATCCGAGACGGCCAATGTTCAATCGTGCGACCCATGGTAGATTTGTACCCGGCTCAACTTTCAAAATGGTTACGGGTTTTGCGGGGCTGCGGTATGGCATAGTTACCGAACACACGGGAATAAACTGTGTAGGTAGATTTACAAGACTTTGGCATCCGGATCCTGTCAGAAGCTTTGTTGCAAACTGCTGGATTTTTAATGTTGTTGGTGTCGGACACCATACGTTGGGCATGGTTTCTGCTCTTGAAGTTTCATGCAACTATTACTTCATGGAAATAGCAGCCAGACATCCGACCGGTTGGCTTGATGCTTCAAATATGATTGCAAGAACGGCAAGAGATTTTGGGCTTGGGGTAAGCACCGGCATAGAGCTACCCGAAAACACCGGGCGGCTTGATTCTTCCGAATGGAGAAGAGAGCAGTACGATTTAGGTCTCAGAAGCAGCCCGACGTGGCATCAGGCAACCACGGTTGTTACTGCGTTTGGACAGGGAGAAAACCGATTCACGCCTTTGCAGCTTGCCAGTTATACCGCGACTATTGCCAACGGTGGCACATTGTTTGAGCAGTCTGTGCTCAGCAGGGTTGTCAGTTCAGATTTTTCAGAACAGACCCATAGATTCGAGCCGACTATCCGAAGTGTGATTGAGGAAACAGAGCATATAGAGCTTATCCGTGAGGGTATGTTGCAGGCGTCTAGAGGAACCCAAGGCACAGCGCGGTCAGTTTTCCGTGACTATCCGATAAGGGTAGGCTCAAAGACCGGTACAGCGCAATTTGATACCAGAGACGTTAATGATGGCGTGTTTGTGGCATATGCCCCGCATAATAATCCTGAGATTGCGGTTGCTATAGTTGTTGAAAAGGGTGGCTCAGGTTCTGCAATCATGGATATTGCCAGAATGATATTCGACTATTATTTCAGCACCGGTAGCGCAAGCACGGCAGTTCCGTATGGGCAATTGATTCCATAGTGGTAAACTAATGAGGATAAAAGGAATATTTAATGCGAAGTAATATTTTCATAAAAGGGGCAAGAGAAAACAATCTCAAAAATATTGATATTGAAATCCCACGCGATAAACTTGTTGTGATGACTGGAATATCCGGCAGTGGGAAATCGTCGCTTGCCTTTGACACAATATATGCGGAGGGACAACGGCGGTATGTCGAATCACTTTCGGCATATGCTCGCCAGTTTCTCGGGCAGATGGAAAAGCCGGATGTAGACTATATAGAAGGGCTCTCGCCCGCAATATCCATAGATCAAAAGACCACGAGCCGAAACCCGCGTTCAACTGTCGGCACAGTTACTGAAATATATGATTATCTACGCCTTCTGTGGGCGCGTGTCGGTGTGCCGCACTGCCATAAATGCGGTAAAGAGATTCAGCAGCAGTCAGTTGACCAAATTGTTGATAGTGTTTTGTCATTGCCTGAGGCAACAAGGATACAGGTAATGGCACCGGTCATCCGTGCCAGAAAGGGCGAGTACTCAAAGATTTTTGAAGATGCGCGTAAGAGCGGATATGTAAGGGTACGGGTTGACGGCAGTGTCTACGATCTGACAGAAACGATTAAGCTTGATAAGAACAAAAAGCACAATATAGAAATCGTAGTGGACAGGCTTGTGATAAAGGAGGACATTTCACGCCGCCTGACCGACTCAATAGAAACCGCGCTTTCACTGGCGGGCGGTTTGCTTATAATAGATATTGTCGGACAAGATCAAGAGATGTTATTTTCACAGAACTATGCTTGCGAGGACTGTGGTGTTTCGATGGAGGAGCTTACGCCGCGCCTGTTTTCATTTAACAACCCTTATGGGGCATGTCCTGCATGTACCGGGCTGGGCACGCAGCTAAGGGTTGATCCTGTGCTCATTATTCCAAACCCGTCCCTTTCTATAGCTGAGGGAGCCATTACTGCATCGGGATGGGGTAATGTCAAAAATGACGGGATTTCAAAGATGTATTTTGAAGCGCTGGCTAAGCGATATAAATTCAAGCTGACAACGCCTATAAAAAATCTGCCGGAAGAGATAATGGACATTATCCTTTATGGTACGAAAGGTGAAAAGCTACAACTGTATTATGACCAACCACGCGGCAAAGGTGTTTTGACGCAACCTTTTGAGGGACTCGTGACCAATATAGAACGGCGCTATAAAGAAACGCAAAGCATGTCTATGCGCTGGGAGCTTGAAAACTACATGGCGGAACACCCCTGTCCTGACTGCGGTGGACGTAGGCTCAAAGAGGAGGTGCTTGCGGTCACTGTTGGCGGTATAAGTATCGCCACACTTACCGAAATGTCCATAACACGCACACTCAAATTTATTGATGAGCTGAAACTTTCAGAAAAAGATGAGATGATAGCCAATCGCATCATAAAGGAAATTCGCGAGAGATTGGGTTTCTTGACGAGCGTTGGTTTGGATTATCTCACTTTGAGCCGTCAGGCAGGCAGTTTGTCGGGTGGGGAAAGCCAAAGGATTAGGCTTGCAACGCAAATAGGTTCTTCATTGATGGGTGTGCTTTATATACTAGACGAGCCATCAATCGGGTTGCATCAAAGAGATAATATAAAGCTTTTGAAAATGCTCAAGCGTTTGCGTGATTTAGGGAACACTTTGCTTGTCGTTGAGCACGATGAGGAAACGATTTTTGAAGCGGATTATATTGTAGATGTCGGCCCCGGAGCGGGAGTTCATGGTGGAGAGATTGTCTGCGCGGGTACTGCCGATGAGATAATGGCTTGTGACGATTCGCTTACCGGGCTCTATATGAGCAAGAGAAAGATGATTCCGGTTCCGGCTGTGCGCAGGCAGGGTTCCGGGAAGTCACTGGTTATCCGCGGGGCGTGTGAGAATAATCTGAAAAATTTGACGGTGTCTATACCGCTTGGGGTTATGACCTGTGTGACAGGGGTGTCCGGAAGCGGGAAGTCGTCGCTAATCAACGAGGTTTTGTACAAAGCACTGGCATCGGAGCTCAATGGCGCGAAGGCGCGTCCCGGAAAGTATGATGCGATTGAGGGAATGGAGTTTCTTGACAAAGTAATTGAGATTGACCAGTCACCTATTGGGCGCACACCGCGCTCTAACCCTGCGACATACACAGGGGTTTTTAGCGAGATCAGGGATTTATTTGCTTCAACACAGGATGCTAAGGCTAGAGGGTATAAGCCCGGAAGGTTTTCTTTCAATGTCAGGGGCGGACGTTGTGAATCATGCTCGGGTGATGGTTTGTTAAAGATTGAAATGCACTTTTTGCCCGACATTTATGTTCCTTGTGATGTTTGTAAGGGGAAGCGATACAATCGTGAGACGCTTGAGGTGCGGTATAAGGGCAAGAATATCCACGAGGTACTTGAAATGACTGTTGAAGAGGCACTGGACTTTTTTGAGAATATACCAAAAATCAAACAGAAGCTCATGACTTTGGTTGATGTCGGGCTGAATTATGTTAAGCTCGGCCAGCCATCGACCACTTTGTCGGGTGGCGAGGCGCAGCGCGTCAAGCTGGCAACAGAGCTGAGCAAACGGTCTACCGGAAATACATTTTATGTGCTTGATGAGCCGACAACCGGTCTGCACACCGCTGATGTGCATCGGCTTATTGATGTGCTCAATCGTTTGGCAGATGCAGGGAATTCGGTAGTTATCATTGAGCATAATCTTGATGTTATAAAGACTGCTGACTATATTATTGATCTTGGGCCGGAGGGTGGAGACGGTGGCGGAGAGATTCTTTATGAGGGTGCGCCGGAGAGTGCGGCGTTGTGTGAGCGTAGTTATACGGGCATGTATCTTGGTGCGGTGATGTCGCTTAAATAAGGTTGCAGGTGTTACGATATGACTTTTGAAGCGGGACAATATGATGTTGCTGTGATTGGTGCGGGTCATGCGGGGATAGAAGCCGCGCTTGCGGCTGCGCGTCTCGGCGTGAAAACAATCTGCTTCACAATAAATATGGATTCAGTGGGAAACATGCCCTGCAACCCGAATATAGGTGGAACAGGGAAAGGGCATCTGGTTCGTGAGCTTGATGCACTGGGTGGTGAGATGCCGCTTTGCGCCGATCGTGCTTGTATACAGTTTCGAATGTTAAATAGAGGGAAAGGCCCAGCGGTGCACTCATTGAGAGCGCAGGCGGATAGGCGCGAATATCAAAAGATAATGAAACATACGCTGGAGCTTCAAGAAAATCTTTCTCTGAGGCAGGCGGAGATAGTTGATATAGGCATAGAAGATGGCGCGGTTTCTTATGTTCTGACACAGACTGGTGCAATGTTTCGCTGCCGTGCTGTCATAATTTGCACAGGAACATATCTCAATGGGCGAACAATAGTTGGTGAAGCAATACAGGATGGCGGCCCTGATGGTATGTTTGCATCGACCGTGTTGGGTGCACGGTTGCGTGAACTGGGTCTCGCGCTCAGGCGGTTTAAGACGGGGACACCGGCACGAATCAACGCGCGATTTGTTGATTTTTCTAAAATGGAGATACAGCGTGGTGATGAGCCGCCACCGCCATTTTCTTTTGAGACAACGCAGCCGCTTGTAAACAAAATAGTTTGTTGGCTTGTGTATACAAATGAAGAAACGCATAATATTATACGCGAAAATCTGGAAAGAAGTCCTATGTATTCGGGTGTGATTGATGGCGTTGGTGCAAGATACTGTCCTTCGTTTGAGGATAAGGTCGTGCGTTTTGCAGATAAAGATCGGCATCAGATATTTGTCGAGCCGATGGGGTTAGATACTGAAGAGCTATATCTTCAAGGTTTTTCATCGTCAATGCCGGAAGATGTTCAAATAAAAATGATACGTTCTGTTCCGGGGTTGGAAAATGCGGAGATCATGCGTCCGGCCTATGCCATTGAATATGATTGCATTGACCCACTGGAGCTTCAGCCGACTTTGGAAACAAAGAAAGTTTCGGGTCTTTACGGTGCCGGTCAGTTTTGCGGGTCGTCGGGTTATGAAGAGGCGGCGGTGCAGGGGTATATTGCCGGGGTGAATGCTGTTTTGAAGTTAAGGGGGCAGGAGCCGCTTGTTATAAGCCGAAACGATGGATATATCGGCACGTTGATTGATGATTTGGTGACGAAGGGGACCAATGAGCCTTATAGGATGATGACTTCAAGGTCAGAGTATAGACTTTTGCATCGACAGGACAATGCGGATATAAGGCTTGCGCATTTTGGGCATAGGGTTGGGCTTGTGTCTGATGAGCGTTATCAGCGGATTTTGGAAAAATATAAGCTGGCCGAGCGGGAAATTGAGCGTTTGGAAGCGACTTTTATTCCTCCGTCAGACGAACTGAAAGAGCTGATGGAGCAGTTTGATATGCCTGAGCCGAAGTCGGGAGTGAGTCTTGCATCACTGCTGAGGCGGCCTAAGCTCGACTATAATGCAATTGCGAAGTTGGATAAAAACGCGCCTGATTTGCCTGAGGTTGTACGTGAGCAGGCAGAGATTTCGATAAAATACGAGGGTTATATAAAGAGACAGCAGCGGCAACTGGAAGAGATAATCAGGATGGAAGAACATATTATCCCAGAGGATATTGATTACAACACGCTTCAGGGTTTACGCATCGAGGCAAGGCAGAAGCTCAGCACAGTAAGGCCGCGAAATCTGGGTCAGGCGACACGCATATCAGGGGTTTCGCCTGCCGATGCTGCGGCTTTGATGATATATTTAAAAATGCGGAGTTCTTAGGGTTACTACCCAGAGCGATATGTGATTGAGCGCTTACAAAAAATCGTTCGTTATTTTGCGGAAATAAGCAAAAAGTCGTTCGTCTTTTTGGAGACATATGCAAAAAGTGCTTGCTCTTTTCGTGCGGTTCGTGCATAATGCTATGTGAGGTGACTATTAGTATGAACACGGTCATACTAAAATCAAGGGCATGTGCCACTTGCGCTCCCTATGGGAAACCGCAAGAACTGCACGAAATAATCATTCCTTTTTCATGGTTGTTTTGTGCCTTGGAAGATGTGAAAGGAATGATTGTTTTCATGAGACGATATGCAATTGAAAGATTGGTTAAATGGAAAAACTCAAATAAGC
>Ga0123355_10001331_pt1 | contig 34276 bp, 35 predicted proteins | sample TergutEmb28metaG_3_FD_89872 | JGI IMG/M metagenome (GOLD analysis project Ga0123355, IMG submission 89872) | Embiratermes neotenicus P1 segment gut microbial communities from Petit-Saut dam, French Guiana - Emb289 P1 | ecosystem: Host-associated > Arthropoda: Insects > Digestive system > Gut ...
GATAGCACCATCGCATTTTACCTGCGCATCAGTCGCGATGACGGCAAGGACGAAAGCTACTCGGTCACCAATCAACGCAAATTGCTCACCAGTACCGCAAAAACCCTGGGCTTCACCAAATTTCTGTACTTCGTGGATGACGGCATCAGCGGCACACAGCGCGACCGCAAAGAGTTCGTGCGCATGCTCGCAGAACTCGAAAAAGGGCACATCGGTGCGGTCATGGTCAAAGATTTATCCCGCCTCGCCCGCGACCATATCCAAGCCGACACGCTGTTGGAAGAAACTTTCCCGCTGCTCGACATTCGCTTCATCGCCATCGCCGAGGGCATCGACACCGCACACGGCGAAGATGAGTTCACGCCCTTTCGCAACCTGATGAACGAGTGGTACAGCCGTGATATCAGCAAAAAACGCAAGCTCACCAATGTCGTCAAGGGCAACGCAGGTGAACCGCTGTCACTGCCGCCATATGGCTACAAAAAAGACCCCGACAACCCCAAGTGCTGGCTGGTGGATGACGAGGCTGCCGAAGTGGTCAAACGCATTTTCCGCATGACATTGGACGGCAAAGGCACAGAGCAAATCGCCAAGGCGTTGACGGACGACAAAATCCTATCGCCTATCTTCTACTGGCGCAGCAAAGGCATCAATCGACCGAGCAAAAACTATGACGCTGAACCTCACTTTTGGAACACGTCAACGATTGTTTCGATGTTATCCCGGCAAGAATATTGCGGCGACATCATCAACTTCAAGACCTACTCGAAGTCGTTCAAGCTCAAAAAACGCATCCCCAACGCCGAAGAAAACATGGCAGTATTCCGGGATGTGAATGAGCCAATCATTGACCGCGAAGTGTGGGAACGCATTGCCGAAAACCGCAAGCGCAAAACCCGTAAACGCCCGACCAAAACCGGCGAGAAGAACATGTTCAGCGGCCTGCTCATTTGCGCCGATTGCGGCCACAATTTGTGGTTTCACTTCAACCAAAAGAACCCCGAAATTCGCTATTTCAACTGCTCCGGCTACAACACACGGCGCGGAACTTGCCCGACCACGCACTACATTCGCGTGGATTTTCTTGAAAAAGTGGTGCTGGGCGAAATCCGCAGGTTGATGCAATTCGCACGAAAGCATGAGAGCAATTTTGCCAAAATTGCGATGGGATTATCCAAGCAAAATGACACGTCACAACGCGAACGCAAGCAAAAAGAACTTGCCGCTGCCCGGCAACGCGACCGTGACTTGGACAAGCTCTTTGCAAAAATTTACGAAGACAATGTGGCCGGAAAGATTGACGATGACCGCTTTGCGCGCATGTCCAGGCAATACTCATTGGAACAAAAAGAGCTGGCGGACAAAATCGCAACTCTTTCCGTCGAAATTGAAAAATCCGCTGAAAAAGCCATGACTGCGGACTTGTTCATCGCTACCGTGCGCAAGTACACCAGGGCGAAAAAGCTATCCGAGGGCATGCTCAACGAGCTAATTGAGCGCATCGAAGTCCATCAATCCGAGAAAATTGATGGCAAGCACCGCCAGCAGCTCACCATCCACTACAACTGCATCGGTGCAATCGAAATTCCTGAAGTCTTTGCTTTCCCCGAGGTATCTATGCAAACTCGCAAGGGGGTTACTGTGTGCTATGAACCCTTGCTCAAGGCAAGCTAATAGGCATAAAAAAACGAGTTGCTCTTAACAGCACTTGAAATGCTGTAAAAACAACCCGACTGGCACGCCAGAAGGGATTCGAACCCCTGACCTTTTGGTTCGTAGCCAAACACTCTATCCGACTGAGCTACTGGCGCACTTTTATTATTATAACACACCCTGCGGAAAAAAGCAAGCTTTTTTTTGCAGTTTTTATGTCTTGCACAGTTTTTTATGACTTCACATAGTTGTCAATGTCGTTTTTCATTGCCGTTACAAATTGTTTTAAGCATTCCCAGCTTTCAGTGCTTGGTAAACTAAACCCCAAAGCAGAGATGCAAACATGATCAAAATCCCGTCCTAATACTCTTTTTCGCTTTCCGGGAGCTTGCCCGCATGCACCACAGCTTTTGCATGTCCTTACCCGTTTCCAAGCGATTTTCTTAATTTTATCATCTACATCGGGTTCCTCATATTTAACTTCATGTTCTCCATCAGACCAATAAATCCAAGAACACGGTACCTGCGAAGAATCAATACGAATGCTTGCATGTGAAATGAGTATAAAACAGAGCATAATCCCGCGATATTCGATATCAAATTGATATTTTCTTTGTTCTTGCTTAAATTCGGGCAGCGATAAATCGAGACTTCTTAAATGAGCTGAAAAATCCAATGCGTTCTCTTTCATTCCAGACGCAAGCCTTTCATTGATTACATCTTCAATTGTTATGCTTGACATTTGGGCACCTTCTTCACTTCATATAATTTTCGCTTCATTATATCATACCCCGCACAAAAACGCAAGCACATTTGTAAACTTTCTGTAACAGCGCTTGACATCTCACCCAGCGCGTGCTATAATAGCACCAAAGGTCAAAGATAGTCAAAGTCTATATGTCGCTTCGCTGTGCTCTATGAAAGGTTGATAAAATGGCAAACATGAGTTCCGAAATAGCCAGAGCTATCCTCGATATGCTCGATCAGGGCGAGTATGCCGAAATTCAGCGCAACGGCTTTGCGCAGCAACTTGGCTGCGCGCCCAGCCAGATCAACTATGTACTTGCATCGCGTTTTGCGCCCGAAATGGGCTTCATCGTGGAAAGCAGGCGCGGCGGCGGGGGTTACATCCGCATTCGCCGTGTGAGCTGCGAGCGCGGCGCGGTGTTGCCTGCGCTGGTCAACGCCATCGGCCCGCGATTAGATGAATCCACCATGCGTGCGCATATTGCTAACCTGCACAGCCAAGACTTAATCAGTGCGCAGGCGGCGCAACTCATGCTTGCTGCGGCCAGCGACGCTGCGCTGCGGGCAATCGAGCGCGGCGTGGACAGAGACACCGTGCGGGCGAGCGTGTTTAAGCAATGTTTGCTTTCCCAAGCGTAGGGACTGTAGGGGCGGCGATTACGCCGCCCGAAGTTGAAAATAATGGTGTTCTTAAGGTTTCGGGCGGCATGATTGCCGCCCCTACAGGTTGCGGCTTTATTAAGCTATCAGTAGCCCACTACCCCGAGCGGCTCCACCGCGCGCGGGGGAGCTGGCGCCGCGAACGTGACTATCCTCTTTCGCAAAATGTGGCGCGGCGACTTTTGGACGCCTTAGCGTTCATAAAGTAGAGGGGGCGAATTTCGCTGGCGCACAAAACAACATAACAAAGGAGAAACAATATGATGGATCATCTGTGGGCGTATTTTATCACTGGCGGCGCAGCAAAGCTACGCCCTACAGGGAAAACGGCCCGAGGCCGTAGTTTTTCTGGCGACCATGCGAGGGCCTTTGGCCCAGTTCCTGTAGGGCGTGCCTTTGGCGCGCCGTGATATAAAAACACAAAACAACATAACCACTACCCACACCCACATACCCTACATAGGAGGAACAAATATGAACTGCGAAAAATGCAACCAACACCCCGCCACCACGCACATCAAACGCATGGCAGGCGGCATGGTGGAAGAATTCCACCTGTGCGCAGCCTGCGCAAAAGCCAGCGGCTTGCTCCCCGGCTCGAGCGGCGGATTTAACCTCGCCGACCTCTTCGGCGGGCTGCTGGGCAACAGCGTGAGCCAACAACCAGCTGCCGTGCAGTCACCACGCTGCGGAGCCTGTGGGCTTTCGCTGCAAGAGATCGCGCAAAGTGGCCGCATGGGCTGCGCCGCGTGCTACGACACCTTTGCCGTGCAAATTGCGCCTACACTACAGCGCGTGCATAGCTCCGTGCAACACACCGGCAAAACACCCGAAGACGGCAACCCCGCCCTGCGCGAACGCCGCGAGCGTGAGAGCACACTCACCCAGCTGCGCGAGCAAATTGCGCAAGCCGTGCAAGAAGAAAACTACGAGCAAGCAGCTGCCCTGCGTGACGAAATCCGTGCACTGGAGCAAGGAGGTAACGACGATGCTTAATGGCAAGAAGATTACTCTCGTTCCCGCGCAGCTCAGCCAACGTGAGGATGTGTATAACTGGTGTTTTCACAGCGAAACCAGCCATGCACACGTGTTTGAGAACACCGAAGTGCCCACTTACGCGGAGTTCTGCGAAGACTATTGCGACTACTACTTTGACGGCACCCGCCCGCTCGATGGTCGCGGGTTCATCATCATGCTTGGTGACGAAGCCATTGGCTTTTTGAGTTATGCGGCTTTTCACTTGCAACCCGGCTGGGTAGAGCTGGACAATTGGCTTGCCTGCGAAGCGCACTGCGGCAAGGGCTACGGCTCTGATGCACTGAAAACACTGGGCCGCTACTTAGCTGATGAACTGGGTTTTGCGCGCGCCATCATGCGGCCATCGCACGAAAATCCGCGTGCCATTGCGGCCTATGAAAAAGCTGGCTTTGCGCAGTCAGATCTATCACCCGAGGCATACCTGTTGCCAGAACACATGGAAGATTACGCTGACGGCGACTATGGCGAGGGCGGCGACGTGCTGCTGGTTTGGCAGCTGGGGTAGGCAATGGGGCTTGCCGCCGAAAGTTTCGATGTCGTTATCCGCTTAAGCCTTGGCTTCTTCCTCGGGAAGGAGCTGGCCGATCTCAGATCGGTCTGAGGAGGGTTCGCGGAGCGATTGCAACATCTTGGCGAGCACTTTCGCCCGCATCAGCAACCCGACTTCGAGTCGCTCTCGTGTAGGGGCGGCTATTAGCCGCCCGCAAATTTCAAGGCAAGATAAAGAGTCTAGTCGCTCCGCATCCCTCCCTCACCCACTGCGGTGGGAGCTCCCTCCAAAGGAGAGGAGCTGGGGCTTGCCGCCGAAAGTTTCGATGTCGTTATCCGCTTAAGCCTTGGCTCCTTCTTCGGGAAGGAGCTGGCCGATCTCGGATCGGTCTGAGGAGGGTTCGCGGAGCGATTGCAACATCTTGGCGAGCACTTTCGCCCGCATCAGCAACCCGACTTCGAGTCGCTCTCATGTAGGGGCGGCTATTAGCCGCCCGCAAGTTTCAAGCAAGCTAAAGAGTCACGGGCGGCAGGTTGCCGCCCCTACACGAGAGCCTGAACAAACATTTCGTGAAATAAAACAAGGAGAAACCTTTATGCATAACCAACACGACGTGGTGCTCAGCACCCGCGTGCGCCTGGCACGCAACCTGGCCGACATGCCCTTTGTCGGCAGACTGAACGAACAAGGCAAACGCCGCGTATCTACCACCGTGCGCGACGCACTTGCCGTGATAGAAGACAATCCTTCGCCGAATAGTTTTCTCTATGTATCCATGGACGAAATTCCGCGCCTGCAAGCGGCAAGCCTAGCCGAACGGCGGCTCATCAGCGCGCAATTTGCCGCACAAGAACCCGGTGCCGCGTTGCTCATGCAGGCCGACGAAAGCATGGCCATCATGCTGTGCGAAGAAGACCACCTGCGCATGCAAGCACTTGCGCCCGGCCTTGCCCTGCATGATTGCCACACCCGCGCCGATGAACTCGACAACCGGCTGAGCAGCAAGCTCAACTTTGCCTTCAGCCCGCAATTGGGTTATCTCACCCAATGCCCCACTAACCTCGGCACTGCCATGCGCGCAGGTGTGCTGCTGCATTTGCCCGCGCTTGCGGCGCTCAACCGCGTGGGCGGCTATGCCGAAAGCATCAGCAAGCTTGGGCTCACGCTACGCGGTGCATTTGGCGAAGGCAGCAAAGGCACAGCTGCGCTATTTCAGCTGAGCAACCAAGTTACCCTCGGCATCAGCGAAACCCAAGCCCTCGAGAACCTGCAAGCCTATGCCCTGCAATTCGCCGCAAACGAGCGCAATGCCCGCGCCGAACTCCTCGCCCAACCCGAGTGGGAGGATAAACTCTGGCGGGCCTATGGCCTGTGTAAATATGCGCGTAAAATGGAAAGCGGCGAGGCTCTGGAATTGCTAAGTCTGCTGCGCATGGCCGCGTGCGAAAACGCGCTGCCCGTTGACCCACAAACCATCACCGACTTGATGACCAACACCCTGCCTGCCACCCTCAGTGTGACGCAAGGCATCACCAACGCAGACGAACGTGACCGTGTGAGGGCGGAGATGCTACGCGGGGCGTTGTGACCCCACCGGCGCCTGCGGGCGCAAACCACCTGCGGTGGGGCTCGATCGCTTCGCTGTGTTCTATTCCAGCCCCATAAAAATACCCACGCGAAGCGCATAGGTTTTTTTGGTTCTTTTTTTGCAAAAAAAGAACAAGAAAGGAGCAACCATGTCCACCTATCGTTTTAATGGCTACACCGAAAAAGCCAACCAAGCCATGAATTTAAGCATCGAAGCCGCCGAAAAACTCGGCCACACCTTCATCGGCAGCGAGCACATTTTGTTGGGTCTGCTGCGTCAAAGCGACGGCGTTGCGCACTCGGTGCTGGCTGCACGCAAAGTGAGCGAACAACAAGTGGAAGACACCCTGCGCGGCTCAACCAGTGCGGGCACACCCACCGTGCTTTCGCCCGCCGACTTCACCCCGCGCACCAAGCATATTCAACAGGAGGCCTTAGCCCTCGCCCGCTCAGCAGGCAGCCAAGTGGGCACCGAGCACCTGCTGCTTGCCCTGCTGCAACTGCGCGACGGCGCGGCGGTGAGCCTCTTAGCCCGGCAAAACGTGCTCGCACAAGACCTCGTCAGCGACATTCACCGCGCCATCAAAAATCCCAAGAGCGAAACCAGCACAGGCAAAGCCAACAGCGAAAGTGCCACCCCCACGCTCGACCAATTCGGCCGCGACCTCACCCACATGGCACAGCAGCACAACATTGATCCCGTGATTGGCCGCGACCCCGAAATCGCCCGTGTCATGCAAATCCTGTGCCGCCGCAGCAAGAATAATCCCGTGCTCATCGGCGAGCCGGGTGTGGGCAAAACTGCCGTGGCAGAAGGCCTTGCGTTGCGTATCGCTTCCGGTGAAGTTCCAGAGTTATTGCGCGATAAACGTGTGTTCAACGTCGACCTCACTGGCATGGTCGCCGGCACAAAATATCGCGGTGACTTTGAAGAACGCATTAAAACCGCCTTAGATGAAGTGCGTCGTGCGAAGAATGTGATTTTGTTCATCGACGAACTACACACCATCATCGGTGCAGGCGCAGCCGAAGGTGCAACTGACGCTGCAAACATCCTCAAGCCATCCTTAGCGCGCGGCGAGCTGCAAGTCATCGGCGCCACCACGCTTGATGAATACCGCAAGCACATTGAAAAAGACGCAGCCCTCGCCCGCCGCTTTCAACCGGTAACCGTGGACGAACCCACCGAGGCCGAAACCATCGAAATCCTGCACGGCCTGCGCGATAAATACGAAGCACACCACAAACTACGCATTACGGATGAAGCCATCGTCGCCAGCGTCAAACTCAGTGCGCGCTACATCGGCGACCGCTTTTTGCCCGACAAAGCCATTGATCTAGTGGACGAAGCCGCCTCACGCGTGCGCTTGCGCGCCTTCACCCCGCCGGATGAAGTGAAAGCCTTGGAGGATCAACTGCGCGAACTCGAGCAGAAAAAGAACGAAGCCGCGCTGTCGCAGGAGTTTGAACAAGCCGCGCAATTGCGTGACGAAGAGCGCAAGCTGCTGCAAGAGCTTGAGCAGCATAAACAGGCATGGCAAGAGCAAAGCAGCCAAGCCAAAGGTGAAGTCACTGCCGAGGAGATCGCCTGCATTGTGGCACAGTGGACGGGTATTCCCGCCATGCAGCTCACGCAAGCAGAAAGCTGCCGCCTGCTTGCCTTGGAGGATGAACTGCATCGCAGAGTAGTCGGCCAAGATGAAGCCGTCACCGCTATCAGTCGCGCAATTCGCCGTGGACGCGCTGGACTAAAAGATCCCAAACGACCCACAGGCTCGTTTCTCTTCTTAGGCCCCACCGGCGTGGGCAAAACCGAATTGTGCAAAGCCTTGGCCGCCGCCATGTTTGGCGACGAGCAAGCCATGGTTCGCCTAGACATGAGCGAGTATATGGAAAAACACACGGTGTCGCGCCTTGTGGGTTCACCGCCGGGTTATGTGGGCTACGATGAAGGCGGGCAGCTCAGCGAGCAAGTGCGCCGCAAGCCTTACTGCGTTGTTTTGTTTGACGAAATCGAGAAAGCACACCCCGAGGTCTTCCACATCCTGCTGCAAATTCTTGAAGATGGCCGCCTGACCGACGCGCAGGGCCACGTGGTGGACTTCCGCAACACGGTGGTGATTATGACCAGCAACCTGGGGGCCTCAAAGATCACCAAACAAGGCGGCGGCATTGGCTTTGGCGATGACGGCAACGCAGCCGCCACGCAGCAAAAAATCAAAGATGCTGTCATGAGCGAACTCAAGCGCAGCCTGCGCCCGGAATTCCTCAACCGTGTGGATGACATCATCGTGTTTCATCAGTTGGATAAACCGCAGATTCGCGAAATCGCCGGGCGCATGTTGGCACAGGTGCAGCAACGCTTGGCCGAGCAAGACATTCACGTCACTTTTGATGAAAGCGTCACAGACTTGATGGCCGATGCAGGCTTCGACCCGGTATATGGCGCGCGGCCACTGCGCCGTGCCATTGTGCACCAAGTGGAAGATACCCTGAGCGAACGCCTGCTGGAGGGCGCGATTGCGCCGGGCGGCAGCTATGTTTGCCGTGCAGAAAACGGTGTGGTAGTAGTGAATCCTCCAGAATGACTCGCGTGTAGGGGCGGCTATTAGCCGCCCGTTTTTATGGTATGCCTAAAAAATAAATCTGAAAAATTTTAAAAAAAGACTTGACAAATGATAATAATTACTATATAATAATTGTCAAGTCTAGAGGGCGATGCGCAGGCTCCTTGCAAGGCTTGGCGACAAAAAATCAAAAGGAGTTTTCTCATGAACAACAAATATCGCTCAATCGCCAAAATCGACTTCCAATACGCCCACCGCTTCATGGACTGGCCGCGCGAAGCCAAGCATCTGCACGGGCACTCAGGCTATCTCACCCTTGAGCTGGAAGACACCGTAGATCCCGTTACCGGCTTTGCGTTCCCCTGCAAAGAAGCTACAAAAATCGCTTGGGAAGTATGCGATCATTTCCATCACGCCACGCTGTTTCAAGAAGGCGACCCCTTGTTGGACGCTGTGCTGAACGTCTATGAAGCCAACAACATTGTTAACGATCCCAGCAACTGCGTGCCGCTGAAAAAAATCGACCACCCCTTGGCATGGAGCTATCCCGAATATCGCATTGTGGTCACCAAAAAAGTGTCTACCTGTGAAAACCTGTGCGAATTGTTCTATGAACTGCTGAAAGACAAGCTGCCCATTAAAAAAATCGAATTTCGTTCGTCAGCCATAAATTGCGCCAGTAAAGAATTTTAGCCCCTAATCCCCCATCGTTTCTACTGAGACGGTGGGGGTTTTGTATTTTTTCTCAAAAACCCCTTGCTTTTTTCGTCAAGATATGTTAAAATTTTCTTATATCTTGATGAAAGTGGGTATCTTCATGAGTCAACCAAGCGATTCCAAGCTAAGCAAACGCGGTTTAATCAAGTTCATTTTGTTTTCTTTGCTGGGCATGTTCCTGTTCTTGGCACCCATTCCCGATGGCAGCGGCGCGTTCAACATTCCGCTGGGCTTTGGCATTGACTGGCTGCGCGGCGTGCTCGGCACCGTCAGCCTCACCACCTATGGCAGCAATGTCAACTTTGGCATCCATCATCTGCTGGCGCTCATCGCCATCAGCCTGTCGTTCTTGGGCACGCTAGTCACCTACATCTTCAAGCCCAAGTTCATCATGAACAACGACAAACTGCGCGAAATCTTCCGCTCTTCACCCGTATATTTCATCAGCAAGGCCATTGGCTTTGTGGTGGTTTGGATGCTCTTTTTGGGCTGGGGGCCGGATTTCATCATCAACGCCCACACCGGCGACGAAATGATGGGGCTCACCGCAAGCCTGATGGTCGTGTTCATCTTCTTGGTGCCGGCCATTCCCATTCTCACCAAGTTTGGGTTGATGGAATTCTTCGGCGTGCTCATTCGCAAGGCTGTGCGCTTTTTGTTCCGTCTGCCCGGCCGTGCTTCCATCGACCTGATGGCATCGTGGTTCGGCTCATCGGCTGCGTCAGTCATCATCACGCGTGACCAACACGAAAAAGGCTTCTACACCGGCCGTGAAGCCGCAGTCATCGCCACGAACTTCTCGTTTGTGTCACTGCCCTTCACCCTCGTGGTTGCTGATGCCATTGGCCTGCTCGACCGCTTTTGGCTGTTCTATCTGGTGGTGTGCATCGTGTGCATTGTTTTGGCCATGATTATGCCGCGCATTTGGCCGCTGCGCAAACTCAACGACGACTATCTGCCCGACGTCGGCAAGCAAATCCACGAAGAAGTGCCTGCAAACATGGGCATCTTCAAATGGGCACTGCGCTCGGCCACCAAAAGCGCAGATTCCACCACCGCCGGGCAAGTCGCCCGCTCGGGTGCCTACAGCTACCTGAACATTTTCATGGATCTCATTCCCATCATCTTGGCTTGGGGCACGCTTGCGCTAATCATCTTCGAGTTCACGCCGCTGTTCAACTGGATTTCGTGGCCCATGGGTCAGTTGCTGCGCCTGCTGCAAGTGCCCGAGGCCATGACCTACGCGCCTGCCACGCTTGTTGGTTTCTTTGACATGTTCATCCCCGCCTTGCTGCTGGGCAGAACCGCACCAGAGGCCACGCGCTTCATCCTCGGCACGCTGTCCATCGTGCAGATTATCTACCTGGCCGAAACGGGTGTGCTCATCCTCAAGTCCAAAATGCCGCTGAACATCGGCAAGCTGTTCGCCATTTTCATGATTCGCACGCTCATCGCGCTACCGATCATCGTGGGCCTGACCTGGCTGCTGTTCTAACACGCAAAAAACACAAGGGACGGATGAAAATCCGTCCCGTTTTTTATGTTTTCATTAAAAGTTACAGGCTCTGTTAACGTCCCATCAACCAAAGCCCAAAGAAAAATATAGGAATCAGTATAGGTGCAAAAAGAACTGCCAAAACCGTCATGACAATTGGGCCGAAAATCGGTATGTCCACAAGCCAAATCGTAAACGCTGAAATTGTGCTCATCATTGTATCCAACATATACCCTCCTTCTATCCATGCATCAGCACAAGCACAATAAGCCCTATCGGCAGCAAAACGGGAAGAAGCGGAATAACAAGAATCCCCATTAAAACTGTAATCAACATTTCGAAAATATTCATGAAAAGCTCTCCTCTTGTATTGTTTATCTCATCACTGCCTAAAGCAAAGACGCCACATAGCCTAGCAGCAAAAACCCGATAATCGTCATGGGAACCAAAACGAAAATAATGCTTAAAATGCCAGAGACATTCATGCGAAAGCCCTCCTTATCTCATTTCAGCGCCATCCAACGCCCGGTGTGCACGAAACAAAAACAACAGAAACACCGCCCGCACCACAAGTCCAAACGCAATGGTGGGGATAACCAAAACCCACACAAACGGCACAAACAATCCCATCATCATTTGCCCAAACCCAAGCACACGCACCGCAACCATGCAACCAAACAGCGGTTTGCACCATGATTCAAGCTGCGGCCGTTGCGCGCGGCGCAATAGCTGCCCAATGCCGAAGATCATGCAATATTCAACAGCAATGCCCAGCACCAACGCAAACGGGCTCAACAGCAAATTAAACTGCTGCGGCATGTGAATGGCATGAAAAACCCATTCCACACTGCTGACAAAAATGAACGCCGCCGCAAGCATGCGTCCCATGCCAAACAACCGGCTGTGCTGCACCATACGATGCAATCCATAGGCAATCAGTGCCCAACCCAATGGATCAGGGATGATATGCACATAGTTGATGTGAAAGTTAAACGTGAGCACAAGCGTGCCCGCAAACAGCAAAATGATACTTGATTTGAACATAACAGCCTCCTAAATGCTTTGCATGTCTTGCATAATCTGCGCCTTCAGTTCATCCATGCCAGCAAACTTACGCTCCTCACGGATAAACCGCAGCAACCGCACCGGCACCCGTCGGCCATATAAATCCCCCACAAAGCCAGGAATGTGCGTTTCGCTCCTCGGTGCCATTGCTTCGCCAACAGTCGGACGTAGACCGATGTTCGTCACCGCAGGCCACCATGCGCCATCCACAAAGGCGCGCGATACATAAACCCCGGCCTTGGGCACGCAATATCCCGGCGCAAAGTGCTGGTTAAGCGTTGGCGTGCCCAGCACACGCCCCAAGCGAGCACCATGCTTCACAGGAAAATCATAACCGAACGCACGCCCAAGCATGGCATTCACTTGGTCAATTTCTCCCTGTTGCAACGCCGCACGAATGCGCGAAGACGACACTGTTTCGCCGCGATACACAATTTGCGGCACAACAGTAAGGCTCATGCTATAGCTCTCGCACAGTTCGCGTAATATTGTCGTGTCTCCCGCTGCCTTTGCGCCAAATCTAAAGTTGTGCCCGCAGCGCAGCCCCGTCGCGCCATAGCGTTCACGCAGCAAAGCGATGAACTCGGCAGGTGGCAGTGCAGCCAATTCAGCAAAATCAACATGCAGCAACGCAAGCCCTGCGGCCTGCAAACGCACAGCGCGTTCGTCGTTGGTCAGCAGTTGTGGCGGCGCTTGTCCGCGCAGCGTTACCTGCGGGTGCTCGCTAAACAACAGCACGGCAGTTGCCCCCCGCAACACCGCGCGGTGCGCAGCGTGCAGGCCGTCAAAACTGCCTAGTGCGATGGTCATGGTGGCTCCTTTTCTGTTCTTTTTTGAAAAAAAGAACCAAAAAAACTTTAGTCGCGCTTCGCGGTGGGATTTTTAATGAACATGTTAAGGTGTTGCCAAGGCCTCCCCCGCCCGGGGTCCCCGGAAATGCTTGCATTTTTGGGGTGGGTCATTGGGGGAGGAAAGCGCGTCGTAGACGTGCAGGTGGGGGTTACGCGAAGAACCAAAAAACTTTAGTCGCGCTCCGCGCGGGGTATTTTTATGACTTAAAACATCCCGCCCGTTATGATTTGCCATAGCACATGAAATGGCGCGATCATTGAGTGTTCCACCCCTGCTACCACAATAAACCAAAGCGGAAACGTCAACACTAGACCCACCGTCATCATCAAAGACTGTAGCATAACTAAACCTCCAAAATCATTTTATCGCCGCACCCCAACATGCAACGGCTCGGCCAACTGCACCACCTGCCCCATCGCGCGCGACACCACATTGGCCAGCAGCGGGTTTGCGATGTTATCTTTTGCACCGCGTGCGGCATCATCAATCAGCGCACTCAGCGGCGGATTACTACGCGGCAGCATGCGCACCACACCACGCTGCCCAAACGTAAACACCAGCGAGCGCTCTGCCACGGCATTCACACAGCGTAAGCGCAGATGCAATTCATCGCCGCGCCAGCATGCCGAGCAGCTCAGCACAAAGCGCACACCGCCCAAAATTACCGCGCATTTTCGCGCTTGTCCATCCATGCCGCACAGGATTGTATTGCGCTCGCGACCTTCGTTCCAGCTAAAGCGCAGGGTGTTTTCACCAAAACGCAAGTGCACTTTATCAATGCCGCCAGCTTTGTCGTGCGCCATAAAAAACACCATGGTGGGCATCACGCTCGGCGAAAACCGCAGCACGCGCGAGATTTTCTGCACCGTGTCCGGAAAGCGGATGCATTGGCGGTTCAGCTCTTGTTCAAATGCGGGGTTGCGCGGCGTTTTCGGCAGCGGCGGGTACGCAGGCAAGCGAGGGATTGTGCAATCAATTGTCTCCTTCGCATCAAACAACGAGGGAATGTGCCGCATTAACGCCTGATTAATCTCACCCATGTTCAGTTCGCCGCCGGTGGCCGCCACCACGGCATTGTATTCAGGGAAAATCCATGCAAACTGCCCAAACATGCCATCCATGCGACAGCTGCCGGGGTGCGTGTTTTGCCAAAAGCAATAGCCATAGTCTTGGCTGTCGTTGTCAGTGTTATCCACTTGCACGCCACAGGCAGCCTTCACCCAAGCGGCAGGCAACACTTGTTTGCCCAAATATTTACCCTCATCTGCGCAGCACATCGCGATTTTCGCGAGATCTTCTGTGCGCAAGCTCAATCCCCAACCGCCGGTTTCCACACCGCGGCGGTCGGTTTCCCAATAGGGCCGCGCAATACCCAGCGGCGCAAACAGCCGCGGCATCAGATAATCCGTCACGCTCATGCCCGCAAGCCGTGTGATGATCAAACACAGCAAGTATGTATTCTCATTGCAGTAGTGAAACCCCTCGCCGGGCGCGTAAATCCACTCCGCCTGTGCGTAGTCAATCACCCATTCCTGGCGGCCGCGGTCCAGCACCGCGCTGAGCTTTTTGCCCGCCGAGCAGGTGAGTAAATGCCGCACACGCAGTTGTTCCACGTATTCATGTTTGTCGTGCACGCGCAGTTCGGGCAGCAGGTCAGCCACGCGGCTGTGCACCGAAAGCAATCCTTCATCCACCGCAAAGCCTGTGGCAAGGGCGGTGATCGACTTGCTCACCGAGTACAGAATATGCGGGTCGCTGGCCTTGTAGGGCGCGCGAAAATCTTCATAGGCAACCCTGCCGTTGCGCACCACCATGACGGAGTGCATGTTTAGGTTGCGTGTGATGATATCACGCAAAAAGCTTGCCAAAGCCGTTGGGTTTACGCCAGCTTCTTGTAAATTTTTTGCACGTGGAATGGACATAGTGATCTCCTTTGTGGTTGGTTTGGAAGGTAATTTAAAGCCCGGGCGGATTTGCATCCGCCCCTACATGTTGCGGCATACTGCAATGTTGCGGGTATCATCCACCTGTAGGGGCGGATGCAAATCCGCCCGGGCCATGATAAACACCAACGCCAAAACAAAACTCCCCCGCTCATGGTTCAAGTATACCACAAACAGGGGGAGTTTGCAAGTGTGAGTTATTTGGCCTTTGGCCGCATTCCCGTAGGGGCGAGCTTCGCTCGTCCGCACATCAACGGAACCTAAAGCCATCAAAGGTAATCGTCGTCGTGTAGTTCACACGGTTGTTGCGATAGAGGTTCGTAGGGAACTGAATATCAAAATCTAAGTGCTGGGTAAAGATGCAAATCAGGCTAATCGGGTTGCCGTAACGATCCAATGTCAATACATAGCGAGCAGCTGAGGTGTTTTCTTGCACACGGCTAGCCGCAACTGTTGCGCCAAAAATGCTAAGACCTTCTGTTAGCGAGCTGCGCAGTTGGGCAGCATTGTTGTGGTCATAGCCAATGGGCAACGGTATCGCACCACCGGGATCAGTTTGGCGGTGAATCGGCCCACGTGCCACATGTGCTGTGCCCGCGTTGCCTGGCGAAGATGACGAACTATTGCGCACATTCACGGTAATTGTCCAGTTTCCGTTGCCAGCCTGCGTTGCCGTGGCCGAATTAATGTCGCCGGCCGTCAGCTGGCTTTGGCGAATCATCTGTGTAGAATGACCGCGTTCGCGCACCGACCCCGTGGGCATGTTGCCCAGCACATGCACCACCGCGGGTGATACCATGTTGGCCATGCCCAACAATCCCGCATAGGTGAAGTCATCACTCGCCGTAAAGTGAGGATGCGTCACCTGGTGGCGCTTGTTGAAGCCAGCATTTTGGCTCACAATGCGGTTGACCGATGTGTTAAACTGCGCCAGCGCAGCAGCTTGGTTGTTTGCCACACTGATGGGCGTGGTCAGCACGCGGTCGGCGTTGCCATGTTGAGGCGGCGCAGTTGTGCCCTGCGGCGAAGTGATGACTTGGTTGCCGCCGCCGCCTGCCGTTGTTGTGGGCGGACGCGTTGTTGTGGTTGTAGTTTGGCCAGCCACAGTTGTGCCGGGCCGCGTGGTCGTGGTGGTCGTCGTGCCGCCAGCTTGCGTCACCGTGGTTTGCCCGGCCTGCGTGGTCACCGGCATGCCGTCAGCATTGGTGGCTGTTGTGGTCGTTGTCGTCTCAGCAATCGTGGTTGCGTTCGGGTCAATGTAACCACCATCTACCAAACGTTGCGTCACCCTAGCACTCATGCTTTGCCGCAGCGCAGTCATTGCATCAATGCGGGTCAGCTGTGCAGTGTCCACGTCACTTGCGGACGCAAGGGTCATGCCATCACTGCCAAACGCAATGTGTTCAAACTGGGCACCATTGCGACGAATCGGCTGCCCGTCGTTGTCGCGATAAAACGCAAGCGGCCGCGCAATTTCGCCCACCGGCACAAAGCTGCCAGCCTGATAGCGAAACACGTCGTAATCAAAGCCACCGCGCTCTTGGCGCACCAGCAACACAGGGGTGTTATTCCCATCCAAGTCGTATAACAAAAACTCGGTGTTGGCCCAGTCTTCGCCAAACTCTTCAACCAAAAAGTCCTCCAGTGCTTGTTGCACGTTGGCAGCAACTTCGGCTGGTTGAGTGGTTTCCTCGGGTTCGTCAATCACTGCGCTGACGCAGCCAAAGGCCACCACGGCCAGCATGGCCACGGCCAGCAAAATCGCAAAAATTCGTTTCATCGTCTCTCCTCCTGTTTGTATCTATTATACCACACCTGCGGTGAGCTCTGTCGCTTCGCTGTGCGTTAATCACGTCACATCAAGCCGCAATGTTCTGTGTCTATTATACCATGCCTGCGGTGAGCTCTGTCGCTTCGCTGTGCGTTAATCACGTCACATCAAGCCGCAGTGTTCTGTGTCTATTATACCATGCCTGCGCAAAAAATGCAAGGGGGGATACACACCTCTTACGCACTTTCTCCTTTTCTGTCGTATTTACGCAAACAAAATCCTCACCCAACGCCCAATTATGAATTATACATTAATAATCATGCAATTGCCTTGACAAGCCCCGCCAATTTGTGGTACACTATTATATGGAAAATAATAATACAGGAGGATATAATTTATGGCAGAAGTTCATGTTGGCAAAGGCGGCGGCAAGCGTCGACGCGCGGTGGTGATTCCGCCCATGAAAGCAGGGCTGCGCATTGCGCTTTCGCTGGTCGGCACATTGCTCACAGCCATTATCGCATTTTTCTTTATGATGCCCGCCATCAATTTCCGTGCACCGGAGTTCTACGGCTATCTGTTGATTGTCGTGGTCTCGTTTGTGGTGCTGCTTTATCTGCTCAGCAATGCTGCCAAGCAAGCAGAGTTCATGCCCTGGGTCAAGCGCACCGCCATGCCTGCCATCGCCATTGCGCTGGTGATTGCACTATTCTTTGGTGCGGCATGGGTGTTTTCGTCGCCGTTTTTCCTGTCGCGGCGTTATCACAACATCATGGGTGAATATCTGCAAACGCTCACCTTTGTGGAAGGCGTTGACGAAGTGGATTTTGAGCGTTTGCCCAAGATTGACGAAGCCGCTGCACGCATGCTGGCCGAGGCCACATTGGGTGAACTCATTGAGGTGGTGTCGCAGTTTGAGCTGAGCCGCAACAGTACCCAAATTGTGTATAACGGTCGCCCGGTGCGTGTTTTCCCGCTTGCCTATGTAGACGCTGTTCGCTGGATTAGAAACACCAGCACTGGTCTGCCCGGCTTCGTGATGGTGTATATGGACACACAAGAGTCTGAATTTCACTTTCTTGAGCAAAACATGCGCTATACAGACGAAGAGCACTTCTTCCGTCTGTTGCAGCGTCATCTGCGTCTGCACTTTCCGACCTATCTGCTGGGCACTGCAAGCTTCCAAATCGACGGTCAGCGCAATCCCTACTGGGTGGTGCCGCGCATGAACCGTACTGTTGGTTTGGTGGGCGGCGAAGATGTCATCGGCGTGTTGCTGGTGAATGCCGTGACAGGCGATATCGTCGAATATACCCTAGAAGACGTGCCCGAATGGGTTGACCGTGTATTCAGTGCCACGCTGCTGCGCCAACAGTTCAGCTGGTTCGGTCTATATGGCAGCGGTTTTTGGAACAGCATTTTGGGTCAGCAAGGCGTATGGCAAGCCACTCCCGATTATAACTATCTGATTCAACGTAACGATGTCTATATGTACTCAGGTGTATCGGCAGCTGGCGGCGGCGAAAACTCGATCATCGGCTTCATTCTCGTCAACCAACGCACGCGTGAAACCCATTTTTATCAAATTGCAGGCGCAGCAGAAACCTTTGCTCGTCAAGCGGCACAAGGTGCCGTGCAAGCGCAACGTTGGCGCGCCACGCATCCGTTGCTTATCAACGTTAGCGACCACGCCACCTACTTCATGGCACTCAAAGACGACAACAACATCGTGCAGGGCTTTGCCATGGCGAATGTGGCACAATTCAACCTCATCAATGTTTGGGCCGAAACCCTAGATGAAACCATCGAACGCTATGTGGCTGCATTGGCCGCCCATGGTCTTGACGTTAACCCCGGCTCTAACTATGCCATCACCCCCAACATGACCTCCGGTGCCATTTCCAGCATCCGTCAGGTAATGATTGGCGGCACCACAAACCTGCTCATTCGTCTGCAGGGCGACAGTGCTTATTACCGCATGGCCGTCAGCGACAGCAACGTATATCTGGCGCTGCTCAATGTGGGCGATGTCATCACCATCACCTCGGCGATGGATGCAGAAATCACCGGCAATGTCATCCCCGCCACCAGCATTGCGCTGGGTGCCGTGGTGCTCGAGCCGCCCGTAGACGTAGAAGATTACGACTACACTGCGCAGCTTAACAACGGCAATGATGCTATTGATGCCGACACGCAGCCCGAAGAATAACCCAACCAAGCAAACAACCGGCTGCTAATCTGGCAGCCGGTTTTGGTTTTATTTATCTTTGAGGGTTTTAATCAACTCAAGAATGGTTTTGTCCTCTTCCAGCGGGAATAAGTACTTAGCAATGATTTCGGGAATCTTGAATAACGCAATAATCGTGGTGGCAGCACCGCCGCCCATCACAGCCAAAACTACTTGCGTGTCCACTTCCAAAAATAGCGAAAAAAATAATGCCACGATAAAACTACAAGTCATGGCAAGCAAAATAAACTTAGCCATACGGATAAAACTTTTTTTATACTTGGGATTTTCTTCGTTTTTCTTTTTGTAGTAGTTGGTGGCGTGCTCCAGCGCTTCAGTCATTAGCTTGCCTTGCTTGTCCTCTTCGGTTTGCAAAGGCTGCAAGGGCAGGTCGGCGCATCCAGTTTGATCCGGAGGATTGTCGATGAGTTGTTCTTTATCCAAATAAAATCCTCCCATCATTTTGAATGTCCACGGTGCTCAATTGTCTACCGTCCTCATGTGCTCTTGCCCAAGCAGTGTTTTCGCCATGCAGAATGTCCACAAGTTCAAAGGCCGTTTTTTTACCAAATTGGTTCACCACCTCCGCAAATACCGTGTTGAATGGTTCACTTTTGGGTGAAATTTTAATTATTTTTCCTTCGATGTCATATAGTGGTTTGAGTGCAGAAGAACCATAGTGCTTTAATGCATGATACATGCTTGGCGCAACCGGCCCATGTCTCCAACGTTCAAAACAATCTTCAAACGGGCGAGCCTGCTGCGTATAACAGTACCGCGCATAGAAAAGATACAGCAGCTTTTGCAACTTCAGCGGCGTAATTTCCACGCCCTCACGCTGCCCCCACTCAATGAAATTATTGGAAAGGTATAAAGGAATTTGGCTCATATTTTTCCACCTCCTACCTTCAGTATAGCACGAAAATGTGTGCGTGTCAATGCTTTATGCAAAAAAGCACAGCCTTAGCTGTGCTCTTATGCGTATCTTGTGCCGCTAGCCAATGGTTTCCAGCACATTGCCCACAGTTTTCATGGCTTTGTTAAAGCCTTTTTTCAGGTTGCGCTGATAGTGCGGCTGCCGTGCCACTGCACTGCCCACCAAGCCAACCGCGCCGCCAACAGCCATGCCGATGCCAACGCCTTTGATAATTTTTGCGGTGTGTTTTGCCATTTTGATGCTCCCCTTTCGTTAATGTGCAAGCTTATCTTGCCCGTCACATCAGGTCAGCATACAGTGAAAAATTTGCCACCTCCTGCGGCGGAACCGCTCAATTTTATTATTATAACCAGACATACTGTTGTCAGCTTTGGTGTGGTAAAATAGATGCAAAAACACGGAGGATCAAATTTAATGAGCAACGTTACTATTCGCCAGATGGAAGAAAAGGATTTGCCCGCGCTCAAGCTGCTGATTTTAGAGGCATTTGGTGAAGGCTGGAATCTTGCACGTTTTGACCACAGCAAGGCGCATTTTCAGGCATTGTTAGAACTTTATCAAAGTATGTTTCTCAATGCCAGCACGTTCGGAAAAGTCGCAGTGCTCGGCGGAGAAATCGTTGGGGCAGTGTTAATCGCAGCAAAAGGCGAAACCGAAAAATTCAGGCAGTGGCAAGCGGATATCGTCCCAAACACACTTGCCTTGCTCGCCGCACCAGAAGCTGAGCGTAACGATATCCTAGAGCACTTGTCCGTTTCTTTCCAAACCATTAGCCAGCTTCTTGAAGACAGGGTTGATCGTTATGATGGAAGCCTGGAATTCATCGCAGTGTCGAAACAAGCGCAGGGCTTGGGCATTGGCAAAGCGCTATGGAATCAAGCTCTCTCCTATCTTCATGCTGCACACGTGCAATCCATTTATCTCATCACAGATTCAGCATGCAACACTGGTTTTTATGACAACAATGGCTTCTCCCAAGTGTCCGCGAAAGACGCCGTATACAGCTACAGCTCAGGGCAAAAACGTTCTACTGTATTTGTGTACGAATATCAACTTGAGCAATAATGCAGCCCAATCTTTTCATAGAAGAACATCATACAAAATTACCAACTCAACCTCGAAAGGAACCACTCATGAAAAAACTACTCGCCCTAATCGTCGCACTTGCCCTGTTGGGGGCATGTGCCGCACCCGCGTTGATGGAGGAAACAACCACCGCGCAAGAAATGACCACAACCGAAGCAATGCCAATCACCACCACGCCGCACAACGAGCTCATCGAACTCACCCTCACCATGCAAAACACACGCGATGACGTGAGCGCTGATTTTACGTTTAACTTTGGCGAGAACGAGCATTCTCACAACATTGACGGCTGGATTGTGCGCAGCACCGCGCCAATTTATCAGGTTAGACTGGTTGGGCTATCGCAAAACTGGGGCGCGGTTGAAGAACACTTTTCTTATTGGCCGATTGAAGAATTCCCAACCATTCCTGCGTTTTTGCCCGGTCAAACTTTGCTGCTGCAGAATTACCTCACCGTCGGGCTGGGCACTTCCATGGCCTTTGCCTTTGAAGATGCCGCAGGCAATTCGCGTTTGTTTGAATTCCATTTGTATTTGTGGGGCATCGCCGGCGAACCCGTTGCGCCTTACTATACACTGCGCGAAGTGACGCACTACACCAGAGTGCGCTGGGCAGGATAGGAGAAAATTTTGCAAGATTATCAGTTGAATCTCGTGCTCGTGGAGCCTGAAATCCCCCAAAACACCGGCAACGTTGCCCGCACCTGCGCGGCCACTGGCGCACGCCTGCATCTGGTGGAGCCCATGGGTTTTCGTGTGGACAACGCCAAGCTCAAACGCGCAGGTCTGGACTACTGGCACATGCTGGACATCACCTATCACAACAGCCTGGCCGATTTTTTCGCAAACACACCCGGGCCGTATTATTATTTCAGCTCGCGGGCACAGCAGGCGCACAGTGCGGTGAACTACCCACCGCAAGTTTATCTGCTGTTTGGCAAAGAGACCCTCGGCTTGCCCGACGACTTGGTGCAGGCAAATTTGCAACACGCCCTGCGTCTGCCCATGCTGCACGATGCCCGCTGTCTGAACCTATCTAACGCCGTCGCCGTGGCAGCCTATGAAGTGCTGCGCCAGTGGAACTACCCCAACCTAACGCTGGCATCAGATTATTTTGGAGGATAACAACACCAAAACGTTCGGCTGCAAGCCCTAGCTCCTTCCCCTGGAAGGAGCTGGCGCGCGCCGCGCGTGACTGAGGAAGGCTCGCGGAGCGACGTATCCCACATCCCATTCGCGTCAACGTGTAGGGGCACGGCGCATGCCGTCACCTCAGGAGGAAAACCATCTTGATATATGCCACAATCATCGACACAGTGTTAGCCCGCTTCCCCGAAATCCAAGAGCACGAGACCTGTCGGTCTCGCATTGATGAACCGAATGACTTGCCTTATCTTTTCTTCCCCGCATTTTGGCAACTGCTTGAGCTATGTTTAGTTGGCACAATCAACGACAATCGCTTGATGAACGACATTTTCGACTTCATGGAAGAAGTGGCAACAAGCGACGATGGTGGCTTGGTGGATTTGGTAACCGTTGAGATGCTGGAGCCGCTTTTCGGCTTGCCATACGGCATTTATAAAAAAGTGGTAAAGCACCATTTGCGCCCTAAAACGCTTGAACTTCATCACGCTCTACTTCCCTTTTTTCATATCCCAAATCCGTAATGCTCCCAACCTAACGCTTGTATCAGACTATTTTGGAGGATAACATGACCGTTCAAATTCGACCAATGACCCTGCGCGAATGCCGCCGTGGGCTGTTTCGACGTTTCGTGCGGCATTCGACCGACACCCACATCTGGAAAAATGGCGTGCTAGTGGAACAAAGCTTTATGCGGGAATGGGATCGCGCCAAGTGCCGGCGCATGGAAGACGGTCTGCGGCAAAAGCTGAAGGAAGGCTGTGCCGTACACGCAGTGTGGAAAAGACGGCAACTGATCGGGTTTTGCGCAGTTGAACCAATGCCCTATGGCAGCGATGGGCAGTATCTCAATCTGTTGTTTTTGCATGTTTCAAAGCCTTATCGCGGGCAAGGCTTGGGCGCAAAACTGTTTGCGTTGGCCTGCAACGAAGCGCGCGCTCGCGGTGCACAAAAACTTTATCTCGGCGCAGCACCAAACAAAGATACCGTCGCGTTTTATCGTCGCATGGGTTGCACTGAAGCAGTTGAGCACATACAAGAGCTGATTGATGCCGAACCTGATGATTATCCCATGGAGATTGCACTGTGAGCACTTTGATGACGTGCTGCGCCGGTGGAACTACCCAACCTAACGCTTATATCCGATTATTTTGGAGGCTGATTTTTTATGAGCATGTCTTTTACCTGCACATGGGCAAAGCCAAACGATGCTGCTGCGTTGCCCAAACAGCTAGCAACAAAATTGCAGCGCGAGGGCTACATCTCCTGCGAAACGCTCGCCGACCGCTGTTTAACCTTGCTTGCCACGGAAAACTCGCCATGGGTGTTTTTGTTAGATTCCCACACCGTTGATTGCCCGCCGGACGGTCCACAACTGCGCAAAACAACACGCAAGCTAGCCAAAGCATTGGCTTGTGATGTTCTAGCTGCCGAGGTCATTACCAGTGATGCGCTTGGGATGGTGCTATGCACCGACGCGAGCGAAGATGTGCTGATGCGCAATGCCGAAGGTTATGGCAACTTAGGTTTTGGCGCGCGCACCGGGCGTGGCAAAGCAGAAATTTGGCAAACAGCGTTCTGCCTAGCAGACGAGCAAACACAGCAGTTGCGTTTGCTTTGGCAGCGCGATGATGTGTTTGCCGAACACAAACTAGCAGATCTGCTGGCGTTGCTGGGCATTGACCCTAAGACACTGGATTATCTTGATGCCGAGCAAGCACCACCGGATTACAGCATTACGCAACTCCATTTTCAAGCCAAGCAAAAGCCGTTTGAACTCATCGACCACGGCGACACGGTGGTCGATTTTAACAGCTGGACAAACGAAATTGTGCTAGGCGGCAATACGGTGCATACCTACTTTAACACAGGCGGAAGCTCAACTGGTGCTGCGTTTGTATTGGTCAGCGATTTTTTTGCTAACTTTCAAGGCACGTTTTCGCCTGTCACGCTTGAAAAAAGCAAAGACCGCTGCATTAGGCATTGGCTGAACTACAATTGTGAAGTGCACACCGCGCAGTTCGAGAAAACCGCCACACCGGATGGCCGCATAGCCATGATCGCCCACTTCCCCGAATTTGTTTTTCCGCAAGGCATTCAAATCAATCGCGATGCCGTGCAAAACTGGAAAGCAGCAGATGATGCACGCTCTGCTCGCAGCATGATCGTGCGCTACGCTATCAATAGCCAAAGCAACGTGCCGCCAAACACCATTGTGGAAGTTGCGCTGATTCCGTTAACAGAAAATCCGCAAGCCAAGAGCTGCAAGGCGCAGTTGCAAACGCAGCAACAATATGCTGACGTCATGCGAGAGCGGCATGCGCGCATGGGTTGCACAGAAGCAGTTGAGTGCATACAAGAGCTGGATTGATGCCGAACCTGATGATTATCCCATGGAGATTGCACTGTGAGCACTTTGATGACGTGCTGCGCCGGTGGAACTACCCCAACCTACACTTATAATTTTAGAGGATAACAACAGCAAAATTTTCGGCTGCAAGCCCTAGCTCCTTCCCCTGGAAGGAGCTGGCACGCGCCGCGCGTGACTGAGGAAGGCTCACGGAGCGACGATTCCGCAGTCGCTTTTGTCAACATGTAGGGGCGGATGTGAATCCGCCCGAAACCTTAATATTGCTATAATTGGATAGCCCGGGCGGATGCTATCCGCCCAGGCAGGCTGTAAATGCGCTTTTGCGGTTGGCTAGGGATTGGGAATCTAGTTTTTGCGAAATTTCAAAGGCAAAAATATTTGCTGCTGCGCAATGCCGAGTGCTTTGTCAATCGCACCGTCAACGTTTGGCATATTGCACATTCCGCTCTCTGGGAAGTCACCGTATTCAAAAACACCGCTATCATGTATCCATCTATGCATACAATCGACTGTTTCGTTAAGGTCGCCATCGTCCAATTCATCAGCCGTGGCAACCAAAAACATCCCGCCCGGAAACTCAACGATCTCATATGGAGCAACATCCTCTGCGGTCACATCGTCCTTTATCGCTAATATGAGTGTGTTCGTTACATCAGGCGTAGTCCAATCCTTGTGATACATAAGCACTGTGGGTTCGTACATTTGTCGTACAAACAAATGCTCGTTCTGATTGATCCATGAGTCAAAGCCGTCAACTTCAGCATTTGTAATCCATCCCCGATGAAACTGCACGGAATTTTTTGATTTCTATTGCCCTCATGTTTTGCAGTTTGGTTGTTTTCTTTTTCTTGTTTTTCATGCGTAGAACCCTCTTTCTCTTGTTTTCTATATTATACCACACCCACGCCCAAAACGCAAGGAATTTTTCCGCCGAATCTCACCCTTGCACTCCCTCACAAAACATGATATAATATACCCATGCATATCACCCACTTCACCGCCCAGGCCTTCCGCAACATCACGCGGGGGGAGCTTTCACCATGCCCAGGCGTCAACGTCATCTTTGGCGAAAACGGGCAGGGCAAAACCAACCTGCTCGAATCCATGTGGCTATTCACTGGCTGCCGCAGCTTCAGATCTACCGACAACCGCGAATTGATACAACATGTAGGGGCGGATGCAAATCCGCCCGCAACGCAGTTGTCCACTCAATTCATCTCCAACGCACGCGAGCAAACTGCATCCATCGATATCAGCCGCCGCCGCACGTTAACCCTCAATGGCTTCGCGCAAGAAACCCCGCGCCGCATGCTCGGCGTGTTTCCCGCAGTCGCCTTCACGCCCGCTACGCTTGCACTGGCACAGGGCAGCCCCGCCGAACGCCGCCGCTTTCTCGATGTCGCGCTCAGCATGCTCACCCCGGCCTACGCCGTGCGGCTTTCTAAGTATCTCAAAGCCCTCGCGCAGCGCAATGCCCTGCTGCGCCAGTCCAATCCCGACCTCGACCTCCTCACCACCTGGGACGAAACCCTTGCTCACCATGCCGCACAGCTCACCGCCGCTCGCCTGAATTACCTGCAGCAGCTCATCCCCGCCGCGCAGGAGTTCTACACCGGCATTTCCGCCGGCCGCGAACAACTGGGCATCGAAATCCACTGCACCGGGCATGATTTCGCCAAATCCCGCCAGTCAGACCTGCGCCGCCAAATGACCACCGTCGGTCCACACCGCGACGATTTAATCCTCACGCTCAACGGCCGCGCATTACGCGACTTCGGCTCACAGGGGCAACAGCGCAGTGCCGCCCTTGCGCTCAAACTGGCCGAGGCCGCCGTGCTGCGCGATACCACAGGTGAAATCCCCGTTGCCCTGCTCGACGACGTGCTCAGCGAACTCGACGCCCGCCGCCAGCATGACCTGCTGCGTTATCTTGATGGCTGGCAGGTTTTTCTCACCTGCTGCGAGCCCAGCCACACCCTGCACGGCAGCGCAGGGCGCGTGTTTTGTGTGCGCGATGGTGAAATCGCGCTGCAATAATACGCAGACCCTCCTTGCTACTTTTTTGAAAAAAAGTAGCGCAAAAAACTTCAGCCGCTTCGCGGTGGGATATTTATGAACTGTGTAGGTGTTGCCAAGGGCTCCCCTGTAGGGGAGCTGGCACGCCGTAAGGCGTGACTGAGGGGTTTCGACATCAATACTCAGCCAAAGCTTAAGACACAAACTCCAATTTCCCTCACCAGGATGTCGCAACGGCGGGGTGGTCTTCGCGGAGCGACAAAAAACCTAGCCGCTTCGCAGTAACCTCTTTATGAGAATCGAAGAAACAAGCCTTAGCTCCTTCCTCGGGAAGGAGCTGGCCGCGCCGCGCGGACTGAGGAAGGCTCGCGGAGCGACGTGACTTGCGGTTCGCGCCTTCGTCGCGTCAACCACAACCGTAGGGAGCGTTACAGACGCAGGGTGGTCAAGGCCCTCGTGTAGGGGCGGCAACCTGCCGCCCGCAAATTTTTATGGCGACATATAAGAGGAACGGGCGGCAATCTGCCTCCCGAAAATTTTCATGAGACGATAAAAGAACACAGCGAAGCGACGAAAACACCCCGCCACAATCATGACGGGGTGCTTTTTGATGTTTACTGTGGCTCGGATAGAACACAGCGAAGCGACCGTGCCGCACCGCAGGTGCTAACCATGCACCACTTTTTCGCCACCGGCAGCTTCAATGGCAGCTTGTGCAGCAGCCAAACGAGCAATCGGCACGCGGAAGGGCGAGCAGCTCACGTAGTCAAGACCCAAGCTGTGGCAGAATTTCACGCTGGAGGGGTCGCCGCCATGTTCGCCGCAGATGCCCAGTTTGATGCCCGGACGACCAGCACGACCTTTTTCGCAAGCCATTTGCACCAGTTGGCCAACGCCACTTTGGTCCAAACGCACGAATGGATCATTTTCGAAGATTTTGGTGTTGTAGTAATCTTCCAAAAACACGCCAGCGTCATCGCGGCTGAAGCCATAGGTCATTTGGGTCAGGTCGTTGGTGCCAAAGCTGAAGAACTCGGCTTCGGTGGCAACTTCGTTGGCCAGCAGCGCAGCGCGCGGAATTTCAATCATCGTGCCAACCATGTATTTCAGGTTTTGGCCGCTTGCAGCGATGATGGCGTCGGCGGTTTTCACCACAACGTCTTTCACGTATTTCAGCTCTTTGGTTTCGCAGGTCAGCGGAATCATGATTTCCGGCACCACTTCAAAGCTGGCTGTTTTGCTCACGGCAAGGGCAGCGTTGATGACTGCGGTGGTTTGCATTTCAGCAATTTCGGGGTAGCTCACTGCCAAACGCAGGCCGCGGTGACCCATCATGGGGTTGAACTCGTGCAAGCTGGCGATTTTCTCTTTCAGCTTTTCAACGCTCACGCCCATTGCGCCTGCGATGTCCACGATGTCTTTTTCTTCTTGCGGCAAGAACTCATGCAGCGGGGGATCAAGGAAGCGGATGGTCATCGGCTTGCCTTCAAGTGCTTCAAACATTTCGGTGAAGTCTTGTTGTTGATAAGGCAGCAGCTCAGCCAAAGCAGCTTTGCGTGCTTCCAGATCGGTTGCCATGATCATTTTGCGCACAGATTTAATGCGGTCGCCTTCAAAGAACATGTGCTCGGTGCGGCACAGGCCAATGCCTTCGGCACCAAATTGAATTGCGGTTTTGGTGTCTTTGGGGCTGTCGGCGTTGGTGCGCACTTTCATGGTGCGGGCAGCGTCGGCCCATTTCATGAAGGTGTCGAAATCGCCGGTGATTTCAGCTTCGGTGGTGGCCAGTTCGCCAGCATAGATTTTGCCGGTGCTGCCATCCAAGCTGATGTAATCGCCTTCGTTGTATACTTTGCCGCCCAGCTCGAAGCTGGTGCCTTTGATTTTCACATCGCCGCAGCCGGACACACAGCAGGTGCCCATGCCGCGCGCAACAACAGCTGCGTGGCTGGTCATGCCGCCGCGTGCAGTCAAGATACCTTTAGCCACGTTCATGCCTTCAATGTCATCGGGGCTGGTTTCCAGGCGCACCAGAATAACTGTTTTGCCTGCGTCAAACCATTCTTTTGCGGTGCGGGCTTCAAACACCACTTGGCCGCAAGCTGCGCCGGGGCTGGCAGCCAGGCCTTGGCCGATTGGCGTTGCAGCTTTCAGTGCAGCAGGATCAAATTGCGGGTGCAGCAGCGCATCCAGTTGGCTGGCATCAAAACGCAGCAGCGCTTCGTCGGTGGTGATTACGCCTTCAGCCACTTGGTCCACAGCGATTTTCAGCGCGGCAGCCGCAGTGCGTTTGCCGTTGCGGGTTTGCAGCATATACAGCTTGCCATTTTCAATGGTCAGCTCCATGTCTTGCATGTCTTTGTAGTGTTTTTCCAAAATGGCCACGGTGTCAACAAATTGTTGATACACGGCGGGCATTTCTTGTTGCAGTTGGCTGATTGGGTTGGGCGTGCGGATGCCAGCCACCACGTCTTCGCCTTGGGCGTTGATTAAGTATTCGCCATACAGCACATTTTCGCCAGTGGCAGGGTCACGGCTGAATGCCACGCCGGTGCCGCTGTTGTCGTTGAGGTTGCCATATACCATCGTTTGCACGTTCACGGCGGTGCCCCAGCTGTAGGGGATTTCGTGCATGCGGCGATAGATGTGGGCGCGTTCGTTGTTCCAGCTCAGGAACACAGCACGCACGGAAGCATACAGTTGTTGCATTGGCTCACTGGGGAAATCCTTACCTGTGGATTTTTTCACCGCAGCTTTAAAGCGCACCACCAGCTCTTTGAGGTCAGCAGCGGTCAGCTCAAGGTCATCAGTTTTGCCCAGTTCGGCTTTCAGCTCATCAATGATGGTTTCAAAGTCGTGTTTGCTCACTTCCATCACCACGCCGCCAAACATTTGGATAAACCGGCGATAGCTGTCATACACAAAGCGCTCAAACGCGGGGTCGCTGTTGCCTGCGATCATGCCGGCCACAACTTCGTCGTTCAAGCCAAGGTTCAGGATCGTGTCCATCATGCCGGGCATGGAAGCACGTGCGCCCGAACGAACTGCCACCAGCAGCGGGTTTTTGGGGTCGCCGAATTTTTTGCCTTCGGTTGCTTCGGTTGCGGCCAGGCTTGCATCGATTTGCGCCAAAATGTCGTCGTTGATTTTTTCGCCGTCTTCATAGAACTTGGTGCAAGCTTCGGTGCTCACGGTGAAGCCTTGGGGCACGGGCAAACCCATGCGAACCATTTCGGCCAGGTTTGCGCCTTTGCCGCCCAGCAGTTCGCGCATGGTGCCATTGCCTTCTTTGAATAGGTATACATACTTGTGTGCCATTGAGTTTTGTCCTCCTAAAGAATTTTGGTTGAGCATACAAGTTCTATTGTATCACATTGCCGCAAGCAAAGCAAGAGCTTTCACAATTATTTTACAAGTTTTTTCGATTACGCTCTCTTCCGAATAAGCTTGCAGCCAAAAGCTTCGCTGTCGTCATCCGTTTAAGCCCCCAAGCTCCTTCCCCTGGAAGGAGCTCCCGACCTCGGGGAGGGTGAGGAAGGCTCGCGGAGCGACGCAACTTGCACCTACACCTCGCCCTCGTCTGCATGTAGGGGTGGCTTGCAAGCCACCCGGGATTCACATGGCACTCAAAAGAGATCGGGCGGATTTGCATCCGCCCCTACATCTCGCCAAAAGCTTCGCTGTCGTCATCCGCTTAAGCCCCCAAGCTCCTTCCCCTGGAAGGAGCTCCCGACCCCGGGGAGGGTGAGGAAGGCTCGCGGAGCGACGCAACTTGCACCTACACCTCGCCCTCGTCTGCATGTAGGGGCGGCAATCTTGCCGCCCGGGAGTTTTCTGGCAGGTTAAAGAGGAACGGACGAATGTAAATCTGCCCAGGATAACTCTTAAGCCAGTATTTTTGCCCGGGCGGCTTGCAAGCCGCCCCTACATGTTGACGATAACGTCTTTTTTGTACAACTCGCGCATTTGAAGACACGCCCTAGGGACAAGCTGTGCTCGTCCGAAAATATTAATACCATTGTATAAAAGCACCCAAAGTAAACAGCGCAATGCTCCCAACACACGCCGTGTTGGGGGCGTTTTTCACGTTAAATCGCGACAAATTTTCCCACCTTCTATTGACAATGCAGGAAAAATATGCTACAATACCCAAACAAATTTGGAAAATGAAAGGAATTTACAATGAAAAAGCGAATGTTTGCAAGCATTACCATCATCTTGGCCACGGTCATGGCCATCGCCCTGTTTGTTCCCGCCATGGTGGCGCCAGCGGCCGCCAACGCCGGTATCAGTGCTGCACAGGCCCGCACCTGCGTCAATTACACAACCTTCCCGCAAGGCACAGGCTCCAACATCACCACCATCAACATTTCCTCGCCGCATGGCTTCAGACTAATTTACTGCTGCATTGATGCAGTGTTCAACACAAAGCAAATCACCTTGTTGCCTGGCCAAGGCTTCACCATCATCGCCCAGCCCGCACCAGCAGGTCAAGAGTTCTATCATTGGCGGGCAGACCTCACCGGTCAGCCAGGCGGCAATTTCATGAGCGCGCAACAACGCCATTACCCCATGGGATGGGACTTTACATATTTCGGGGGAGCTTCGTCTATTGCGTTTAACGCAATTTACGTACCAGCTGCAACCACCACAGCGCCTACTACGACCACTCGCCCACCCACAACCACCACTAGACCACCCGTAACCACGCAGCCATCCAGTCCGATTCTGCTGCTAGTGATCGCGATATTGGCGCTTTTGGGTGCTATTTTCTTAATGCTTCGTTAGTCAATGCATCAATTAACCCCCAACACACTGTGTCGGGGGTTTTTCTTATGGCAAATTCTTTTGATAAGCGGCAATTTGCTGCAGAAGAATTTTCTTTTTGATATCTGCGATGCACTCATCCCAGCCATCGGGTTCGGTTGTCATGCGCTCCTCAAACGCTTTGATATGTTCATACAGTTCTTCATACACATTGTTCATGATGATTCCTTTCTCGTTTGGTTGTAATAGTATTATGGACCATCTTGGTCCAAATGTCAATACTTCACCCCAAAATAGTTTAAAATATTTTCATGAGCAAAAAATATCAACGAATTCGCGACTTGCGCGAAGACTCGGATCTCTCGCAAGAAGCAATCGCAAAACATCTTTCCTGCGACCGAAGGGCGTATTGTTATTATGAATTGGGTCAGCGCGATATCCCAATCGATGTTTTGGAGCGTTTGGCTGATTTTTACAATACCTCAATAGATTACTTGCTTGAGCGAACCGACGAAACAACGCCATACGCAAAAAAGAAATAGTCAAAATGGCAGAGCCCGCAAAGCTCTGCCGTTGGTTTTATGCATTCTCTTTATATGATTAATATCATAGGAAAACTTGAAAGGATTTCGCTAACATTCGCGTCTGCATGTAGGGGCGGCAATCTTGCCGCCCGGGATTCACATGGCACTCAAAAGAAGTCGGGCGGATTCACATCCGCCCCTACATCCCGCCAAAAATTCCGCTGTCATTTTCCTCTTAAGCCCCCAAGCTCCTTCCTCAGGAAGGAGCTCCCGACCCCGGGGAGGGTGAGGAAGGCTCGCGGAGCGACGCAACTTGCACCTACACCTCGCCCTCGTCTGCATGTAGGGGCGGCAATCTTGCCGCCCGAAATTTTAATGTTGCTATAATATTATAAACATCACCGTGGACATCCCCTACCGTTGCATCACCCACTGTGCAATGTCTTCAATCACATCTTCCACCACCTGCTGTGGCTTGCTATACTCCGCCTTGGCCTTGGTGATTTTCCCGTGCACCATCGGCATGAACACATGGTTGAGCCCGGCATAAAGCTTGAATGTCGCGTCAGGATGATTGGCCAAAATACGCCGATAGTCGTTAAAGTCTTCCTCCACCGACACATGAAAATCGCCGTCACCCTGCATCACAAACACAGGCGTTGTGCTGCCTTGCAGATAGTCTTCCGGTGTTTTCTTGCCCAAATCTTTCAGATAGTATAGCTTGTTATATTTGCCCAAGAAGTTCGTGCGCTTGGCTTCTTCGTCCGGCATGTCATACAGCCCCTCCAGCTTGGCATGAAACGCGGCAGTTTGCTTTTTGGCAATGCCTTTGAGTATCCGCGGCAACTGTGCCACTTGATCAGCCGCTTGAGCCTTCATCACATCTTCCAAACGGCGCGGCGTACCCGCCATGATAATCAGCCCCGCAAAGTTGCCGCCCTGCGCATGAATGCGCGGCGCAATGTGCCCGCCTAAACTCAGCCCAGCGAGGAAAACCTTGTTAGGGTCAACGCGCGGGTCGTTGCGCAGCATGTTGGCAGCTTGCAGGGCATCTTCAATGCTTTCGTGCCAAATGGTAAAGTCGCCGCCAATGGTCTTCATCTGCTCTTTGCTGATGACAAACGTGCGTTTATCGTGCCTAATGCTGGCGATGCCGCGCGCCGCGAGACCTTCAGCCAGGTCTTTAAATGGCCGCACGGCATAGACCTTGCTGTCCATGTCGCTGCCGCCGCTGCCGTGCACAAATACTACGGCGGGACATGGCTTGTCGGTTTCAGGCAACGTGAGCATCCCATTCAGCGGTGTATCTCCATTCGGGTTCACGATGATTTTTTCTTGGGTCATGATATCTCTCCTTTTCTTGTTCTGTTTTGAAAAAAGAACCAAAAAACTTTAGTCGCTTCGCGGAGGATTCTTATAGACATGTGGCAGGTGTTGCCAAAGGCTCCACCGCTTGCGGGGGAGCTGGCACGCCTCGGGCGTGACTGAGGGGGCGTGGAGAGATGCCGCCGTTAGGTTTGTGCATATACCTCAACGCAATACCCCTTGTGTCCACAAGCCGTGCAAGTGAGCTTAACGGTTTTTGCCGCGTATGAACCAGTGTGCGGCGCAAACAAAAACTGCTTGAACGTTGACCTAAACGTTTCGCCGCATGCAGCGCAGCGATACGCCGTGTGCTGATAATACATGCGAATCAACAGCATCCCAATCAGCTGACCCATCACAAAAACCACAACAAAAGGAATCCACATGCCGCTCATTATCCACAGCACAATCAGCCCCAGCTGAATGAGTCCCTGTGTTAAGCCAAAGCCCCAAATCACGCCATGCACTTTGCGCAAGCCCTGTTTGTTTGCCATCATCTGTTCAATGTCGGTGATGGAATTGGCCGGGATGGTGGTCATATTCTGCACGCTGTCTTTGATGATTTTGATGGCCTGCAGTTGTCGTTGGCGCTCTTCAATTTCATCGCTCAACTGCTTGGTTTGTTCGTCCAGCAGCAGGGGCAGCACTTCGCCCGGTGTTTCACTGGCCAGTGTGTCTTTGATGGCGTCAAGCGAAAGTCCAATTGCCTTCAGTGTGCAAATCAGGCGCAGCTTAGCCAAGTCTTCATCGTTATATAACCGCCTGCCGCCCTCACTCAATTCTGACGGATGTAGCAGTCCCTTGGTATCATAAAATTGAACTGTTCGCACCGACACATTGCAAAACGTTGCCATTTCCCCGGTGGTGAATTTTGACACTGTATTCATCTCCTTGCTCGTATTATATCCCATTACGTAACGTCATGAGCAATAGGTTACGTAGGGGGATTTTTAAAAAAACAAAATATTTTTTCCTCTTCAACCAGTATACCACGCCCACCAGCGCGAAACAAGGGCTTTTGTGAAAATTTCCGCCTGCGGTGGGGCTCGGTCATTTGCTGTGCTTGGTTCCGGTTTCGCAGTCGTTATCCTCTTAATCCTCGGCTCCTTCCTCAGGAAGGAGCTCCCGACCCTGGGGAGGGTGAGGAAGGCTCGCGGAGCGACGTGACTTGCGCCTACACCTCGCCCGCGTCAACATGTAGGGGTGGCTTGCAAGCCACCCGGGATTCATATGGCGCTCAAAAGAGATTGGGCGGC
>Ga0123355_10001332_pt1 | contig 34270 bp, 29 predicted proteins | sample TergutEmb28metaG_3_FD_89872 | JGI IMG/M metagenome (GOLD analysis project Ga0123355, IMG submission 89872) | Embiratermes neotenicus P1 segment gut microbial communities from Petit-Saut dam, French Guiana - Emb289 P1 | ecosystem: Host-associated > Arthropoda: Insects > Digestive system > Gut ...
TGGCGGACGCTTGTGAGTGCGGCAATGAACCTTCGGGTTCCGTGAAATGCGGGGAATTTCTTGACTAGCTGCAGACCAGTTAGCTTCTCAAGAAGGACTCTGCACCATGGAGTAAGTAAGTAATGATTCATGTTAGTTACTGTTTCATTAGTACCAATAATAATTTGTTGAAAGTGAAATATTAATCATCTTTAGAGGTTTCTGGTTTTTCAAGAAATGAATTTAATTCAAGCATCTTATTTAATTTCTGTTGTTGGTTATATGTATTTTATTAGACGTTAAGTTTAAGGGAGATTAGCTTCTTATTTTTATTTTATAATTTTTTGTTTAATTTAGTTTTGTGGGTTTTATAGTGATTTTCAATTTGATTATGTCCGGCTGGAAATGCGTATACACACAGCTGTTTGTGTGTGGATTCAAGTTACTTTCTCAGAAAATACTAGTAGTAGCAGGGAGTATAATTCTAGAAGCCGATTTAAGGAAAGAAGTACTTAGAGTGGATTCACCTTTCATCTGATTAAGGATGGTTCCAGTGAGTGACCCTACAGGTCTACTTGGGACAGCCAGTGGCGGTGTCTACATTGTCACCAAGCGATATCATGATCTGAATAGCGACCTGTCGTCACCAAGTTTTGAAAGCTAAACCGCATTTTGAGCACTCCGCTCTCTCTCAGAACCGCATATTTTAGATCACACGAATGGACGGGATTCAAAACAACGCCAAGTGTGACGCAATTTGACTCTCTCTCTCTCTATCTATCTATCTCTTAGTATACAACCAGCCAGTGCGTGCAATCGGTTGCCTACTTTTATATCCATACTAGGGGTGGACAATTGATTCAACTTGGGGACGCATCAAACCCCTCAAATTGACTGTGTATCCAAAGAGCCTCGAGATGACAGCCCTGAAGATTACGAATTGTTACGGTGGTGTCACTGTTCTGCCCGCCTGAACAGGCCTATAAGTAAACATAAACAGACGTACAATGAAAATTAATGTGCAATAAGAGTATCTCTTGGCAATAAATGTAATATTGAAGGACATTTCGTGGTCATGCATGAAGAAACAAATCTGAGGATTGTAAATGTAATTTACGATCCTATAAATCAATACTTTCCCAGGACTATTAGCAAAGTCAGTTTGCTACCACTGCCAAGTAAAAAGTCACAGAAATCTTGGCTGAGAAAAAGAAGCCCTTTGACAGTGGTAATGCGATTACATAACGTTGAATTGTGGCAGGTGATTCATTATTTAATTAATTAACAAATACGGCTGAAGGATGTAGCGGTGCCCCAACCCAACGACTGAAGACCTTGAGGTTAACTGCTTGTTCCTCCTTTCCTTCCATCGTTGCTTTACTCTCTTCTTGTTTTCTCTACATTATGCATGATGAAGTAGATGAAGTAATAATTAGAACGATCCGTATTAATAATATCTTGGTATCGCCAGAATTCAGTCTGCCTGTAACGTATTTTGTCACCCCTGGTCTGCTGACAGTTGTTGATGGGACAAGCTCGCCTCGAGGTGCAGCAGCACCTGTCGCCGTGGACCAGTGGCCTACATACATGAACACTGTGCACAGACTGCAGGTATTTCTTTTGGTAAGAGTAGGCATAGACAACTTGATTCTCTCGGTCTGCGAGCGGCTTCCCAACATCTTGAACATCCGTATCGTGTTCCATATCCCACAGAAATATCAAATTCATCAGTCTGCATACACGGATGTCGGGTCAAATTACCTCCTAGGCACTGATGTTTACAGGCGCTTTCCTCTGATCCTTTTTCTTTCCGTATGACAGTTGATACCTTGCATTGGGCTGATCACCCACACAAAAAATTCCGCGAGGTGCCACATAAAAATCCAGTTTAATTCATTCGAATCGCTGACGAGACAGCACAGAATGGAGAGAATAATCCGTGAAGGCCAAATAACGTATCTGTATTTACATACACATTTTCTGTGTTAGAAGTGTTCCTTGAGGAGTTAAAGCTAGATCAGTGGGTCACGATATTCGCTGAATTTTGTGGACTAGAAGTGATTCCAGCGGTGTTCACAGAATCGCAACACTGCACACTATCCCGGTCCAATCAAATCCAGTTCGCACCCTTGTATCTCTGAAACACTCTTTCCTTTTATCATTTTTTCACCAAACCAGTGACTCTGGTGAACACACATCTAATGTGGTAACAGTCAAGGTTCCATCCTGATCCCTGACAACAGTACGGACGAAAGCTACGAAGATACGGGTCAGCGTAACCGTCGAAAGACGCAAAATTTGCCAGCTCACGAAATGTTTTGTGCATTAAATATACCCTTGACAATGAGGGCGTCTAACAACATAAAAGCTTGCTTAATACTAATTTGGTCCTACGATCATCTTATTTGGTTCCTCCGCTTCCACAATTATGGTTCACATAAACTGTCCGACCGGACTATTGTCTTTCACACAAAAACTGTTAACGTGTTATAAAAGTAGCGTTATATAAGCACACCATGATGACATAAGGGGTAATGGAGGTGTAGCCCCACACATTCTTAACCACGGCGCTAATGGAGGTGAGCGATCAGATTTAAGCCTCAGCCACCACTTTTTTCCCAGGCAAGAAGCCCCCAGCACACGCTGTATGGTAAATGTATGTAGTGATTAGTTATAATTCTGATTATATTAATAAAAAATAGTGTCTTCACCTTTAGTGAAAATGTTACTCAAATTTGAACGTAAATCCTGACACATACCTCAGAGTTATAAGACGTTATTCTGAGTGGGTGAGTGAGCGAGCCTCTGCAACATAATTACAGTTACTATACACATACTTCATAATACGTAATTACAGGTCTGTATACTTCACTCTAGCCGGTTCCAGTGGCCGCTCGGTCTAAGGTGTAGGTCTGCGGCTGCTCGCCTGCTGGGGTTGTGGGTTCGAATTCCACCGCGGACATGGACGTTTGTCTGTTTTGAGTTTTGTGTTGTCAGGTAGATGTCTCTGCGAAGAGCTAATCACTCGTCCAGAGGAGTCCTACCGACTGTAGTGCATCGTTGTGTGTGATATAGAAACCTCGTGAATGAGGAGGCCCTGTCCCACTGGGGGCTGTCGCGCCAAAACAAACAAACAAACAAATACTTACTCTTGTGTCTAGAAGCAGTCCCAGAGCGGATTTAACTAGCGATGTGATAGACAACATTTCGGCTCAAGGGAAATCGCGCACATTACAGAAGGTGAAGCTTTCGAAGCGCTGTTAGAATGATGATGAGCCGTCGAAAATCGAAGTCCTAAAAAATCACATTGCCCTCCACAATTCTCATACGGACTTCTTGGGATTTCACTGAAGTCACCATGTCGGAAGTTTACGTCTAACCGTCTATTTACTGACACGTTCCCACCGTCAGTCATGGGTGTTACTGTCATTATTACTGTGAGCAGAATGACCATGCCTGCTTCAGCTTCACATTCCGGGGGTCGAAGTCACTGGCCGTAAGTGTGTCATTTTCACTTAGATTGTGCCAGACAGGGGCCTCCTGGGACAAAGGGACGTATCGAGACAGCTCTGTAACTTTTTAGCCGCCGGTTTCTTCTCGAATTGCTCTTACAATTCTTTAAACTTATTTCGCCCGACTTCGATTTTTGTAACCTGATAGCATCTGAAAAATTATGCTGGATTTTCCTCCCGGAGTAACATGGCAGTATTTCACAACGATTAACCTGAGATTAATGTCACACTGAAACTACAAATATCTTTTGAAGTTTGAAATAAACCAATGATGACGGTCGCCCTGTAGTTAAAATATTTCGCATACATGACTCGACAACTTGCGTCTAACCTAGTGTACACTGACAGGCCACGATGTAACAGTTGACTGGACACTGCCGGCCACAACCAACACTCTTCCAGCGTGCCACGACAGTATCTGCTCTGGCACCAGTGTGCGCTTAGAAATATATGAAATAATTTGTTTGTAGTACAATGGAAAACCACTGGGAAGGCCGGAACAGTATCTGTCCCATAACGTACCGTGCCGTCAAACGCGGTGACAGGGTATTTCTTCCTGGCACAATGTATACTTCGACTGTCATGGGGCAGTAATTTGTGCCTGGCATAATATACAGGTATGCGCCGCATAAAGAAGTTTCGGTCAACGACGGTCTGCATTTACGACAGTGGTCCCATAAGATTATGATATTATCAAAATATTATATTACACTAATTACACTGTGTTACAACTGTCTACAATATTCAGTACAGTAACACGCTGTACAGGTTTGTAGCCTAGGAGCATTAGCCTATATATAGACTAGGTGTGTAGTAGGCTATACTATCTGGGTTTGTGTAAGTACATTCTATGATGTTCGTGCAACGACGAAATCGCCTAACGACGCATTTCTCAGAACGTATCCCCGTCGTTAAGCGACGCATATCTGTACAGAATATGCACAGATAATGGCGCGTCGAATTGTTCCCGCCTTGACGTAGCCTCGCGTGTCATGACGCAATTTGCTCCTCTTCCACACTCGTAACAGGCCACGACGCCACAGCCTACTCTTGTGCCACATACACTCACAGGCCATGACGCACTGCGTCTGTAGTCGACAAAAATTTATGCGTGATTATGCGAACACCACGTTAGCTGCGGGCCAAATGTTTGCAGCTCCAATATAATTTTGGGTCGACTGAGTCATGCTGACGTAGCTGTCGTATTTGCAGTGCGGGAAGTTTCGATCCATAATGACGGCAAGCGTAACATAAAAGGGGCATCGCTAAGTTCCACGACACCTTTCATCATGAAAGATTTTTAGGTACTCCGAACTTTTAATTAATATAATTCCTGACTGCAGTGCGTAACGCTTGTAGTTTTGTAACAATCGTTTGTGTCCGCGATACATGTACGCGGAGGTTTAAAAAGTAACAAAAAACATAAATTATAACATCTGTAACGCAATTACGATTAGCCTACTACATCGCAACAGTTTTTTCCCGTCTATCACATTACTAGTCCTCAGTAATTTCATATTAGTGTCTTACAGGCCTCTTATACGTGTCTTTCCTCGTTTATGTAAGTTTAGTGCATGGGTTTATAAATCAAGGTCGCGCCTACATTTTTAAATTATGCATCTACTACAAAAATTACACAATAACTGAGACACGTATAAGATATATTGCTATTTGTCTACGTGCGACCCGCGAACCTGTCCACAATATGCGGTGTGACCCTTTGCCATAAAAAGGTTGGAGACCAAAGGTTTAGTGGTTCTATTTTTAGTAAAATATAGTATATATTCCTGTGTTTTGAAAGGCATAAATATCCATGGAGGAAAGAGCGCCCTCCAATGCGTTAAGACTAAACAGTCGGAAAGAGAAACGTTGCTTTAAATTTGCTATTAAGCCATATATGTCGTTGCTCAGTTCCGAAGGTAGGAACGAACGTGGGCAGTATATGCCACATGAAGGAAGCTAACTATACTTTAGTGTAACGGTAACTGAACATCGATACTTACTGTACTATTCAGTCATGTTGCATGGCAGACCCCACGGAAGAGCCACAATGCAGTAATTTCGGTCCTCCTAAAAAAAAAAAGGGAAATCTGGTTACATCTGGGAATTATGTTGTCATCATTACTTACTGTTAGAACCCAGTACTGACAGAAATGAACAGTTATGTCACTGTCACTTTCGACAGTGTCATTTTTCCAAAATATCGCTCATGAAATGGCAATTTGTCGTCGTAACCCACACAGTTCCTCCAACTGAGATTCCCGCATCACTAGACAGCTGGATTACAAACACACCTGTCAAAATGCTGTGACCACAACACAAATTGCTTGTCCTTATATTTTCGTAAAACCATAACATGCTTAAGTGTTCGTCTATTGAGGGTCGTTTATGTTTCCTCTGTCTCTTGTAAAACTGTTTCTCGGTGGGTTACGACAAATCGTTGTTTCATGAGCTATATACAGGTTACGTCTTCATATTTTTCCAATGCTGCAACAGTCCCTGGTGGGTCAGGGCCTCCGCACTGTCGAGGCTTCACGAACAAACTCATTACACACGCCACACTCGGTAGGACTCCTCTGAATAAGTGGTCAGCCCTATACCTGACAATACAACACTCACAAGAGACAGATATCCACGCCCCGGCGGGATTCGAAAAAAATGTTAATGAGGTTGTAGTTCTCCGGGGATGTCACACCGTGTCGACTGGTAAACATCGACATTTCGAAGGCGCATAGTGCCTCCACCTTCACGATAAAATAATCCAAGAAATGCTAGACTCTGAAAATCAACACACTACGCTCCTTTAGGCGGCCCGGCGTAACATCGCAGAAGAATTAAACATTCAGATTCTACAGTATTTGTTTTAAGGTTAGTGTTGACGGTTGTGCCCCAATTAGACGTTGCAGACTTCACGTAGCTTTTAGCCAATATTCAAGGCCACGAATCTGATCGTAACCGTCCTAACTGATCGGCAAATACAAAATAACAAAACAAAAATAAAACCAACGTTGATGTAAAAAGTGTGCACGCTACATCTGCTTGTGTGTCAGTGTTCGCAACCGTGGTATCCTAGTGTTCAAAACCAGCTTATTTTGTAAGTGTTATTGAAAACAACGCTGAAGTGTTCTGTGTGCAGGAAAACTGCGTAGGGAGAATACATGCCCACTTTGAGAATTCTAGACACAGTTACTTTTCAGGATCATCGAAACACGCAATGTCCATCTGTTGAATGAGTTTACAGTCGACAGAACGATAGTGATTATATGGAAATGTGGGAGCATAAAACCTCAAATTAAGTTAGAAAAATGACACATTGTCTAATACAGTCTGTAAGTTTACTTTGACAAGGACGCTGTCTCCACGCCACTCACAACGACTGTCATCATATTTTAGCCCGCACAGCCTCGATTAGGATAACAACACTGATAATGGCAACATGTAAAGACGTGATTATAAACTTTTGAGAACTAATTGAGTCTAGATTATTTACGGAAATTCAGTACCTACCACACAGGTAACACAATCCATTCGAGTAGAAATGTTGAGGGAGTTATTCAGTATGTTGTATAAAATAATATGCAATATATAAATACAGTGGGGCACAGTTGGTTGAGGCAGCATGATATAAGCCCGAAGTTCGCGGGTTCGATTTGCGATAGTGTCACTGGAAATTTTCATTTTCATAATCCTTCCGCCCGCACTATGGCCCTGGGCTCCACTCAGCTTCTAACAAAAATAAGTACCAGAAATAATGCCTTGGGGGTAAAGGCGGCCGGTGCGTAGGGCTGACAACGTTACCACATTGAGGTGCCGACTGTCTCGAAATCTGGGAGCCTCATTCTCCTGGAACCCTCTGGGCCTGTAACAGGCATGTACAGGGATTGCTTTACCTTCATAAATACACGACGTGGGCACTGCAGAGTGTTTGAATGATACAAGAAGTGGTACAGCTCAGTTGAAACCTGATGGCACCCGGTGACGTACGGAAGGGGAAGTGAAGGGGGGAACATGCGAGTGGAGTGGGTAGCCAGTAGTCTTGCACTCTACCTCAGAGCATGGTGTATCCAGCATTACTACCATTACTACCGCTGATGCGCACACCTCGGCTGCCAGTAGTCGACTGAACTGCCCCCACCCCCACCCCCGCCAATTTAAATGGACTCGTCCGTTTCGCTGAAAGACCAAATCTGATTTCTGCGCGTGTGCCACCACGTTTCAAACGTGCTGTACTGTACATATTACTGGAATTCTGAGGTATTAGAGTTTTTATATGTCCTGTTGTACCACATGACCCCTAGAAGAATGAAACGCTATCAGTTTTAAGTGGCTAAAACTAAGCATTCAAAATCCAATGCCTCGCCCTTTAAAGGTTACAAGTGCAATAGCGAGACACATGTACAGAGCAATAACAGATGGATGTGGTGACGGCTCGATCCTACAAGTCCCATGTGAAGAGGAAAGCGGAGGAACCGCTGAGAAGTTTGAATTGAGGGTGCTTTTCGATCCCTTAGGATGAGGAAACGAAGAATCGGCCAGACAGTCTGCATCCATCTGGGAGAGGGAGATCGTGGATGGTATACGATAGAAAGAAGATGAATGGAATGACAGCAGACGATAAGAAAAAGAAGGAAATGGCGGAGATGTAACACAGCCGCTGGAAGGATCGCCCTTCTGTGGCCAGTCTCACACTGGCATACACCTTCACGCCATTAACACCCTAATTTATCGTGCTCGGTTATATCGGTATATTGAGCCTTAAGATCCTAGGAAATGTCATTACGTTTCGGAGCAGTATGTTCTGCCATGACCGTACGCACTGGCCACATCCGCACTCCTATGGTTCACTGAAGCTCTCGAGTGCAAAGAATGGGCTGTGCATGTTTTCTTAACACGTCCTCGATTTGCATCCCTCATCAGAGCTAATGTCCATTTACTCAAGATGGACATCAACTGAAAGGGAAACTACGAAGTTCGTCACACATTTCCTTTTCTCTAGGGCGTACGCAATAAACTACTTTTGACCAATTCTGCTGCGCTGACCACAAACATGATAGTCAAAACGTTTAGCACCCACTGTTATCCTATCATTTATTCTTATTTGTACGCAAGACATGTGAACGGGGGCCACGCGGTGGTGCATTTGTATGAGGCACTGTGCTAAAAGCCGACAGGTCGCGGGTGCGATTCTCGAGGTGCCACTGGAATTTTTCATTGGCATAAACCTTCCGGCAGCACCATGGCCCTGGGGTCGTTTCAATCTCTAACGTAAATAAGTACCAGCGATATTTCCTGGGGGTAGGGGGTAAAGGCGGCCGGTGCGTAGAGTCGGCAATCTCACCACTTTCGTGTGCCAAATGTCTCGAAATCTGGGTGCCTCAACCTCCTGGAAGCCTCTGGGCCTCTAATAGGTCTGTACAGGGATTGCTTTGCGTTTGTAGGTGAATGTGTAAGAAACATTTTGCGCAGTTTCAAATAATGGCATTCATTAATGAAAACAGACTTTTATTCGTTCACGAAATATCATATCTCCACGTGCTCATATGATACACGAGGCAGCCTCTGCCCTCCAGTTCCGTCAGCATTCACTGACGTTCATTAACGTATGCATGACAAATATAATTACAGTACTGCATTGCAAAAATTCTGCATCCAGTTTTGGAATAGCCGTATCAAATTTAACTCAAAAATTTAGTTTTCCTCCAACGTTATATTACGCTGACGTCATTCATGTAAGCCTAATTAACAATGGGTGTACAAATACCACCCAGTGTGTTATCGAATTTACTTAACAGAGGGCGTACCCCAACTTTCCAGAATTCTAGGAGCCACCTCAAATTTCTAGACGCCAAAAAAGTGGAAAGAAGAAAGTGTCATATTGAGGACACACAAATATTAGGCCCCACGGAACAAAATTTAGTCGCCCAGCCCGCGTGTCGCCTGGGTCACCCCTGCCTTAACATGGTGAATTAATTTTTATATTACTTCAATTTATCAACCAACGAATGCAAAATTAATTAATAGTTAGATTTCTGATCATGGCTGTGATATCTTACATCTTCTGTGTTCAGAAACTGCCACCGGTATATTCAACTATCCGTCCTGACATTATCACTTTTATTGTAATGTACAGAAACTGTCGCTAACAAATTTCAAAATACTTTAAATTTAGGTTTCCAGTCCCCTGCAAGTGGATAGGGACAGGTGGGTGGGTGGGTGGGTGGGGGGGGGGGTGCTCTTGTGAACGGGGAATTTCTTCTTTAGCTGAGAATCGGTTAGCTTCTCAAGCAGGACTCTGCCCCATGGAGTAAGCAAGTAAGTTCCATGGAAGTAAAACTGTTGCAAGGAAAATAATTTAACGCTTCTTGTCAATGTCGAAATCTCGATTTGTGACAAAAAATAATGGAACTGTCATTAACTAAAAAACAAGATATTTTAAATACTGCGCAATGTCCGTTATTTTATGAGGTTCAAAGCATGCACTGCAACAGCGACCGCAGTGTAAGACTGACCTCGTGCAACAGAGAACAAGTTATGTATGACAGAAGTGGTAGCTACCGCAAGGGCGGTGAAGAATGGTTCGGGGAGGTCTTCAGGCTCTTGTGTGCCTAACTAAACCTTTAAACGATGTTCTGCCACGCATCGAGCTGATTAAAGGACGTACACCTATATGACAGTTATCGAGATACAAGGGCGCACCTTCCATAGGGCAGTAGGTACACTGAATTTGCTGAAGACACTCAGGTCCTTTTTGAAGTGCTGAGGAAGGCAACTGCAGACCTTACCTAACCGACCAGTAAAAGTACACTAGAGAAAATTACACATGCAGAACTTGGCCTACACACACTTTGTATTTTACGTGATGTTATGGTGACTGGTTCGATTATCAAATAGATAATAACTTAAAAATGCTTAAAAATATTGTGTGGAAACTCGCAGCAGAATGCATCACTATGGATACCCGGGTGTAAATGGATAATAATATAAAAATAACGTTTACGGAAGATATTGAATTAAACTGGCTCAATATTGGGTAAACTGGTAGGCTATTATAAACACGGTACAGACTGCTACATTTCAACGAAAAGAGATAATTTACTGCATGCAATGATAAGTTGACTGAGTAACTTGTTAAGTCAATCTGGCTTCAAGCAGTTGGCCATGTTGTCTGCATTATTAACCCGATATACCTTTCGCGTTGAAACTGATAGTCTGCTGCAGGTCACCACTAATTACGATGGACAATTTCATTTCCCTCATACACATCCATCTTCGCATGAACGTCAGTTTGGACGTTTTAAAATTACGTTAGCGACAGCAAACTTATAGAAACGTAGCCTATATTGTATGTACAAAACTTTGTACTGTACAGGATTTGTACTCAAGTTAGCAGAAGGAAAACTGTCTATCACAAATCCTTGCAATACTTCCATTGTTCAATCTTGTGTTTTTGAGCAGATCTCTGCAGCGATGAGGCGTTACGTTCCCAAAAATTTTTCAGTTTTAAAATTTGTTATTTATAAATAACCTGTTCTGATACCGCTTTCCGACTGGTTCTTTATGTCAAAATACTGCAAGCAAAATGGATTACTATGAGAAACGGCGTCACCGAAGTGACCAAAAATTTCCTTTCAATTTACGTGAAGAAAGTAACAGTAGTACAACTACAGATGCGAAGTTCGGCACTTCACGGAGCCGAAAGTATGGGTTGGGCTGCGATTAACTTCAGTGTGTATCAGGGCGCACCGGTAGGCCGCTGGACTGGAAACGGCAGAAATTCATCTTCGTGTAACGAATCCTTCTGGATCGTACATTTTCAGGATTGAGAAGTTAAACTAGCCATTGCCTCATGTTAAAATTTTTTATTACTCAACAGAGACACTACATAACAGTACTTTTCAAACTGTTTATCGCTTACCACTCTTACAATACACAACATGTAGGCGTATGTGTACCACTGCGTACTGCAAATATAAATGTCTACTTTCAGTGTATTACTGGTCATCCGGGGTGTTTCGCTGTGGAAACCTCAAACTTCGCAGTTGCTGTTTTTATAATTATAGACGACAGAGAAGAGTCTGTATTTATGTTCGAACAGTGACACAGTATTGTAGCCGAACATTTTTTATATAGTTGTTTATTAGGATTGCTGGCGTCAGTTATGGACGGTTCATAGCCGTACGTTTTGGGTTTAATCTGTCAACGTATATTCAAAACCGTTGGTGTTAGGTAGGAGGGGAGAGATTTAAACGCCGAAACAGTTAGGAGCTGATAGCGGACGCTACCAGTCCAGTAAGGGAGTGAGTCGCGTAAGAGTGTGTTGTAGGTGGGAGTACAAGTGACTGTGTTGTTTTAATAAAATATGATTTAGTTGTTTAACTTGATACATCACGCTTTTTTTATTTTATCAACAATAAAATGAGTAAATAAAACAAGTAAAAAGAAATAATTAAAACTATATGCGATTCGGTGAACCATACCCGTTTCCCGAAAGAGGATCACGTACCAGACTGAGCGCGTCGGGACAACAAAGTTACGAAGGGTGATCACGGAGAATATCTTGGTACACACTTCATAAATAAATGTTTTTCTCCACATTTCAACGCATTGATAACAATTTTAATAAAGCAATTAAAGTTTCTAAATTTTAGTTATTAAAAAAATATCCGAAATTTCCCCATGTACATAACACCTGGCAGCCATCCACGTACACGGTTTGAAAAGCACTGCTGTATGTGGCCACCCTGTATTTATTGAAAGTACTTTCAGTTAACGATACTTGTTTTATGTATAAATCTAAACTTTCAGTGTCCATTATTATTTTCTACTTCAGCGGGAGCACCATGACCTACAGACTCAACGTTTATTAAACCCAACATCATCCTAGCTAAGGTAAAAAATAAAATCGCACAGGCTAGCATAATTGGATCATCTAAAACTCCGATACTTATTGGGACTTTCTAAACCAGATTTGTAAGGTTAATGACGAAATTGTTTCTATACTTAGTTACACATCGCGCATCATGAACACATGTGAGGCAACAGCAGTGCAGCTCCTGGAATTCTTATACTCGGCATTACGAAATGCAAGTGAAGCGATCATCTTTGCGCATCACCCGAGTTACACCAATAAAACACCCAGTCTTTGAGTGGCCAGTAGACTTTGTGGACTCTAGAATTGGCATAGACACGTACAGGCACCCAAATACGGTAAACGAACATGGAGGCGACTGGGGGAAACATTCAAACAACGCATCTGTGTCCTTTGACCTGAAGTGTTTGCATTACGTTAATGAAGTACATGCATGAGAGGCGATACAAAACAGGCCATATTTGTACTGATGCTCAGTGTCGTCTGTGTGTGGCCTTTCAAACCACCGCATACTTGAGCCTACATGCTACAACAATTACCAAAATCACAGAGGATATGTCTGTTTCGATACAATTTCTTTCCAATAAAGGAAAATAATACGCTTCTCAACTTGCCTTGATGTTAGGGTTCTCCCTTTCAACGTTTGAACCAGGTTACTGTTTTCAAGAACCGTCGTTTAACCATTAGGAGAACGCCACAAAGCCCTACTGTTCAATTTTCAACAACTAATTGATAAAAATGGCGGGGACGCGAATTTTTAAGCATAGAACGTCACTAGCTCCACTTTCTTTTCAGTCATCAAATGATGTATGGTAGTGTGCCACGGAAAAGGGTATAGTTATTATTTAGGCTATATTTACAGGCGTAAAAGAAAATCGATCCCAGCTTTCGGTTTGATGGAAATAACTGATGAACAATTGGAGGTTGGACATTGAAATTTGTTATAGGCATTCAAGATAGCTACGTGTCGTGTATAAAATACTGTGTGTAATTCAGCAACTATAAACAGAGCTACGTTACTACACTTTGTGTTTATACTCGACAAATGAAACCATAACAGTTCTGTACCTATGTCAATGATTCTTCACGCATATAAAATAAAATACCATAATGATACAACTATACATGGGCCTGTACGACCATAAATGTATGTGGTAGGAAAGGATGATAAATGGAGTCTACTCGGACGTCTTTGTTTATTGTACTCCTTTTTGCGAAGAAATATTTCTGACACATGATTTTTAACAGTTCTGGACAAACGTTCCACGAATAGTTCCAAACATTCCTCTCTCTTGCACACCACAACGAGTTTTGACAGCTATATATATGACGCATTATTTTAGGAGCTTTCGCAGCTAAAACTCTGTTATAAAAATGTTTCAGAGCAGCTGCATTTTGCCTACGGAGAAACCCCCACACTGCCTAGCGCTCAAAATTTTCATTGTTTCGTTCAGTGGAATTCTGCGCGACGGCATGGAAATAGGGCGAAATTTTACAATTTATATGCCAAGGTGTTGGTTAAGATTAATAACTCGAAACGCTTTTCATATCCTTAAATACTGAACTGAGTTTTGAAGACTTATGGGAAAGTAAAGGTTCAGCTACATGCATTCATACAATCGACACTAGTTGGAGCGTTGTGATTAGTTTCAGTACCGTCAGAGAACAAACCCCAGTAGTCCTACCCTGTGGACAGAATGTTAGGCGGGCCCACGTGTGTTTGAAAGCCGTGACGAAGACAATATTCTGTGTTATCGGAGCCTAGTCATTCCATTTGGCACTGGAGCAGGGCGTGTGCTGAATCTGTCACACAAGAAACTGGAAGTGTGACTTCTTCATTTCGAAATTTCTGTGAGGTGGGTGAGTCATAAAATTCAGGTACACCACTGTCTCTGCAGGGAATCCAACACCGTTTATTTTCTGCGTGGTAATCCCCGCTATGGCGCTACAAATCACTTAGGATTATTGTGGTTTTCCTCAGTAGCTCCAAGCTTTTGACAGCAAAATCTGTTGAACGTGTCATTACCATATTAGCAGAGTACTGTACAACCAACAAGATGGGATGTTTCTCAATTTATTTATTTCTGTAACATGCTGTACGTGTTTCAGACGGTTTTCCGTCCATTATCAGGCATTCAAAACTGCACATGCAGCGTCAGGTATTGGTCTGACAAACACTTGACGCTGTATGTGCAGTTTTGAGCTCCTGAAAATGGACGGAAAAACCGTCTGAAACATGTAGAGCATCTTACAGAAATAAATAAATTGAGAAACGTCCCATCTTGTTGGTTGTACTCTGCGAATATATTAGCGATGCACGGACCTATGAATGTTACATTTTGTGTCATTACCACTTCCGTCGCCTTACGTGAGCTCCCAGCGTGCTGTAGCTCAGATGCCTCAAACACGATATGCGGTGAACCATTCGGATCCTGTACTTGGAGGCGAGCGTGGTAATTGTTCTTGCACAAGGCTGAACATTAAAAAACTGGAAGACAAATAAAGCAAACGGGGCCGTCGTTGGCAGACCTACTATAAATAAAAACTTTAAATGCTGACATGGGCTGTTTGTAAAACAGAGCAACTGACGTGAGAGGAAAGATGTGCTGTCTTCTTCACACTTGTGTCAAGATATTCCTGTTTGTTTGGTCTCTAGATCCTTTAGTGTAGGTTTCCAGCTGTTATCTTCCTACAACAGTTGTGTTTGTCGAGTATTAATAAAGGTCCATGCTGTATTTTTTTATTTTTTGAGTCATGTTTTACATTTCTTCTAACTTTAAGTTTCTGGGAACGACAGTAACAAATTAAAATTACTTTCATAAGGGAATTATGAGCACACCGACTTCGTGAAACGCTAGGTAAGTTTAAGTCAAATAATTTTATATTTCCATCTGTTATTTAAAAGAATATTCCAGATGAAAGCACACGTCTCAATACCTCCTGTCATAACTTAGTACGGAATATGTACTCTAGCGTGAAGGGAATAATACAAATTGGCTTATTCCAATCGGTATATGCCACTGGCAGAATCCTATAGACTGGCAATGGACTGAGTAGGTTTGAGAACAGGGTGTCGAGCAAAATACTGGGAAAAATGAGGAAAAATAATATAAGGGTGGAGAAATCTTCGCAAGAGAAGTTTCGCAATTTGTGGTCTTCAAAAGATATTATCAGAATGATCACATTAAGGAGAATGAGATGGGCAAAACAGGTACGGATGAGAAAGTGATAAGGCGTTTAGGTCGAACATGAAGGAAACAGATCACTTAGGAGAAAGCATAGATGGAAGGATAATATTACAATGGATGTTTAACACAATAAGGGGATATGGACTGGCACAGAACGGGAGCCAGTGACAGGCCTTGTAGTACACAGGGTAATACAACTTCAGTTTCATTAGAAAGCGAGAAATTTATTTACCAGTTCAGTTACCATTAGCCTCTTGTGTCCAGCTTTATTGAATTTATCACATTCACTGCAGTTGCTTTAGTCACAATGTTTAACGTTTTCGGAACAAAGAGTAATTTTCAATAAAAAATTATATATTTTATTGAATTCATACTTCGTTGCTTAACCATTCAGAAACAATACTGAATTAAAATCGTCGTTACTAAAATTCACAATAACAATATTTGACCTCACAACGTCCAAACAGAGGCTCTCAACAACTACATGATGTAGTCTGCCTATGTTCCTTCAAAATTTCACGAGTAAGAAAGAAGATTGAAAATTCTACTCTAATCTGCTATGAGTAATTTGTTCTTTACTGTAACATTAAAATTCAGAATTTCAGGACTTAAATTTCTATGTTCGTAATAATGTTGTTTTTTCTGTTTTCCTTTGTATAACGAGTTTCCTATTTCAGTATCCATTTCAAAAGCCGCCCTCGTCTACAACATATATAGCGCGAGCAAAACCGCTCAACCTTGGTGCTGAGCGACGCTTAGTAGGCAGTAAGCTTGACAGCCAGGGGAACGTCATCACCAGCTTCGGTATGATACATATCGTGTTGGTACTGCATCAGATTATATGCCAATATAGGCATCATTATGATAACGTAATGAATATGCATGTCCTTTGATTAATGATCTGCTTATTTATGTTGAACTTTCTCACCAGTACTGTATTTCCCATACGTAACGTTGTAGCAATGCACAAATTTTGCCTGATAAATCCAATGCAATGCCGTTCTAAGGTATGAAGTTCTGGTAACTGGTCACTGTTCGGTGTAGGGGTAGATCGGAAGTTAATATTACAACAGATCTTAAAGAAGGGGGATGGGAGAGCGTATGCTGGATTGATCTGGCTCAGGGTAGGGGACAGTGGCGGACTATTATGGATACGTTAATGAACATTCGGGTACCATAAAATGCGGGAAATTTATTGACTAATGGAGAAACTGTTAGCTAATCAAGATCGACTCTGCTCTATTTACGAAAGGCAAATTTGGATTATTGTTGATTTACGTTGAAACTATGGCCAGCGCCGACTGTGCACAAATACGGGGAAAAATAAAAAATGCATTTGAAATTTATGAAAGTTGTGTTTACCAGCATTATTGTAATAGAAACGTGCTTGCGAAAAGTGGCCCACAAAAAGGGTTCCGCCGAACACTGACAACCATTAACTGGAGCACGACAATTTTTTTTGGACTGAAACTAGCACAAAAGATTAAGAGCCAAGAACTTTTTGCCATGAATGTATGTGGGTGATCCGAGTGAACTGGTTTGCGCCGTGTGATAATCAGACAAGCCGGCTGCACGCTCATTAACACGCTGCAGACGACTGTCAGACAACTGTTCCCACCATAACGTTTACGACAGCAAGTGAGAGCTCAACAAATATTCTGCTGAATATTCAAGTCTTCGGGAATGTTACGTCTCGCCTGTAGATAAACAGTAACTTCGTCTTCAAGGTCAAGCAATGCAAGATCTTCGACAACATCAGGCTTTTTAAACCTCCAATCTCGTAAAGCATTTAGTATCTGTATCTTGCACGGATGGGCACAAGAAGCTGTGTGACGCTATCACTGTTCAACTGCGAGTAAAAATAATTAATGTGGTTTGAAAATAGGCGCACCAGGCGGCAAGACAAAATTTCTCGAGCCCATGGCCACCTGTCCAAAGGAATTTTTCCAGGTTTGCTGCACTATCTGTACTATTTTTATACATTCCGGAATGTAACGCTATGCTATTTCGCTGCTTGAGGAGCGACTAGTAGGCAGAGTTAAAAACAACGAAGATATAGCAGGATTACATCCACAAAGTCCCCGTCAGCTTGCATGACAAACTTCAGCGCGAGTCTTCCAAACTTTAGTGCTTGTCCTCAGTCACGTGACTGCAGATACTACTAAGAGGACAAATACTGGCACCTCCACTGCTCAGACTGCAGAGGCAAGCTGATCTACGCGCACACGACTTCGCGCACTATCCGGACTAGTGATATCAACCTAGGCTCGCTAATGTTACCTGCGCCTAAAGCTGGAGACTTTGTGGACTTACTCCAGTTACACACAAAGAAACTACTATGTAGTGTACATATTAAGGAAAAGGACCTAGGTAGGAATGGACCAAGAACCTACCCGAGGAGAACCGAGGAAGATCGGTAAAGAAATGAGTTTATAGACCTATACAGTCACCACTCAGATTACTGCAATTACTGAGGAACTGTCATGTCTCGCAAGCTCGACATTGCCTGTTAACAGCCACGGATGTAAGGACATGAAATGATTTGTCACTCCGTGATGAAAAGATCTGTGAATTTAGTGCGGTTCCACCCTCCGATTTGCTTACAAGATAGCGACCGTCACCAAAACTCCTTGTCATCTTCCTCAACCTCTGGACCAGTCACAGCATTACAAACGCAAAAGGGACGGAGAAACAGAAGTGCCCGACACAAATGGCATTGTCATTGAATGAAAAATAAAAAGTCGCTGAAGCTGTAAAATTCTTCGAGTTAAGGTTTAGTGCCAGCTAGAATCTGCAGGCTGCGAACATTCGGCGGACGACCGGCTACTCCACGTACACTTTATTCACACTAGAGGCTACAAACCCTGCAATTCAGCAAGCGCCACTAAATAAACTATGACTCAAGTTACATGTTTTGGATGGGACCCAGTTGGCATCCTTGCCAAACTACAGCTATTATGAATGAGCTCTCCTTGTTTACCTGTCTTGCCAGCCAAATTCCAGAGAATGCACCATTCATTATCACCTACACATATCATTAGACATTTTGTAACTCTTGAAATTGATATAGGTTAGGTATTATGTAGGATCCGGGGTAGCGTGTTCGGTACAGTGACTGGGCTACGGGTTTAATGAGCGAACAGTCGTGGTTCAGATCCCAAATGGGGCAAGAGGTTTATCTCTTTTCCAAAGCGTCCCGAACGGCTCTGTGACCACCCAGCCTCCTGCTGAATGGGTACTTCGGGCTCTTTCTCCGAGGTAAAGCGGCCGGCGCATGAAACTAATCCATTCCATCCAGCTGCGAGGTTAAAGATGAGTGGAGCAACATCACCATTGCCCACAAATGTCTTCACAACATACACTGATACCTAACCTTTTGCCTGGGTATCATACTGGCACTAATATAAAATACTCGAAAAAATTATTTATCAATCTAGTTGGAGGGGAGAACAAAAGCACGGTCATGTGTAGGAGCCGGCCATTTGAACAGGGGGAGGCTCTGGTGGGAAGATGTTGACTGTCGAGAACAAGTAGATAATGGAGAACTTGCGACGAGCGTTACCATTTTCAACACAGAAAAATGTTTCAGGTGGGGAAAATGTAATGGCCGAGGAAGAAGGCCTCCCTTCACTACTATGAGCAGAACGTGGCCTGCACAGAGGAGATACCAAGAATAGTCTGTCAAATGAACACTAACCCTTGTTGTGAGAAAGCCCAGCACCGTCCTCACATGTTGTCATGAAATAAACATTAGAATTATGCGTTTGTACAGAATTCTAATTTCGTGACAGGGACAACGGCAAAGTTCAGTTTACATACATACAAATTTAATCATTTTCCAACAGGATGCGACTTATTCAGCTTATTACATTTCTGTAGGCAGCTCTACGTGTTTCGGGTATTGACACCCATCATCAGGAGCTCGTACAGCTGTAATTACAGCTTCTGGTATTGATTAACCGGATCTACTGCCATCCGCTCGTGTTGTTGAGTTCCAACTCAACAACGAGAGCGGTTGACAGTAGATCCGGTTAATCAATACCAGAAGCTGTAATTACAGCTGTACCAGCTCCTGATGATGGGTGTCAACACCCGACACATGTAGAGCTGCCTACAGAAATGTAATAAACTGAATAAGTCGCATCTTGTTGGAAAATGATTAAATTCGATTCACTATGCACGGACCCATGTATATAATATACATACAAATCTTTGAAGACATTCTCGTCCCTACCAAAACTTTATCGCTGCGGAATTACAAATATCCAAATTACCCGCAATTATTAGTGGATTTTGTTTGGTTCCGAACGAAATGTTTCGAAGTTACGCTGTCAGCAGGAGTTTCTAAGACATTGCCACAGAAATCTGAAGACAGGTTGAAATAACGTGTCATTAAACTTACTCTGTATGATTGTTGCCTTGGTATATGATACATTACTAAAAATAATTCCTTTATAACATTGAAAAAAATCTTCGGAATTTCTATACAACAATAAACGTCTGTGTAATGCTGCCTAGGGCATTCAGACGGCCGTCATATTGACAACAACGATATTACGTTCAAAACCCACGAAACGGCACATTTCAGTGCGAATTTCTAGAACAAAAGCTATATTTTTAAATTTGTTATTTAACGACAATGGAGACTGTTGAGGTTATGTAGCGTCGCCGTGAATGATTAAGTACGGAGCAATTGTAGAATGATAATGGCACAGGAAAGCCGGAAAACAAACTTGCAGTGCCAACTAGTCCACCACGAATTCCTCATGGACAGGTTTGGGATCGAAATCGTACCTCCGCGGTGCCAGGCGGATGGCTAACCGCCTGAGCCATGGCAGAACACACACAAAGGCTGCTAGATTTACATACATAGAGCGTACTGAAATACACAAATTTCTGTGCTTGAAACTAAGCGAAGAACATGAGAAGATAGCGGTACGTCCACACTTGTACACCTGTTCACATGTTTTATCTTCGAAACACATAAAGTATTTTAATTTTTTTTCACGTGATAAGTTGAGACTGAAACTATTAGTGTATTTACGGAAACCCGAAAGAGTTAAACTATGCAATAAATAGCAATAAGACTAAAATATCTCAAATGTAATGTTTAACTATTCCAGTAATCTTATCGTTACTCATCACGCTGTGTTTACTACAACTGAAATGCAAACGAAGTAAAACACAACATTTTAATGCTACACAACAATATGCTGCATGTTTCGGTTCATCAGAACCATTATCGGGCATCTTTATTTCAAAAGTCTAACGATACTTGCAACATGCAAATTTGAATTAAAATCTTATGTTTATTGGACCGCGCATCATTGTGATAGTTGAAGAATAAAGGACCAACTTGATGCCACTTTCTATTTTATTTCACTTCTTATGTGCTCAACATGTTTCGGACATTAATACGAATTGCAGGTTGAAGCACAACTACACGGATACCACTCCAAACCAACCACACCGAAACTCCAGCACACATCGAACCAAGAACAATACGACCAATGTGGTAATTCAATAGAATAGTCGCAAGCTCCTGATGATGGATATATTAATGTCCGAAACATGTTGAACACATAAGAAGTGAAATAAAAAAGCAAGTGACATCAAGTTGGTCTTTTATGCTTCAACTATTGCATTAAAATGTTGTGCTTGACGGTATACCTTGTTTGTATTTCGTTTATTCCACTAATATTTGTTTTCTTGCTACGAAGTTTCATTTTCAAAGAGAAAGCAAATACCGATGACAACAGAAGGAAGACCGCCAAGGACTCATTATTTATGAAACTGCATACCCAGCAATGGAATGTAATTTGTAGTTCGATATGGTCTTCAGTCTGTGCGTCTCTGTGTTCAGCACATGAAAGAAGCCATGTCATATAAAGCTCTTATCTTTTAGAGCCTCATTTCCTACCACACAGAAAATAACAGATTCTCCAATAAAAAGACAAGTCGGTTAATTACACGCAGGAAAGTCATTACTATCTGTTCAGGGAATTAACGGAAACCCTTATATAAAGCCTCTGGATAAAATATACGTTTTAAATCTTTAAGGAAGCCATGTAGCAGCCAGCGTATTTTAAAGGGTTCAGCGGAATCGAAATCGCTACAGAATCTGGCTGACCAACTAACGAAACATAACATGGCTCTATATACAGGTCTTTCATCGCTGAAACCTAATTCTCATATGAAGAAACTCCTCATTGCCATGGAATTTAAAGATGAACGTATTAATTACAAATGCCTGGCAGTGACCACCATCCAGACACGCAGCAGGACCCGGAGATCTAAGCCACGCCGCTCAGATCATTCATTTAAACAAATAATCTTCTTTCACCTGTAAATATGTGTCCACGTGTCTATATGTTAAGAAAAAAATAACTGAATAGCGTTTCGAAATTACGAATTTCTGACGTACAGCGAAGTGAGATGTGACTGCGAACATGTCGCTCACTGAATGCAACAGTGGACACAACCCAAAAATTGCACATTTGGAGTTAATACTACGATTGAGCTCAAAAATGTAACAACTACATCCGACAATACCAGCACACTTTTCAGTTGAAAAATACGCCGCTAGGTATCATTATTATCAGGCGTAGTTGTTATATTGTTGTGCTCAATCATATTATTAAATCCAAATGGGCAACTTTGAGGTTGTGGCACTCTTGCATTCAGTTACCGATGTATAGTGAAATCAAAATTAGTAGTCAATTTCGATCAATCGAAACCTGTTAATACACATCCTGGGAACTCATGCTACGCAAATCCCTAGACGGCGTATCTTTTCGCGTCCCAAAAAGTTAAAAAGAAAGGATATGGGTATCGTGACGGGATCCTATCCTGAGGCACCAGAACATAATTTGCAACTTCTCAGGGACGTACCTGGCGGAAAGGGGCCAGTGGTGTGGCCGCTTCGTGTAGCAAAGTGAATATCTCAAACGAAAAGCATCATTATTTCTGTGTCCAATGTGAGAAACTTAAATGAACAGATTTCTTAAAGTTCAAACATTCTGTTAGGGGCGAACGTTGTAATTACTGGCACCGGGTGCCAAAACCTAGTTAAGCCACTGCACCATCCATGCCACAATTTTAATATTATTCTTAAAATCGCTGTATTCCTCCCCATAGGAACCGAAATTAATATTATTCCTGAATCTTGGCACCTTATTCATTATATACCACGTTTTAATCCCGAGCTCGATTGCACATTAACACTGGGTTGTGCCATTCAATTAACTTGTAATAAATGTGTGTGAGGGGAAGAGACGTGACGGAGTGGTAGGTACCATCGAAATCCCATCATCACCGCAGCGACTCAACCAATCAATATCCAGCACCGCAGTGGGGCTACACAAGAATACCGCAGGGTGGTTTCCCTCCCGCTAGCTATTTTGTTGCCGTTCATCTCTCGCTTTCCTCTCTCCGCCCTTTGCTACAATGGAGTTGACGTCTTTCCTCCCTTTCACAGGCTTTCGTTCTTCATGCAGTTTAACCGCTATACTCTGGCGAAATGTATGTACACTCAGGTTCATCCAGGCGCCAGTAAGAGGTCGCCAGAAAGCGGAAGGTATCTGTACAGTCACTAAAACCTCACCCTAGAACAGGCCGCGAAGTATCTGTGCAGTCACTAAAACCTCTCCCTAGAACAGGCCGCGAAGGTATCCGTGCAGTCACTAAAACCTCACCATAGAACAGGCCGCGAAGGTATCTGTGCAGTCACTAAAACCTCGCCCTAGAACAGGCCGCGAAGGTATCTGTGGAGTCACTAAAACCTCACCCTAGAACAGGCCGCGAAGGTATCTGCGCAGTCACTAAAACCTCACCCTAGAACAGGCCACGAAGGTATATGCGCAGTCACTAAAACCTCACCCTAGAACAGGCCGCGAAGGTATCTGTGCAGTCACTAAAACCTCACCCTAGAACAGGCCACGAAGATATCTGCGCAGTCACTAAAACCTCACCCTAGAACAGGTCGCGAAGGTATCTGTGCAGTCACTAAAACCTCACCCTAGAACAGGCCGCGAAGGTATCTGTGCGGTCACTAAAATCTCACCCTAGAACAGGCCGCGAAGGAATCTGTGCAGTCACTAAAACCTCACCCTAGAACAGGCCGCGAAGAACCAAAAGGGAAGTAGAGGTAGAGCTTTGCCCTGTCTATAAGCTTGGCACTAGATGGGGGGTGGGAGGTCAAAGTCAAGACCCAGCCGCTTTACCCCTGGAAACAGACCCGGTACCCGGAGTACAGGAGGCTGCAGGGCAAGTCTGGACGGGTGCGGAAAACCTCGCCCCCAACCGGGACTCGATCCCTGGACCGTCCAGCCCGTGTGCAGTCGCTATACCGACTGCGCTATCCCGTCCCGCTGTGTAATCGTACACCTAAGTACCCCATCATTACGAGTAAAAGACGACGACAGGACACATGGCCACATTTCAAAACAAACAATAAAAACGACACAAATGCAGAGTGTGGTTGGTTGTGTATTTAGCGATGCTGTGTGATCTCCAGGAGGTGGGATGTGGGTATATGGACTGGGTTGGGCTGGCACAGGATAGAGACAGGTGGCGGACGCTTGTGAGTGCGGTAATGAATCAGTTAGCTTCTCAAGGACTCTTCACCATGGAGTAAGTGTGAAATTCTCAGAGTACACGACATCTTGCGTTATTTATTGACGCTTCTCAACTACATTAGACGTACAGAGCCCAACGTTATATATGGTTTAGAAGGCAGTTTCTATATGTGATCATAAGTTACGACAAAATGGCAATATGACAATAGTTAACAAATTATTTATAAATGTTAAGTGTTCCAGAGACTTTGGAAGGATACTGACAAATCAATACTGCATGCAGTCAAACATTATGAGCAAATTAAATTCGGGGATCACCTGCTACATTTCAGCCCGGAAGGTTTTCGTCTTTCCTCCTGCTGTCTCAGCACAAAATAACCGTGCATATGTGACAGTTGGTCCGTCAGTTTCAGGGAATTAAAGAAAAAAAATAAGGCTCAGGGTGTTCGAAAATACGTTGCGAAATATGCTTGGAGGAGGAAGTGGCAGAGCACTGGAGAAAACTGCGTAATGAGAAGCTTCACAATGTGCTGTTGCCGCCTGCTTTCATGGGATATGTATGTATTATATCAGTGACAAAAAAAGCCGACTTTTTTTGTCACACAGAATTTCGTGATCGTATCAAATTCTGGGCAAGAAAATAGACAAGCTCATGTGTCTGCATTTTTTCTGAGCTTCTGTTGTGCTGCGTAGGCAGAGGAATTGCTTTGGGCCGATCCCCAGTCCAAGAAAGCCCTTTAAATATCTGAAAATTCTTCATTTCAGATATCTGTTCTAAAGTGGAACAGGCCAGAAAGTCTAAACTGTATCAGGTGAACAGGAAAACTACAAACATGCAATGCTGTGAAATTCTGAGGTTATGTCTGAAATATTTATACTAAAGAGACGTCAGATTGGTGGACATTGTTCGCAGATACGGCTAGGATTCCAAGTGCATAATTGTAACAGTACGAAAACTGGACACCACACTTTCTTTCCTGAAATTTTTGCTGTACAAAAAGGGCGTGGTTTCAATGCAGTAATGGTCGGTAGGTGCTCTGGGGAATCATACATGCGACCGGGTACATACGCAAATATGAAAACCTCACGAAGTGCTCTTTTCATCCATGTGTAAATAAAGTGCAGAAAGAACGTACGCAAGTTCGAGGATTGTCAATTTTTACATATTTGCGCGTGAAATAAATCGTCTGCGTCAGCTGTAAAGGTAAAGAAACATCTGTACAGGCTTGGATAAGCTCTGAGGTTTACAGGAGTTTGTGGCTTCCAGATTTCAAGACAATCGGCACCGGCCGCTTTACCCCCGAAAGAAAAATTCGTGGTAATCATTTCTTGTAGAGGACGAATCGACCCCGCGGCCATAGTGCGGCAGGAAGGATTATGTCAATGGACAATTCCAGTGATACCATCAGTAATCGAACCCGCGACCTTCCGGCTTGTAGCCTAATGCCGCCGCGTGCCCCGCAGCGGCTGTAGTCGGACAAGCTTTCCCTGCTCGGGTTCGCTCTTTCTATTTAACATATAAAGCTAATTAAGTGCAAGGAAATGTTAACTACCTAGTGTCATAACCGGACTGCTTACTTGTGACATTATGCAATCTTGCGACGAGTGAACGGACATGCTGCATTATCGCGGCGTATTTTCAACGTCAAAGACGGCGTTGTGCAACCGCCTGGCGGTTATATCTCCTATTATTACGTACAAAATCTCATGACAAACCACGGAAGGAGAAGTAACTCTTATGTGGACGAGAAGGAATTAATTACTATTGTATGCATACTTTGCCTTTTCTATGTCTAGGTGGAGGCACTTTAATTATTCACCGTGAATTACATTTGTTTAGCTTTTACTTCACGTCTGTGCATGCTTCACGCACTGCGTGTATACACTTTGAAAGTTCCTAATCACATACACAAACATGCATACTTATGACTTAGCAGCCTGGTTTAGCGATACCGCTCGCAACTTAGTATATCTGGAAGTTGCCCAGTCTGCATGTCGGCCAGGAACCGAGTATCCAGAGATTCTTCGTGCCTTCCCGTAGGCTGTACAATAAAATCCTACTACAGCATTTCGTTTAAGCTACGATACCTTTCTTCCAGATCTTTCAGAGGCATCGTACCATTCGCACTGAATAATCTAATATGCTATTATAATAAAATTCTTATAATACAACCAACTAGATGCAATAATTTCTCAAATTTATTTTTGGAATAAAACTCTACATGTTTCGGACAGTTCCTCTGTACATCATCAGGAGTTTTTCACTGCACACACAGCAATGGTATATGTCATACAGATTTGCTGACAGCTTGCGAGCAGGATCAGGACGGAACGTCCTGATCCTGCTCGTAGAAAATTTCGAAGTTGATCTCCAAGTGAGTGCAGTGACGTTGCTTATTGTGCATGGAAACTAAACAGTCTCCACGGCTGGAACACGTAACTTTGGACGTTGCGTCGATTGATTAGTATTCCTGTCCTGCATTCGATAGACCCTGGATTCACACCTCGGCCCGATGGCCTGCTATCCTGACTGAGAGTTTTATTTTAGGTTTATCTCTTTTTATCCAGGAAAATACCAGAATAATACATCAAATTAAGCCCAACAAGTTTCTTTCGTATCCTTTCCAATAAGCTATATACCAATAATTAACTGGAATGGAGGTCCTTGAGATAGAAGGTCACACACAACCAGTTACGAGAGGTAGTTTCGAACGTCCCTCCTGCGAGAGAAAGGAGGCTGTGAAATACAAAAATAAGGACCAGCCTCAATAAGGCGTTCCTTTTCGAACACAAGTATGTCACGAGGATGGCTAAGCGATAGGAAAGAAAGCATGAAAAGCGCTCTCCAGAGCAGGCTGTTCATTCACAAAATCAATAGTTACAACCTTGGAGAGAATTACCAGTGCAGTGAAATATTTAAATTCTTACATCGTACGAAGAAAAATTTTAAGCAACAAGAAGGGAGATAACTACGGTACAAGCTGACCCTGGATATCACATTATAGTGACAACAGGAAGGGGTGAGAAACCGAGGAATCCTTACTGGATTGCCAGCGGGAGCAAAGCGTCCAGACCGGATTTGGGGTCAACCAAGCTCCTCTCCCGGTGGTAATACGAGAATGGGCAAGCAGCTGACCACTCAATTCAATCAAGTGCCTAGATTAAGAATAAATAGATGTACACCTCCACACCTTCATGGCGCGGACAGAAACAACGTTGTCCTTTACCTATACAAAAATGGACAGAAAATATAGAGTTCAGTTTAGTATAAGGGAAGGTAATAGAAGCTGAGGGTGATGATGTCGATTTCCAAGTCACAACTGTGAGGCCAATGCTACGCGTGGAATGGGATCAATAGTAAATGGGCCAAACAAAAACATGTGATTCTTTGAAATTAAAAGAAACCGGATTAAAGTCTGACCTACCACTCAGCGATTTGGCTACGTGGACAGTACCTTTTGTCACAGGGCTGCAGACGATAAGGCACCTAATTCTGGCTCATTGAAAGGATATGGTGGTAAAATGGCCGCTACAGAAGAAAATTCCTTTAAAAATATGTGTACATTTTAATAATGATTCTATTATTTTTTCCTTGACTTTTGAATCTTATAGCGCATACATATGAACATCCGCATTCATACACTTTTATGTACTTGCTAATGTGCATATCTATCAAAAGAATCAAAGGCCAATGAAATAATTTACATACTTGACGACTTGGCCGACACGGTGACATCCCCGTTGCACTGCCATCTTAGTACCAGATCTCAGCCACACAAAAACTATCTGTGTCGGCGTAAAAGGGCATGTTGTTGGCAGAATTACAGCTTTCAAAGTGGACACACCGTAATCAAAATGTCCAGCAGCGAAACAAAAGTATGTGGCACTGGTTTATGAAGAGGTGCAAAAGAAAGGAATTACTGCTAGACCAAACGAATTATGGGCGGCTCCAATAAATGCTTTTACTTTCCTAGACAACAGCCACGATAAATGTAACTTTCCTTGTAGTAAATATTACTGTGATAAAGGATTCTCTCAGCTGGACTAAAGGTGGGATATGGAACCTAATAACAATGCAGCAGGCTATATATCAGTTGTATGTTGTCAGCTATTTACTCTCTTAACATAGAACACGCGACAAAAACTTATGACCCGTGGCCTGCTTATGGCCCTCTGTACACTCAATAGAGCGCAACGATATTCAGATACTCTAAATAATATGAAATTCTGTCAGTAAGTAACGTTACATTAAACACGCTACACCGATAGTACTGTCACTGCAGAAGACGCATATAAAATTAGAACCTATACTGTGACAGACGTTCCATTTCTGCGTTCTTCACTGTTCATGTTTTCCGCTATCGTATACAGCACCCCCAAATTGTCTAACAGAACTCTAAGTGGGGCCCACTCACGAATCATTTATTGAGGTTTAATTGCTACAGAAAGAGCATGAAGTTAGGATATTCCGTCTAAATTAATTATTACTGACATAAGTCTTGAGAACTGTGTACAATAGGCCTGTATTCAGTCACAACCAGTAACTTACGAGGGTGAATCAAAAAGTAAAGGCAATTTTTAAATTACGCGGTAACCGGGACAAAGAGCAGTTGGCGCATTGCGCAATATTGACAATGCCTGTTGAAGAGTTCAGCCATGTGCAGTACAGCGCTCTACCTTCAGTCGAGTGGCAGCAACGAGGGCGAAAACATGGACGCTCCTTTGCAAGATTTCACCAACGAAGAACAACGTGGCGTAGTGCGGTTTCTTTGGGTAGAAGGAGTGAAACCTGTGGAAATTCACCGTCGTATGTTGGCTCAGTATGAACAGAGCACCATGAGTCAACGAAAAGTTTATGAGTGGGTGGAAATATTTAAATCGGGTCGAACACGTGTTACTGATGAAGGTCGTTCTGGTCGGCCATCAACATAGCGCAGCCGAAAAGCTTCTTCTCCGCAGGAATACAGAAACTAGTTGAACGATATAAAAAATGCTCTGTGTTGCAAGAGGACTATGTAGAAAAATTATATGTAAAATTGCTCACAGTTACTTCTATTAAAGCCGTTAAATGTATTTTGCCTGTACTTCTTGATTCTCACTCGTATTTGTATCTGACAATTGTTGAAGTGAAAACTTTTATTTTGATAGATTCTCTGGCTCGCGGTTACTTCAAAATAGGCTTAACTGACCCGCAAACAAGAATTAATAATTGCTGGCGTCTAATACACACCGCATTAAAAGACTTTGCAGTTTCAAATGCAAAATGTAACTTTGTATGCATATACAGAAGAATAAGCAAACAAAATCTGTTTCGTATGACGACAGCTTTGGAACATTTTTTCTCAGGCTATGCATTAAACGAAGTTTTTTATGCAGCTGAAAGTTTTCAGGTATGAAAATTGGCATCGTTTCAATATGATTAACAAATTGGGTAATACGTGACAGTAAAACGGTAGTTCTTATAGCCGAATGACTTACAGATAAATGTGTTTGTCTCTTTACCGGTTGCAGTGAACAGAGTAAAAGCTATAATAATGAAGACTGTAACGTTTTACAAGACTAAAGAAACGCATTTGCAAAACATGCTCCATCTTGGTAAGAGTAAGTGCCAGCTGGCAATCAATAGACTGTGCCATGCACTGTAAAAGTACGTATGGAGCCTTATATCACAAAGTGTAGGTAAGTGGGAAGAATACATATCAAATTTGTGCAGCATTTGTTACGGTTCTAAAGGTACAGTATTTGTCTTGATACAGAACATCCCCACTGGTATATCTAATCAAAAATGTATGTTTTTATTCAATTATAAGTCATACATAAAAATTCACTGTAAAGCGGGAAATCTGCATCTTAATCATACATACTTTTACTCTTCTTGAGTAGTGGCCTGATAATGGCTCGATCTCAGGGCCGAAACTATTCGCCAGAAAAGCGTTTACAAGTAGCTTGTTGTGTGTAATTGGTAAGTGAATGACAAATATACGTTTGCATTTAGAGTTTGTGTGTATCTACCTGCCTGTTAGCTTATCCATCCATCCACTCTATCAGTTACAGACGTTTATACTCTGGATTCTATTTGGCCGAGCTTCGTAAAAAGACGGTAAAAATGTGTAAACGCCGCAACGCCTTGCCACGTTTTAAATCCCAGCCATCAACAATAACAACACGGCGACCGGGCGAATGTGTGGGGTTCGAATAATACTCATTTCTCGTTTCATGAATTTATGTTCTGTCATCACTAATATCGCTCTATATAAATGCGTGAATATGATAACAACATATATTATGTAGTTTTTGCCTAAAAAAATTAGAAAAACTAGAATATAACTTCCGTCTGGATGAACGATAACACGAACCCTCCGAGTACTCGTACTGACAGTCCCACTAACCATATAGCCTACACCATCTCAACTGTTTCTGCCTAAGTTTCTCCAGACAAACTCAGTGATTTCTTTTAAATGTGTAACTCTTAGTATGAGAGTGATAACCCCACAGTGCCGTTGCTCTTTGTCGCGAATTAATCACTGTATCAATCAGTGGTTTCTAATGGTCCGTGGATCACGATCCTAGACACAACTTTGCACGAATTCTGACGTCCTCACACGTTTGCTGTTACTGTAATTATCACAGTATACCCTGCTGAAAAGGATGTCCTCTAGAACTGAAACGCCATTACATATAAATACTTCAAAATATGTATGCATGCAGCTGGATAATGGACAAGGATAGTTTCTCAATTATTTTGCTTCATTCGATTTTACATGAACCCGACCGAAGCGGTCCTTTCCTTAAAGAATCCAACCGTACCTTGACAGTCAGAGTACGGCTTTCACTGCTGAAGAAGCTTTCACTTCAAAACCACTCTAGCACATCGACAACTGCAGAAACAGTCGCTTCTCCGATACGCAGAGTAGAGCAACAATATATTCCAAGACACATAATTACTACACATAACGATCATGCCCGTATGATCAAATGAGCGGGCGTAACTTCCTGCCATGATGTCAGCACACCACACTGCTTTCTTCTTATACATTACGTATATGGGAACCTGTGTCATATGACTAATACCTGAAGATTAAGATGTAAATATTAATTTTTGGCTGCCGAAAATGCGTAGCCGGTATGACAACTCAAAATGTATTGGACGGTCCGAGGATCGAATTCCAGTGAGGGCGAGATTTTCCGCACCCGTGCAGACCGGCCCCTTGGCCAACCCATCCTGTACGTACAATAGGTGCTGGGTCTTTCCCCTGGGGTGAAGCGGCTGTGGCGTGGTGATATCCACCTACCTCCTTCAAGAGCCGGGTTGGAGTGGACTGGAGCTGTACCTCCTTCTCCCCTCTGTGCCTGCATAGACACGTCATGGATTGACCTTTACCTTTTACACTAATTCGTACCTCTTGTGTATAGATGTTAACCTGGTTTCCAACTCTAAGGCCAGTGCTGCAAAACCCTTACCTAAGCGAAGACACAGAATAGTGGCAGTGTAACACTACACGCTATGCAGACAAAATTCCGCGAACAGAATTTATGTGAAAATAGTTATCGTTGAGTGTCCTTGTGTGCTATATACGTATACAGTGCAAACACACTATGTCTGAATTTTGTACGACAAATAAGCTGTATTAATTGAAGGGAAAGCAAAACAATGAATATGAACTAAACAATACTCAGATTATGTAAAACTGTACAACTCTGCAGCGTGAATGGATCTCTGAACTACATTCGCTTCGTCTGACCGATATTCTAGCTCCCACTTGCGGCGATGCATGACAAAGAATTGAAGAGGTATAAGAAGGTCAAGTGTGCCCAACTGCAGGTTTCGCCTACAGAAATGTTCAAGTGATTTACGTGAAATTTTTCATTGGGGTCAACAACAAAAACTGTAGACATTCACATTTCAGGCTATCTAAATAAAACAAACTATGCCCTGCTTGACCTAAATCGATCAAAAATCCCATAATACAAGAAATTATACACAACAACAAAAAGCATGGGCCAATAAACCATTTATTTCGGCCATTTCTTTCGATGTGGTGTTTAAGATTGTATTTGTTTGTGCGACAAATAAGTTTTTGTGCTTAATAAGTAAACATTAACAAACTCATGCTGCGCAAAACAGCGCGGAACGCCGCCCGAAAATAACAAAACACAAAAATGAACATATTTTTCTACACTGTGTGTGTAGGCAGCAAGCTGATTTGATTTAGGGTTAACCCCATTAAACCCACTAAACCACCACCCACGGGTCAGATAACAATTGCAGCTTAAGGTTCTACACCGAAATTCATCTGGAAGGTCCGAGAAAAATCACAAAAACCCGTCCGCTAGCTGGGATTCAAAGCAGTACGTCACGATGGGAGGCAGGTGTGTTGCCGTTATGAGACTCCGACATTTTAATGATTAGCGCGGGTATGTGACACTTCGGTTCCCCCCTCTCATGTCCCGCGTAAAAGGGCCAACATCTGAACAAGTACCAAATCAGTCGTAGGAAACTTGTAATCGATAGAACGCTCGCAGCCCATTCTCACCCAACCAACTGCTGAGAGATCAATATAAAACCACCAAAATAAACTCTGGCGGCTTCCGCTGCGGTCACTAACTAGTTTTCTGGTTTCCATGTCCGGGATGAGCAACGACAGTAAAAAATATATAGTAACTGCGGATCGGCACTGCGAGCCAGACATGAACTTCCTCACAAGGCGTGTTTCTGTAATACGTGGCACGTATCTTGTGCACACAGACAACGAACTGGTCTGTGCACACATGGGTCCTAGGAGATTTCGTTTTTGAATTATATGACCCAGTTTATTTTGGGGGGAGGATGAAAAGTGAAGTATAAACCCGTCCACAGGTAAGTGTTTGGAGATGGCTGATACCACTTACAGATTAGTATCCTGGTAACAGTAACTGCAAACAAGACGAGCAATGTACATATAACGTAACATTTAGGCGCGTTAGTGCAACCATTGTTGCAGTGGGAAAGTAATGTATATTACATACTCTGAGTGTGCGTTTGTAGCCTAAGGTACCCAGCATGCAATGCGCATGTGCCATATTGTCATCTGTGGTCAGTCCGGCTGTACAACATTTTTCCACATTATCTCATAAACGGCACGATTTTCGAAAAAAAAAAATTGAAAACAAAATGTGTTTTGATTTTCTCTACAGCTTTTGTCTGACACATTTCTCATTCTAAGAAGAAATGAGCGAGATATGATCAAAACTTTTTACTGACTTTCACGCAAAGTACTCGTTATTCTTATTCGATTTTAATGAAACTTGAATTTTCAGGTTTCCATATAAGTTTTCAGTCTAACACAGTCTTTACAGAAATTTCATGAAAATCCGTAGTGGCAGCTGAGTTGTTCCGTACGGAATGACAGACAAACATAACGAAGCTAACAGTCGTTTTCGCAATTTTGCGATCGCGCCTAACAATGTTCGCGTTGTACCTGTGTTTCCACATAGCTTACTGAGCCTCTACCTACGGACTGGCGCAGGCCTGCCAAATACGCGACTTGCTATGAGGACCTAACGTTCAGTTTCGCTGTTGGTGTCGCGGCGGAGTGATTTCACGCGAATTCACACACCTTGACTTCGGAAATATATAAAGCCATACCAAGTACACTGCCTGGTAGGTGAATAGCGCGAAGGTAGAAAGGATTACCCGCGAACTGTTGCTGGAGACACTGACAAACTAGGCTCTTTCGGGGTCATCTTGCTGATGCAGGCAGGTCTTTCACTTGATGCAGACGGTAGCGATAAGCTTTTTCACGGAGAATCTTCCACATAATCGAATGGACAAAGTGTTCTGCAGCCACGACACTGCTTGTGCGGCGTCATCCAGAAGTCTGTACTCCAGGTGTAGTGTTTGCTCTATATTATGGCCTCCTCTTTCTACTGACACGAACGTTAACGTGCGGATCAGTGTTACAGTTCTATCTCTCTATCTCTCTCTCTCTCCTCCTTCTCATTTCTCCTTCCCCCCCCCCCCCCCCCCCCCATCCTTACATAACTCTATCCACGACCCTTAACTCCCCCCCCCCACCCCCCCCCCCCGCCCACTCTAATAAACAACATAACAAATGTAACAATAATTACTCACACAAAAGCAACAGACGCCCACGGACATCCAATACA
>Ga0123355_10001333_pt1 | contig 34264 bp, 23 predicted proteins | sample TergutEmb28metaG_3_FD_89872 | JGI IMG/M metagenome (GOLD analysis project Ga0123355, IMG submission 89872) | Embiratermes neotenicus P1 segment gut microbial communities from Petit-Saut dam, French Guiana - Emb289 P1 | ecosystem: Host-associated > Arthropoda: Insects > Digestive system > Gut ...
ATTGTACCAGCAGAAAATTCGTCTATTAGCATGACATTGCCATTAACAACACCAAATTCGTACTTGATATCGTAAAGGTCAAGGCCTTTCTGGGCCAACTCTGCAGATATCAGCTTGGTTATTTTTTGCGTGAGGTTTTTGCAGGTAGTGTAATTATCGCGGGGTATGATATTAAGGGTGGCAAGTGTGTCTTCGCTTACGGGTGGGTCTTGGCGGTTATCGTCTTTTAAGGTTGCTTCTACCAGGTAGCCAAGCTCATCGCCTTGCTTGGCGAAGGAGCCATATCTTCGCAGGAAGCTGCCGTCTGCCTTGCGGCGGCATATAAACTCCACTACGCATTTTTCTGCAGCTAGTACTGTCATGGTGGCATTGGTGATATCGCTATCTATATAGTGGTTGGGGATGCCCGCCGCTGTTAGCATTTCAAAAAAATGCTTCGTCAGCCGTAGCGACTCGCGACCAAGGCCATCTATGCTAAGGCCTACGGTGTTTTCGCCTGGGTCAAATACACCGTCTTTGCCTGTTGCGGTGTCTTTTAGTTTTAGGGTGTATGTGCCATTTAGGTTTTCGTATACGTCCTTTGTCTTGCCTTCGTAGACAAGCTTCATGGGGGGGGCCGCTTTTTTCAGGCCTTTTTTGCCTATATCGCTGCGGTAGTATAAGTTGTCGCATTTTATATGTTGTATTTGCTTGTATAGCTCGTCTCGTGCGGCGGCTAGTGTTTCGGCTTTCTTTACCACAAACAACACCCGGCCGCCATTGGTAGTGTAACTGTTTTGGTCCCGCGCTGTGGCAAAGTGGAATATTTGCGTGTCGTGGCTTACATCTTGAATGCCGTGTATAGGGTGGCCTTTTGTATACTGCTCTGGGTAGCCTTTGGATGCCATAACCACGCCAATTATATGGTCTTTGCTCCAGGCAACTACTGGGGGCTTGTCGGCCAGTATATCCATGATTACTGTGTACAGGTCGCTGTCCAAAAGTGGTAGTACTACTTCTGTTTCCGGGTCACCAAAGCGGGCGTTAAACTCTATTACTTTTGGGCCGCTGGGTGTGTTAATAAGACCAGCATATAGTACCCCCGTAAAAGGGCGGCCTTCTTTTACCATGGCTTCGGCGGCTTTTTGCAGGATTTCTTTTTTTGATATTTCAACTACAGCGTCACCCAACTGTGGTACTGGGGAGTACGCGCCCATGCCGCCGGTGTTTGGGCCTTCGTCGTTATCGAAAGCCCGTTTGTGGTCTTGGGCTATGGCCATGGGGTATACATTGTTGCCCTTCACGAATGCCATATAAGAAAATTCTTCACCGTCTATAAATTCTTCTATTACCACTGTCTTGCCAGACTCACCAAAATGGGCATTGAGCATCATGTCTTTGAGTGCTGTGTCGGCTTCTTCTAGTGAGCTGGTAATTATTACACCTTTACCCTCAGCTAAGCCGTCGGCTTTTAGTACATATGGCGGTGGCTGGGTCTTGATATATGCAGAGGCGCCGGGGTAATCTGTGAATGCTTTATAAGCCGCGGTAGGGATGCCGTATTTTTGCATTAGCTCTTTGGCGAAAGATTTGCTGCCTTCTATTATTGCAGCGCTTTTTGTTGGGCCAAACACAGCTAAACCCTCGGCTGCAAAATAGTCTGCTATCCCGGCGTTGAGTATCGCCTCCGGGCCGGGTATTGTAAGAGTAATATTTTCGCTTTTAACAAAGGCCGCAAGCCCCTCAAAGTCCAGCGGGTCTATGGGGATTAGTGTTGCTACATCTTCCATGCCTGCGTTGCCGGGGGCTACATATACCTTGCTTACATTGGGCGACTGAGCCAACTTCCACGCTATTGCGTGTTCGCGGCCGCCACCGCCTACTACAAGTACCTTGTTCATATCTTAATTCATGCCTCCTTCGTCGGCGGAACAAATAGGTTGGTTAGTGTTTGAAATGCCTCACACCGGTAAGAATCATGGCTATACCATGCTTATCACATGCATCTATAGAGTCCTGGTCACGTAGGCTGCCACCGGTTTGGATAATGCATGTCACCCCGGCCTTGGCGGCTTCTTCTACCGTGTCTGGCATTGGGAACATTGCATCAGATGCCAAAACCGCGCCTTTGGCCCGTTCGCCTGCGCCACTAATGGCAATTTTGGCGGCACCCACGCGGTTGGTTTGGCCTGGGCCTATGCCTACGGTCATGTTGTCTTTGGCGATTAATATACCGTTGGACTTTACATATTTTATTACCGTCCATGCAAACTGTGCGGTACGCAGCTCGTCTTCGGTTGGCTTTTTCTTGGTAGGGAAGGTAAGGGTTGCATCTGCGAAGCCGTGGCGGTCTTTTTCTTGGGTTAGCAGCCCGCCGTTTATGGAAACTATGTGTTGGCCATGATTGTTTTCATCTTTTGGGGAAGCTTCTAGCTGTAGTAGGCGCAGGTTTTTCTTTTTTGTTAGGATTTTGAGCGCGGCCTCTGTGTAGCTTGGCGCTATTATTATTTCTAGGAAAATCTCGCTCATTTTTGCGGCACAATATTCGTCCACTTCCCGGTTAAATGCCACAATACCACCAAAAATAGATACCGGGTCAGCTTCGTATGCGCGGTCATAGGCTTGGGCAATGGTGTCGCCTATACCCACGCCGCAGGGGCAGTAGTGTTTTACAGCCACGACTGCCGGGGTGTCAAACTCCCGTACTAGTGCCAGTGCTGCGTCTGCATCGCCTATATTTATATAGGAAAGCTCTTTGCCGTGTAGTTTTTTTGCTGTGACAATTGAGCTTACAGGCAGCGGGTCACTATAAAGTGCAGCTTGCTGGTGAGGGTTTTCGCCGTAGCGCAGGGTTTGATTTTTTTCGTAGGTAAAAGTTAGTTTTTCGGGATATAGTTCCTTGGTAAAATACCCGGCTATTATTGCGTCGTATGCGGCAGTGTGACGGAACGCTTTTGCCATTAGGGCTTGTTTGGTGTCAGCGGTAATTTCGCCGGTGCTAAGTTCGTTAAGGATTGTGTCGTAATCTTCTGGGTCTACAACCACGGCTACATGAGCGTGATTTTTGGCAGCGGAGCGTATCATCGCCGGGCCGCCTATGTCTATGTTTTCTACGGCTTCTTCGTATGCTACATTGGGTTTTTGGATAGTGGCCTTAAACGGGTAGAGGTTAACCACTACGATATCAATGGTACCGATAGAATGCGCCGCTATAGCTTCCATATGAGAAGGGTTGTCGCGCATGGCCAGTATGCCGCCATGTATGGCAGGATGCAAAGTTTTGACCCGGCCGTCTAGCATCTCTGGGAAATTGGTAACATCGGAAATGTTGATTGCACCGTGTTTTTTCAACAACTCATATGTGCCACCTGTAGAGATTACCTGGTACCCATGCCGCACTAACCCAATAGCAAAATCCTCGACACCACGCTTGTCTGATACGCTAATTAATGCTTGTTTTTTCATTGGTTTCCTCCTAATATGCCATTTATACTCATGCTGTTGTATAGCTGCTTTAAAGTATTAAAACCGCGGGCGTCTGATATAAGGTTTGTCAAAGACGAACGGGTTATCCTCCAAAAACGCTGCAATATGCCGCATGTTTATCCTTTTTATAAGGCTTCGGTTTTGCCAGGGCTCGTTTGCATAGCTGTCGTAATAGACTTGTACCCTGCGATGTATCTCCCATTGCAGGTTTACGTTATCGGTACTGCGGTATATCTCTATTAGACTGCGGGCATTGTCTGGGTTATAAAAATGGTCACGCATAGTAAAATGAAACCCACTGGCCCTATACAATATGGTGTTGAGCCTCCCCGAGACAAACCCGGAAGCAGATACATTGGCCACAACCAAAAACACCATACCAATAATAAGATAAATCCGCATTACGTCAAATTTATCCCTAAACAGCGCCACCAGGGTAAACACGCACAAAAATACTTCCATAACCAAAAATGTCACAACCGCCATGCGTAGCGGAGTAAACCCAAAAACCTGCATATACATGTTCATACGATAAAAAGACGACGCAATAAGCACCCCAGTAAACAAGGTAAGCATCACAAGCATTAGCCTAATAACCCCGGTGCGGGCATGGTCACGGTAAACCTGAAGGAAGAAAATGATAACAGTGAAATTTATAATTGTTATAAAAAGCAACTGGAAAAATCCCTGCCTTGCATAATCCGCAAATATAATATCACCTGGCAACGTGTTAAACCCACCCATAAAAAGATAGGCTAATTGCACATAGCAAAAAGCCAAAAATACAAGATTAAGCACCAAAAGAAAGGCCAGTGCCACAACTTTATCCAAACTAAAAGGCCTAAAACGTGCCTCGCTATGTTTCATAAAGCGTGCATTGTATACACACCCTGCAAAGAAAATGCTGGCTACAAATACAACTATGATATGCCCAAAAAACCTGGCAAGGTTAGGGTCATCATATCCAGCAAAAAAGTCCGAAATCAATGTTGCAAAAACCTGGTCGGCGCTTACCATTAGCAAGATAATAATAAAAGCTAACGGGACAGCGATACCTACGCCAATCAAAAAACGCACAGCCGGGTGGTTCTTTGTTATTTTGGTGGCTTTGCCTGTGGCTACCCACATATGTGTGCCGGCACTTATATTGCCTGGGAATACCTTAAAGGTATTACCCCAAAAAAATAGTGCCCCAAAAGGATACCTAGCACCGTGTATTGCCCCAAATACAATAAATGCAAACAGCACCCAAGCCGCCGCCACATTTATATAAGTAAAAACAGACCGCCCAAAAACCATATTAAAACCGGCAAAAACCATAAGTGGCACAGCCCACAAAAACGCCCTGGGGTGAGTTAACCAACCCAAACGCTTGAGTAGTGCATACAACAAGACTACAGTAGTGCCACAAAAGATAAAAAATGATAACTGCGGATACACGCGCAAACCCGTAAAACTAAAGGTGTATAAAAGCGCCGTAATTATAGCGAATGCCGAAATAACAGGGATGCGGGAACCATCAACCTCTAATAAGTCTATGGGGTTTATTTTGGGGGGTGTCCAGTTGCCTTGGGGGATGGGGGTTGGTGTGATGCCATCCCTTGGGGTGTTGGGGATGGGTGGGCCTACTGTTTCTTCCGGCGTCACCTCTGGAACAGGTATCACAGTTTCCTTTGGGTCTTGCTTTTGGTCTTGGTCATTGATGTTCACAATTATTACCCTCCTCATGCAGTTTTGCATAAGTTTACAATGCAATGATAAAGTTATGGCAGTTAAATATTTAAGATTATATTAAGCGCCTAGGCTATGCGGCGGCTTTATAAATGTAAATTGCTTATAATCTCATGATATCGTGCTGTAATAATCTCGCATGGCTGGCCTTTTTTGCAGTATGTCAACTTGGACAACTTGGGCGAGACATGTTCGAGTACAAGCTGGTTGTCTACCAATTTATCCTGCAATGCCTTTAGCGCTTCCAAAAACCGTTTATCATCCTTGGCCTTGTCATAAAAAGAAAGCACATAAACATAGTTGAGCAAGTTATAACCCATCATAGGATATTCTATACGCATAAACCGGGACCCAATCCCATATTGGCATGGCCCTATGGGTTTCCTTATTACCCAGTGCTGTAATAAAAACTCCACGGCTCTATCAAGTGCCAGTTCATTATTAAGGTACTGGCTAAAGCGGAATGCATCCAATACATTAAGGGTTGGCAGTGGGTTAGAGTATTCCGTCTCTGGCCCGCGCCCATACGAAAACTTGTTGCAGCGCCACCCACCGTCTGTATATGGTGTGTCTAGGAAGTATAGGAATGACTTTTGCAATCTTTCATCTGCCTGATACCCCATGCGGCACAGTAAGCTTAATACATAGGCCGTATGGCATGGAAGGATACCGCCTTTGGGGTAGATTTTAAAGCGGCCATCTGGCCTCCATGTATCAAGAAACATCTCGGCTACGGCTGAAAGTATCGTGTCTGAGGGCGGCACCCCTAAATCCATCAGCATGTGTGCACAGTCATATGCCGAAAAGGGGCTGCCCTTTAGAAGCCTGCTATCCGGCGTTGTCCAATAATCTGCACCTTGGTCATGCCTAAGGGATATGATTTCTTCGATATCGTGATGGTAGATGTTTTTAGTGGGCATGTATTTCACCCCTATACCAATCTTCTTATTATTTCTTCTTTGCTGCCGTCCAGCATGTCAATGATGGGTATCTCTATCATCGTATATGCGCCCGGGGGTTGCTTCATACTGGCTCGTGCGCTTGCTACCATGACTTGTGCTGTAAGAGCCGGGTTATTTATCCTCATGCCAAACTCAAATTGTTGGTTGTGAGCCCTGCCGGATACACCTTTGCGGACTAGGTTAACACCATGGCCTACATCTATTAGCGAGTCTATATTATTTTCGTGATACACATGTGTTTCGTCGTTTACGAAGTATGGGTCTGCTTTTATTTTTGCGGCTATATCGCCAAAATCATATCCGGCTTGCGGCTCAACATACACCAGGCGCCTATGCACACCCGTCCCAAGGGGGATGGTGATAGACAGCGCATTTTTTACCCCTTCTATGGCCTTAACAGCAACGGTATGCCCCATACTCATGCCTGGGCCAAAGTTGGTAAATGTTTGGCCCTGTGGTGCAAAAACCTCAAACAATGCCCGCACAACAGAGTCCCCGCCAGGGTCAAACCCCACAGAAACTATAGCGCGGCTGCCGGCTTTTTTTGCGGCTATGCCCAAACGCTCGCGTAGCTCCCATATCCCAGTGTGGATGTCGTAGCTGTCTATGGTATTAATGCCATGTGCTAGGCATACCTCTGCAACTTCAGCTATTGTACGTGAAGGTGTACATAGTATGGCAACATCCGGCTTTGTAGAAAGCTTAGTGATATCATCCACAACCGGGACGTTTACCTGTGGCTTGTTTAAGGACTGTGTGCGCATTACTACACCGCACAGTGCCATGTCCTTTGCCGCTTCTATTGCTTCTTCTACAGCTTTGCCTATATTGCCATAACCTACTATTGCTATATTAATCATAGTAATTACCTCACTTTGCATGTTCATCCACTAAAATTGCACGTACCGGGCTGCCTTCCCCACCGGGGATTTTTAGCGGAAGGGCAGACAATGTATATGTGCCCTCTGGTACATTTTCTAATACCAACCCTTCCAAAATAGCTATGCCGTTGCCCAATAACGCCTTGTGCGCCGGGAAGCCTACATTGTCATATGGGTCTATGGAAAGATAGTCTATGCCAATGGTTTTGATTTCCTTTTCCACTAGATAGTCGGCGGCTTCTGGGGTCAAGGCTATAAAATCTTGCTTAAAAACACCTTGCCGCATATATTGGGATTGGCCTGTATCCAACAAAATAATATCGCCTGCTTGGATATCCAGCGGTACAAGGTCTGCTTTGCAAACATGGCTGCTTACATTGATACGTACAACTTTGGCCGGGCCATAAAAATAACCAAGCGGGATATCGCTACAAGTAGCGCCGCCAAGTATAAAATGAAGCGGCATGTCTGCATGTGTACCAGTGTGCGCAGAAACAGAAATATTAGAAAAATTGTAAGCATCACCATTGGCCAACTGGGACACGATGGAGATGACGGGCCTTTCTTTGCCAAAGACCGGCAAGTCGTTGGAGATTTCGGCTGTGATATCATAGATTTTCATTGTGTGCCTCCTTAAACAAATCTACTAAAACGTTTACATACAACTCGTGCTCTACCTTGTGCACCTTTTCTTCAAGGGTTTCTAGGGTATCGTCTGGCAATATTTCAACCCGGCGCTGCGAAATAATAGGCCCGGTATCTACACCTTCATCTATATAATGCACCGTGACACCTGTATAACTTGCGCCGCTGCTAAAAGCCGCATTTATTGCATCCATGCCAGGGAAATCCGGAAGCATAGACGGGTGAATATTTATGATTTTGCCGCTATACGCACCCAATAGCGTCTTGCCAATGATACGCATATAGCCGGCCAATACAATAAACTCTACTCCTGCGTCCTTGAGTGCGGCCAAAATATGCCCTTCGTGGGCGGCGCGGTTGGCAAAATCCTTAGAGTTACACACAAATACAGGAACACCAAGCCGCTTTGCTCGCAATATGACCATTGCCTCGGGCTTGTCGCATACAAGCAACGAGACCTTTGCGTTTATTTTACCGCTTATAGCCGCAGTAGCGACCGCTTCGAAGTTGGAACCGCTGCCTGACGCAAAAATAGCTATGTTCTTCACTGTTTCACTCCTGTTCTATTATCACACATACAAGCCTTGTGCTGTAGTTTATAGTTTTAATATTTCGTTGGTGATAAATTGCCGGTACTCCTTTGGCCTGTAGCTCATGCCTGATATATGGGCCAACATTTCTGCTTTAGATACAAACTTTGCCCCGATAACTTCACTGTGGCCAAGGCATAACTCGCTTATTGCGGCATTTGTTTTTGCAATGTATACATCCACAATATGAGGATAATGCTCCCATACCATCCTCACTGCAAATATAATGTCGCCTTGTACATACAAGCCAATTTCCTCTGCAATGCCCCTGACTGCTGCCTCCTTTGAGGTTTCGCCAGCTATTACATGCTCTAATACCACGTCCCACCCGCCGGGCAAAAAGGTCTTGTCATATGACCGCTGTTGTAATAAGAACTCTAAAGTAGCATTGTATATGTAAATATGCACACCAAGATAAAATTGGCCATCTTGTAGCTGTGTACCCCTTGTGGCTGTAAAGCCGGTTGGCTTACCGTTCTTGTCCAGGATATCAAATAGCTCCATGATGGCCTCCTTTGAAATTAGTATAGATGTTGTACGCAAAAATTGTATCAGTATTATTTATGTCACACAAGCTGCTAGTACATATACAAGTAAAACACATGCAACACAGTGGGCCATGCTACATATTATATACAAAAAGGGCCTGCAAAGTATCCAGGAAATTGCATTCGCATCCAAAGGCCCCAACCTAGCGGTTTCATACCGAAACGCATATGTCATAGGAGGCAAGTCATGTTTAGAAACATTTTAAACCACCGACACTCTAATCGTCGGCCTCACCCACGGCCCCACCCCCACCCACGGCCCCATCCGCACCCACAGCCAACTCCGCGGCCCCACCCACATCCACACCCTCACCCACCGCGCCCAGCCCCACCTATACCCCCACCACCGCCACGCCCACCAAGGCCACGCGACCATGGGCCACAACCACATGTTATAGATATCAACAAGGCCACACTACAAAACAATACCTACCGCACGGCCCTGTGGACTGGTCATCACTTGCAGCTAACCGTAATGTGCATACAGCCTGGCGAAGACATTGGCCTAGAAGTACACCCAGATACAGACCAATTTATACGTATAGAAGAAGGCCAAGGCATGGTGCAAATGGGCCCATCCAGAAGAAACCTTGACTACCGCCAACCGGTATTCAACGACTTTGCGGTTTTTGTACCCGCTGGGACATGGCATAATATAACAAATATAGGGCGCACACCAATGAGAGTATATACAATTTACGCACCACCCCATCACCCCCACGGGACAGTACACGCTACAAAAGCCATAGCAGAACAAATGGAAAGTCATCACTAGTCCTAGTCCTAGTCTTAGTTTCTATTACGATGCATTAGTTGTATATAACCTCGCCATACTGGCAAGAATCCCATTATATTTTTTGGATTCGCAATAGGAGGCGAAATAATGTACAAACTACGTATCTTAAAAGAAACAAAAATCCTAGCCATAAGCCTAGCAATAGGCCTGGCACTTGCAATAAGCGCAGCGGCATACACATATGTATACTCTGCAACAACGCAGCGCGACATTGCCGAAAATGTAATCCGTTTTCATGTACTGGCCCATAGCGACGAGTATGTGGACCAAGTAATCAAAGACATAGTGCGCAAGGAGGTACTGGCAGAGTTTGAGTATCTGCTTAACTCGACAAGCAATGTTAAAGAATCACGTCAGCTACTTCAAGCAGAGCTACCGTCTATTCAGGCCCATGCGCAAGCAGTGGTGCATAAGCTGGGCTTTGACTACCAGGTAAACGCGCGTATAGACAAGACATTTTTCCCAACCCAAGTGTATGGCGAGCTGTCATTTCCGCCCGGTGTATACGAGGCGCTGCAGATATCAATAGGTGACGGTATAGGCAGAAACTGGTGGTGCCTAATGTTTCCACCACTTTGCTTTGTGGATATGACCGGTACAGAAACCGGCCGCCAACAGCTTGCCGACACCGTAAGCGACGAATCCTTTAGGCTACTAACCCATCAAGAACAAGACGCAAACCCAACCATGGAAGTACGCTTTAGGATAGTAGAATGGTGGCAAAACAGAAGAAACACAAACCACCCAACATCGCCCCATCCCGGCCAGATTATGAGCCGGTAAACGCTATAAAAAAACAGCCTTTTCTTTAAAAGAAAGGGCTGTTTTTGCTATATAGATAAATCTTAGAAACTGTATTCAACTTCTTAATCCCTGCCGTACCTGACTTTTTCATACCTGATTGTTAGCTCGCCAATATCTTCCTTATGATGGATTTTCTCTGCTATTTGGTCAGGGGTATCGTGGGGCATAACTTGCACGCCACGTTTTATATGACTTTTTACTTTTTTTATATAAGCACGCCTAACCGGGTGCCTAACCAAGCGTCTAAAGCGTGGTATAAGGTTGCTAAAGCCGCTCATTGTTATCTTTTCGTTGCTTATGCTGTATGTTTGTTCTTTCAAAACACGGATAGGTTTTTCTCTTTTTTCAAATTTATGCGAAAATTTCATGTACAGGTAAACCAGTAATATGATTACGCCAATTGCGGCCAAAACAATTTCGATTGTATATCCTTCTCGTGGCGTAACCATAAATGCATCATGGATTTCTTCCAATGTCAACAAGTCCGGAGGCTCTGACCCATCGTCTGTCATGCCAAACGGGGGGTTCCAGTTAATGTGTGAAAATAACCAAACAAAAAAAGTACCAATGATGGCAACTATCATAAACAAAACCCAAAACACCCTGCCTGTTGCAACCATTAGCAATGCACCTATGGGGGTAAAAACAGCAACAGCACCACCTACAGCTAGCACTACAGCAAAAACTAACAATAATTTGATGTTATTGGCAATTAAGCTGCCAACATGTCGCCTGCTATGATGCCCATTAACCACCAGGTTAAAATCCAAATTGGTTATATGAACATGGATTACAACAGCCAAAAAAATTAGCAAGGTAGAAACATGATAATACACAGTTGTAACAGTACTGCCACTATCATTGATTGTTAGCAAACCAAAAAACGCCAGATTAACAAATATGCCAAAAAAAACTACCCCAAACGGCAACTTCCATTGGTCTTTAAACTTAGTTGTAATAGAGTACATAACCGATACAGCAATAAACCCAACAATAATAACACGCGTATGAATTTCAATGTCAGGTATTAGCGAAATGGCGATAATAATCACATGCGAAAACAAGAAAAGAACCCTACTTTTAGATATAACAAAGCGCAATAAAGACAATAGTGAAAACGGCACCACCAGCAAGAGGTATATCACCGATATATTGCCTACTGTCGTCTGATAGAGATATACAACAACAGCAAAAATAAACAAAAACGCTACCAAGTCAACAAGAAGTGCCTTTATAATCCCACGCTTAGCCGTCACACTATCACCTCCAAAGTGCTTATATGCTCTGTTTCTAATAAATTATTGTCAATCCCAATCCCGGTCTCGCTGTTGTAAGGGATAACCATAAAACCAGACCCGCCTCTGTCGCGTAGCCCTTCAAACGAATCCAGTAAATCATTTTTGTGATATGCAGAAATAATTAAATATACAGCTTCGTAATCCATAATACTGTTGATATATTCTGACATAGGCGTTACTTTGAATGTAAGGTCTATACGTGCTAGGGCTTCGTAGATGGCGTATAAATGCGATGTGGATGCGCCTCCACGCAGGTTAACCAGCCCACCCCCGCCCCTGGTGGCTAAGTCTAGGTCCTGGCCGTTGGTTGTAAACGCTACATTTACATTGTCGTTGATATAATGCCCGGCAACAGAGGCTGCTAGGCGAATAGAATGCTCGAATAGTTCCCGGTCTGGGTAAGTGGTATAAGACTCTAGATTAAGAATGACATGTAGCCGCTTTGAAGAAATAGGCGCGTGTATATTGACCATCAACTGCTGGGCAATAGCTGTGGCTTTGAAATTAACGGTATGGGCCGGGTCTGTAGGTTGGTATTCGCGTATGCCTCTAAACTCAAATGGGTCTGGGTTTATTAGCTGATGCGAAAGTAGCTCTGCATCCATCCTCTTATACAGTACTTCTAGCTCGGATGCGTCTATTATTTTGGGGAAAACCACTAACCTGTTAACTGACCTAAAATCTTTAGAAAACTGCTTAGAATGCATGAGATTAGTAGCTGTAAGGGTCACCCTTTTGAAACGATATATCCCACGTCTGCTACATACAAAAGCAACCCTGCGGCGCACACTTTGAAACATCATCACAGAAAATAACTCGTTTTGACTTTTACCGTCACTGTCATGCTTGCTTTTTGTGGGTATATCAGCGGATGTATCTTCATCTAAAAAGATAAGGTTTCTTGACATATGAAAACTAAGAAACAACCACGGAAGTGGCAGGAACTTGCGGTTGGTTATATCTTGTGTCAGGTATATCTGTTCACCTTCAAACGCTTCTTTTGCAGAGAATTTTATGTTTACCGTAAGCCCTCTATCCCAAAACTTTTTGAATAAGTAACCTTGTAAAGCTATTAGCGCAAAAATAAATAACCCCATGTAGATGATGGTCATAAACATACCCCTCCTTCATACATATGGGTTGGATTATTTCCATACCTCTACCGGAGCCGTTACGTTTTCGATAATCTCACCCAATATAGAAAGCACCGTATCTTGACGGTTGCGTACGCCGCCTTTTAGCGCAATCCTGTGGCAGAAAACGTAAGGTAGAAGCGTTAGCACATCTTTAGGGGTTACAAAGTCGGCGCCATGTATCGCGCAATATGCGCGGGTTACACGCGCTAGTGCCAGCGCGCCACGGGTACTTACCCCAAGGGATATAGCGTTATGATCTCTTGTAGATTCTGTCAGGTCCATGATATAGCTGTATATATCGTCGTGGATGAATACATCCTCTACTGACTTTTTCATTTCCAGGAATGTCTTAGCCTCGCATACGGAGTTAAGCTCTGCCAGTGGCTCGTTGGAAATAAAATTTTTGAGGATTTCCATGCTCTGCTGTTTTTGGGGGTATCCCAGGTTTAGTTGAAGTAAAAAACGGTCCAGCTGCGCTTCCGGCAGCGGGAATGTGCCCTGAGTCTCTATTGGGTTTTGGGTTGCGATTACGAAGTATGGCGCGGGCAACGGGTATGTAACGCCGTCTACTGTGATTTGATGCTCTTCCATAGATTCTAGAAGGCCGGACTGTGTACGCGGGGTTGCGCGGTTGATTTCGTCGGCCAAGATTATGTTTGCGAATAGGCTGCCTTGCCGGAATGTAAACTCCCCAAGTTTGGGGTTGTAATAGTTGATGCCGCATAGTTCGGAAGGTAGAAGGTCGGGGGTAAATTGCACGCGCCCAAAGCTAAGGTCAAACGACTTTGCCAATGCCTTAGCCAGCAAGGTCTTACCGGTCCCCGGCACATCTTCTAGTAATACATGCCCACCGGCTATAAATGCCGAAAGGATTAGTTCAATCTCTGTTGTTTTTCCCAGTATCACGGTTTCGATATTTTTCACAATTGCGTTTGCTTGAATCTTAATTCTTTCCATTGTATCCTCCCGGTTTTAAATAATTAACCCTGAAAGTATCAAATCTTAACAGGCATGTCAAGCATTTAGAACACCAGCATCAAGATAATCGCGGTCAAGTTTAAACACGCACTTACTAGTACTATAAGCGCCATGGCATAGGGCGGCTTAAGCCCTGCCTTGACCAGCCTAAAATGGATATGGGTGATGTTGCTGGTTGTGTCTGGTTTGTGAGCTGGCTGCCTTGCTAGTAGCCGCCTAACAACAACCAACACACTATCAAAAATGGGCACACCCATAGCCAATATTGGTATCATCACAGATATTACCGTGGCTTGCTTAAATGCCCCGTGTAGGGAAATGGCCGCAAGCAAATACCCCAGCAAATAAGCGCCAGAGTCCCCCATAAATACCTTGGCGGGCGGGAGGTTGTGCCGCAAAAATCCGGTAATTACGCCCACAAACAGCACAGCCATGAAAGCAGAATCTGACTGGTTCATGGTAACGGCTACTATAAATAGCGTACAGCCAGACAGCATAGCAAGTGACCCTGCAAGCCCGTCTAGCCCGTCCATAAAATTAAACACAGTAACCAAGCCCACAAACCAAAGTACAGTTATTACAAATTGCAGCCCGATATGAAAGTATACATAGTTGTCTGTAAACGGATTCATAAAACCTGTGAAGCGTATGCCGGCGGCAAAGGCCAGCACTGCCGCCAATATGTGTATCATCAGTCGTGGCCATACGGGAAAATCGCGCCCACGGGTTTTAGAAAAATCGTCTATTAGCCCTATGCCTACAATCATGGTTGCGCCGGGGATTAGCGCCCATAGCCCGGTTGTGTCCATTGAGCCGCGTACCATGTTGGGTAAAACAACCGGCCCTACCGCCACAAAAAGAATAAAACCCACAGCGAAAGCAATAAACATCACCAGGCCCCCTGCCATTGGCACGGGGAAGGTATGCTTTTTACGTTCTGTGGGTTTGTCTGTAAAGTCTAATTTTGCGGCTAGTTTTGAGAAAAGCGGCATTAGTAGTAATACCGTTGTAAATGCCATTATAAAGGCTACTGCGTATATCATATGAACCGCACATCCTTTTTCGTTTGTATAAAGGCATTAATATGCCTTATGGGAGGTTGTTGCGTAGTACATCCATGATTTGTGTAATGCCATCTGCTTGCTTTAGGGCGTTCATGTTGGCTATAAATATTTCCCGTTCATTATAAAGCAATTCCAGGTCATTTAGCAAACGTTCTGGTGTCATATTGCTTTCGGGTAATATCCGCGAAAACCCTTGAAGCGCGAATGACTCGGCGTTAAGGATTTGGTCGCCCCGGCTGGCCTCCTTGGTTAGCGGGATTAGCAAGTTGGGCATTTTTAGGGCCAAAAGCTCAAACAATGTGTTTGCCCCGGCTCTGGAGATAACTACGTCTGCCAGTGCAAATAAGTCGGCTAGGCCTTCTTGTACATATTCGAACTCCGCATAGTCTGGTGAGTTTATACCGGAGAGGTTTCCTTTCCCGCACAAATGTATGATTTTGAATTTAGGGGTGAGCATGGGCAACGCTTCCCGTACACAGGCGTTGATTGCGGCTGCGCCTTGGCTGCCGCCTGTTATCATTATTACTGGTTTATCGCTTGTTGTGGGCCAGTTGCATAGTTTTAGGCCTTTTTGCTTGTTGCCGGCAAGCAACTCTTGCCGGATGGGGGTGCCGGTTAATACGCTCTTACGTTCGGGTAGGTGTGTTAGTGTTTCCGGGAAACTGACGCATATCTTGTTAACAAATGGCTGCGAAAGCCGGTTTGCAAGCCCCGGTGTTATGTCTGATTCATGTGTTATGCTTGGCACCCGCAGTATCCTTGCGGCCACCAGTACCGGCACAGTAACAAATCCGCCCTTAGAAAAAATAATATCTGGTTTTATTCGCCTTATCACGCCTATTGCGTCGCCTAGGCCCTTAATTACACGAAAAATGTCTGTAATATTCTTTAAATTCACATACCGTCGTAGTTTGCCGGCAGATATGGCGTGATAGGGTATACCTGCGGCTTTTACCAGGTCACACTCTAAGCCGTTTTTGCTTCCTATATAATGCACCTCGAAACCTTCAGCCTTCAAAGCCGGTAATAATGCCAAGTTGGGGGTAACATGTCCGGCTGTTCCCCCGCCGGTAAGAATAATTTTTTTCATTTTTCACCCGTTTTGAGTTTTTATTATACTTTTACAGATGGCCTGTTATAATATTATCATTAAATCTATGCATCCTGGCAAGGGAAGGTACCTTGACCTATGAAAAAGTTAATTGCCTGTTGTTTGCTCATATTATTGGTTGCGGCGTGCGGGCGAGGGCCCGTGCCGGATAATGGCTATCCGGAGTATACACCTGCCCCACAATATGAAGAAGACGACTATACAAATCAAGAGCCGGCACATGTTGATGCCCCAGGCTTTGACCGTTTTGACCATTATGACATAAGCCTTACCATTGACCCGGCCACACGTACCGTGACAAATGGCATGTCACGTATCAGGTTTACAAACCGCACAGGCGACGATTTAAGCGAGATCGTGCTGCGGGTTCCTTTGAATGTCTTTAACGAGAGTGCGCGGCACTCTTTTAATGAGTTTGAGGAAAGTGTTTTCCGCCATGGGCGGGATTATGGATATATGGATATCCAATATGTGACCGTAGACAACGAAGATTTAAACTTCGAGCTCGACGGTACTGTTTTGCTATTGCACTTGGATATGCCACTGGCCCCGGAAGCAACTGTGCAGCTTGTGTTGCAGTACAGCGCATACATCCCCATGATAGCCCACCGCGTGGGTGCTAACCAGCAGGCTATGTGGTTTGGGATGCTACTGCCTATGCTGGCTGTATATGGCGATGATGGGTGGCTTACCAATGAGTTGTACCCGGCCGGCGACCCATTTGTGCTAGAGATGGCCAATTTTATCGTGGAAATAACAACCCCGGCAGATTACATAGTTGCTGGTACTGGCATAAAAACCGGCGAGATACCAGTAGAAGATACCGATACCCGCGTTACAACATTTGTGGCCAATAATACCAGGGATTTTGCATTTGCCATATCCCCGCACTTCCAGCAAGAATGGATAAGTACCGAAAGCGGGGATATCCACCTATATTATTTCACAGAAGACCTGCCGGTAGACACGATTTTGGAAATAGCCAGGCTAAGTATGGATTATTTCTCGTATAGGATACGACATTACCCGTTTGACCATATTCGTATCATAGAAACGGATATGTATAGGGATGTGATGACGTTTTCTAATGTGATATTTATTGATACATCAGCCCTTACAGAACCTAACCATGAAGCGCTGACCCGTGCGCTTGGCCACCAGTGGTTTTTTAATGTTGTGGGGAGTGACCCTGTGGCAGAGTCGTGGCTGGATAAGGGGCTAATACGGTATCTTACCGCGCGGCTTATTAATAACCGGCCGGCTTTGCTTTTGACTTATATGAATAATATATATGCGGGTGTTTCTGCCCGCGAAGATTTATATCTTTCCAACGGATTAGGGGCTTTCGAAAACTGGCAAGACTACTACAAGACCCATCATGTCAAGGGGATGCTAATGTTTAACGCACTTAGCAACCACATGAGTGATGACATGTTTTGGGAGCTTATACGCCAGTATTTCCAGACGTTTTATTTCCGCATAGCAACCGGGGCAGATTTTATTAACTTGGCCGAAGAAATATACGGCAATAGCCTTGCAAGCTTTTTTGACGAGTGGTTTATAGGCGGGGCAGTGCCACTACTGCCAGACAGGCAAAGACTAGACACTCACGCGACAGAACATGTAGAGGATGAAGAACGCCAATGAGAAAAAGATATCGTGAACCGGTTTTCTCCGGTGGTTTTACCGCATTGTTGCTTGTGATTATACTTGTGGGATGCGGTGTTATTTTTTTTGTGTTAATGGGTGATGGTTTTAGAGATGGCATTGCATCTCTAAGGGCACCATATAATTATGGCAGTGAAACGGGCAGTAATGAAGACTATGTACCCAACCAAGATACATTTGAAGGCAATGCAAGCATTGATGAAAATCAGGAGCAAGATAACAATATGGGTGATACTTATATAAGCAATGACACAACAGTAGATGACGATATCTATGATAATGAAATTGCTTATAACGATTATGACAGCGCGGACACAACCCCCGGTACTGGACTAGCGACCAATAATACCGGTGATATTGTGTTGCTAACAGAAGTGGAAAATACTTTGCTGCCATGGTATTTGAAGCTGGTAAACCGGTACAACTCCCTTGATTATTATTTTTATCCACAGCTTGCATATCTTGGTGTGGGTGGTGGGCATAGGTTTGATGCACGAGCTTATAGGGCGCTGCTTAATATGTTAGAGTCTGCCAGGGAATATGGGCTCAACCCTGTTGTTGTGTCTTCTTTTAGGTCTGTTTCGCGGCAGACGTACCTTTTTAACCGGCAAGTACAGCGTCATATAGACGCCGGATATAGCGCAGATGATGCCTTCGAAGCCGCAAGGCGTGTTGTTGCGTATCCTGGTACTAGCGAGCATAATCTTGGGCTTGCAGTGGATATTGTCTCCAGCAGTTATACTAGCCTTACAGCTTACCAGGCATATACGCCTGAAGGGATATGGCTTGCGGCCAACAGTTATAGGTATGGTTTTGTACTGCGGTACCCGTATTATCAGCAGCATATAACAAATATTATTTTCGAGCCGTGGCATTTTAGGTATGTAGGGGTTGCGGCAGCTACAGAAATGTTTGAACGTGGGTTGGTACTGGAGGAGTATGTTAGCGAAAGGTTGGCTCAGTCCCAATGATTACCTTGAAAAACATTAACAAGACCTTCCGCATAGCCAAGCGGAAGGCTGGCTTTGGCAGCGCCGTTAAGGCGCTTTTTTCGCGTGAGTACGAGTATGTACATGCGCTGCGGGATGTAAGTTTTACTGTGTCTGATGGCGAGATGGTAGGCTATATCGGCCCCAACGGTGCCGGTAAGAGTACAACCATAAAAATAATGTGTGGTGTGCTTACACCGGAAATAGACGGTGGTACATGCGAAATAAACGGGCGCATACCATGGAAAAACCGTGTAGCACATGTGCGTGAGATAGGTGTAGTTTTTGGCCAGCGGAGCCAACTGTGGTGGGACGTACCGGTTATAGACAGCTTTGAGCTGATACGCGACATATACAAAACAGACGCAGCTACATACAAGCGTAACCTTAATGAGCTGGTAGAGTTGCTAGAATTGTCTGAAATTATAAAAACCCCGGCACGAAGTTTGAGCCTTGGCCAGCGTATGCGCTGCGAAATTGTAGCATCACTTTTACACAGCCCCAAAATTTTGTTTTTGGACGAGCCTACTATTGGGTTGGATGCGGTTTCTAAACTGGCAGTGCGGCAGTTTATCAAGAAGCTAAATGCCGAGCACAAGACCACAGTCTTACTAACAACCCACGATATGCAAGACATAGAAGCGCTAACACAGAGGATAATCCTAATAGGCAAGGGGCAGATACTAATGGACGGAAGCCTTGCAGAGTTAAAGAAAAAATCCCCAACAGGGGCCAATGCAGAAGAAATGGTAGCGGCATTGTACAAGGAGTATGAAATATAAATGCACAAAGACATTAAAATGGTTGTCACAGACTTAGATAGTACACTGCTTAGAGGAGATAAGACAATATCTGCCTATACAGTAGATATATTGCGCCGTTTGCGCGATATGGGGGTAAAGCTTGTATTTGCCACGGCACGGCCAAGGCGTACGGTTGTACAATTTTTGGGGGATTTTGCTACAGATGCGCTAATTGTGCACAATGGCGCAGTTGTTTATGTAGGTGATAAAGTGCATAGCCACCACGGCATAGCGTCGGATGTCAAAAGCCAAATACTACAAACTATAAGCCTGGATTACCCAGCGGTGACACTGTCTGTAGAAATAGAGGACTTAAACTACTCAAACTTTGATATGAAACTTGTGTGGGCATACGACGATGGAGTAATGTGCGACTTTGCGGACCTCCCCAACAAGCCAGCGGACAAGATAACAATAGGCGTGTCCTGCCACGAAGATATTGCAAAGTTTTCTTCATATTTGCCGGATGATTTATACATACAAATGTGTGACGGCAGGTTGGGCCTGGTCATGCACAAAAATGCTACTAAGTGGGCGGCCATACAAGATGTTGCCGCATATTTTGGCATTGCAACCACCCAAGCCGTTGCTTTTGGCGATGATTATAACGATATAACCATGCTAAAGGGGTGCGGGGTTGGCGTTGCCGTAGCCAATGCACTAGACGAAGTAAAGGCCGCCGCCAACTATATATGTGCCTCCAACGAAGATGATGGTGTGGCTAAGTGGCTGGACTCAAACCTACTGCGATGAGGGTGTTGTCATAGGTAACAAACTCACCGGTTTTGATGATACCGATAAAGGTTTTTGGGAAGGGAGTCTAACCGCATGGGTAGCATCCTGGCAATTAATATAAAACCCTACCTCGCGCTGTTTCGCATACGTTTTACTAACAGCTTGCAGTACCGCGCAGCGGCGTTTGCCGGGCTTGTAACGCAGTTTTCGTTTGGGTTTATGTTTATCTTGGCCTTTGCTGCGTTCTACCGCACAAACCCAGATGCCTTCCCTATGACATTTCAGCAGACAGTGTCTTACATATGGCTGCAACAGGCCTTTCTTGCGCTGTTTTTTTTGTGGTTTTATGAAAATAGCATATTCGAGTCCATAGAAAGCGGCTCTATTGCATATGAGATGGTGCGGCCTATGGATTTATATAGCCGCTGGTATAGCGTGACAGCCGCAAACCGTATTTCGCGCACGGTATTGCGCTGTGCGCCTTTGCTTGTGGTGGCACTTTTATTGCCGCACCCATATAGGCTGGTAATACCCGGCGATATTGTGCAGCTTGGGTTGTTTTTTCTTAGTATGGTACTGTCTCTTGGGGTGGTGCTTTCGCTTTCTATGCTTGTCTATATATCGGCGTTTTATACGGTTAATGGGGCAGGTACGCGGCTAATTATTGCGGTTATGTCTGACTTTTTGTCTGGTGGTATTATTCCTATACCGTTTTTCCCTGGTACTGTAAGGCTTGTTGTGGAGCTGTTGCCTTTTGGCTCTATGCAAAATATGCCGCTGCTTATTTTTAGTGGGCATATATATGGTGTGGCGGCTTTACGTGGTATTGGCTTGCAAATATTCTGGATTGTGGTGCTTATTATTATTGGGCGGCTTTGGATGAGCCGGGCACTTAAGCGGGTAATAACGCAAGGGGGTTGATGCGATGAAATTGTATGCTAAGTTTTTCATGATGCATATAAAAAGCCAGATGCAGTACAAGACCTCATTTGCCTTTACCTTTGTTGGGCAGTTTTTTGTGGCGTTTACTGTGTTTTTGGGTGTCTATTTTCTTTTTTTGCGTTTTGATGCTGTGGACGATTTTACATATCAGGAAGTGCTTATTTGTTTTGCGGTGATATTGCTTGCCTTTTCTCTTGCGGAGATGATTGGCCGGGGGTTTGACCGGTTTCCTATGCTCTTGGGTAACGGTATGTTTGACAGGGCACTTGTGCGGCCGCGCAATATAGTGTTTCAGGTATTGGCTGGTACGATAGAGTTTACACGGCTTGGCCGCGCTTTGCAGGCTATTGTGGTTTTTGCATACATTATCCCCACCAGTGGCATAGTATGGACATGGGATAAAATCCTAACATTGTGCTTGATGGTTGTATGCGGCAGTTTGTTGTTTTTTGGGCTTTTTCTTATATATGCGGCGTTTTCGTTTTTTACGGTAGAAGGCCTGGAGTTTATGAATATCTTTACAGATGGCGGGCGCGAGCATGGCCGGCTGCCTTTTTCTGTGTACGGCGACAATGTGCTTAGGTTTTTGACATTTGTGATACCGCTGGCGTTAGTACAATACTACCCGCTGCTATACTTGTTGGGGCGGGAGGAGAGTATGTTTTATGCTTTTACCCCTGTAATATCGCTGCTATTTTTGCTGCCATGCTATGCATTATTTAGGTTGGGGCTGAGCAGATATAAATCTACTGGGTCATAATTTCGGAAGAAGTCTAATTATGTTAAAATAACGCATCAAAAGGAGGGCGTACATGAAAACGAGATATATCATGTTGTTGCTGATACTTACCGGTACACTATTTAATACCGCTTGCAGCAACAAACCCACAGAAATATTGGAAGCACCACTGGCACACGGCGCTTTAGTTACATGTTTGACAGACACTGACTTGTCGGACACTGACAATGCAAGCACAAGCGAGCCAGATGACACTGATACATTGGCAGCTTTCCCCACCATACACATCACATCAGAGCTGGACCCGTTTGTCCAAGAACGGGAGCTGTGGCACGATGGCACAATCACACTAGGCGGTGCCGGTATATTCGACTTTGATGAGGTAGATGCCAGGATACGTGGGCGTGGTAACTCTACATGGTGGAACGGCCAAGACAAAAGGCCTTTGCGCTTCCGATTCAGACAGGCCAGGCCCATGATATCGGATTACGATGCGCGAGATTGGATTTTGCTGGCCAACCAGTTTGATAGGTCGTTACTGCGCAACTACACGGTATTAAACCTGGGTGCTGCGTTAAGCGGATTGGGTTTTACACCCGTGCCACATCATGTACACCTGTATGTCAACAGCGAATACATGGGTGTATATCTCCTAACAGACGAAAGAAACGTAGGCACTGGGCGGATGCAGCTACAATGGAACGAAGACCCGGCTATAAGCGACTACTTCCTGGAGCTGGATGCCCGTGCACACCTTACCGGCATACTAGACGAAACATATATTGACGTAAACGGCCTACTATATGACCTGCGCTGGCCGGATGACTTGAGTCCGCAGCATGTAGACTATGTAAGGGATTACCTGGCCGCAGTAAGCCATGCCATACGCACTCAAAGTTTTGACGATATACTGGCATTAATAGACTTAGACTCCTTCGTAGATTTTTATATTGTTCAGGAGTTTACTAAAGATGTAGACGCAAGGGATTTAAGTACATTCATGTATATAACAGGCACCGGACATGAGCGTAGGCTTTTTATGGGCCCAATATGGGATTTTGACCTTGCGATGGGCAACTCTGCATACCAGCCGCTTGGGTATGGGCCAGAGGGGTTGTATGTGGCGGTATTCAACTACTGGTATAGGTACCTCATGAGTAGGCCAGAGTTTTTTAGCGCTGTACAAACCAGATGGAACGAAATACGTGACGTAGAAATCCCCCAAGCAATAGAGCATACCCTGGCCACAGCCATCCGCTACCAAAGCGAGTTTGAGCGTAACTTCGAGCGCCACCCGGCCGTCATGGGGCGGCAGCAGATGCCAACCCCCCGCGAGATATTAGAAATTGATTATTTCATGGGACATGTAAACCATTTAGTAAACTGGCTCGAAGCCCGCGCAGCCTGGATGGATGACTTCTTTAACGACAGGCTACCGGATTTTGACCATATGTGGGCATTGGTAGAATACCAAGAAAGTACCACCCCAATTAGCATAGCCGTGAATGGTGAAATACACGAAACCAACATCTCACCCATAAGCATGCATAATAGGATCATGATTGCCCTAGAAGAACTAGAAGCTATATTTGGCATAGAAATAGAATATGATATAACGCCAACGGGCAATATTGCCATGCAGCATGGCAATATTTCTATCACGCATCAAGCCGGGGACCTATATATTATGGTAAACGGCGAAAGAATAGATTTTACAATGCCAACCGCGATACTAATAAGGGGCCATATTTTTGTACCACTGCGCGTGTTTGCGGAGGCTCTTGGGCATGACCTGGGCTGGGATGGCTCTACTCGTACTGTAAAAATAGAAATTTAACCATAATAATATGGGACTGTGTATAAACAACGCCCCCTTTATCGGGGAATTGTTTATGCACAGTCCCTGGATAGGGTATAGCAATGAACCGGATTACTACATATTTGCGGCGTATCAGATACCACGGTACGCCTCGTGCCGACTTTACCACCTTGTATGATTTGCAGCGCCTACATTTACATGCCGTCCCGTACGAGAATTTGGACATCATGCGGGGCGTGCCGCTATCCCTTACTATTGAAGATTTGTACGACAAAATCGTGCTGTGCCGCCGGGGTGGATATTGTTTTGAATTAAACGCGTTGTTCGCATGGCTTCTTAGGAGCTTGGGCTTTGCCGTTACAGACTGCATGGCCCGCTTCTTGCGCGACGAAACACAAATACCAATGCGGCGGCACAGGGTGCTAATGGTTGCGTGTGCTGGTAGCGAGTATTTGTGTGATGTTGGGGTAGGGGGTGTAGTGCCAAGGAAGCCGCTGCCCCTAACAATAGGCAAAGTAAGCGAGCAAAACGGAGAAAAATATATACTAGAAAAGGACGACTTCCTGGGGACAGTCTTACTTGAGTGGCGTTACGATTCCTGGCGCAAGGTATATGCATTTACACATGAGCCCCAGCTAGAGCAAGATTTTACCGCTATATCATATTATTGCGAGGCGCATCCTGATTCGTTTTTTAAGACACAAGACATGATACATATTTTCACAGAAGACGGCCGTAAATCTGTTGCCGGTAGAGAAGTGCGGATTTTTAACGCCGATGGGGTAAAGGTCCATAAACCCGTTACAGAAGCAGCTTATCATGAGTTGCTAAAAATACATTTTGGGATAGTACTGGTCTAAATCAGCGTGCGGAATATTCGCACACATAACATTGCCATAAATTTAATATTTCGTTTTCATCATAAAAAAACTAATATAGGCAGCAAAACCATCGCAAAAAACCGTTAACCGAAACACTCATTGCACAAAAAATCCCCATACATACCCTGCAATACGTCGTATAACCCACATAAAATCATATATCAAGCGCAAGCGCTTTCATCCCCTGCCATAAAAATACATACTGCTAAGCAGTTATTTTTTTGTTGATTTGACCCTGTGTAGTGGAATATTTTTTTATTGACGCTACCACACCAGCAATATAATCTTTAGTAGCAACATATATCCTGTAGTAATTTCCATGCTTTGACTACATATAAGAGGAGATGACCTATGTATACAAATGTCCGCCGGGCTAAGTCGCGCTGGGCGCGTACTAAGTACATTAGAAATATTTTAATTGTCATGGTGTTTTTGGCTGTAATTACAGTGGCCGGCGTTTTTGGTAGTAATAATACAGCCACAGACGATCATGCATTTGATAAAGAGCTTGGCTTTGATACGGAGCTTTATTTTGGCATGACTATTTTAAGAGGGTGGCCAATAAGAAGTATATTGCCGCTTAACCCTGAACTTACGGGCTATAGTTTTTCCCACTGGTCTAGCACTCCAGATGGGGGGGCGTTTGACTTTTCTACACCTATTTTAGACGAAATGACTTTCTATGCCGTGTGGGATGGGGGAAATAGCGCTGCAAGTTATGTTTCTTATGGCGTATATTATGGATATGACACCTACAACCATGTGGTTAATAATTTTGGTTTTGTTGCGTATAGCTACGATGCCGGATATTACTACCCAGCATACAACCACTATGCGTATTATCATAGCGCCCCCACCTATGACTACTACAACGCGCATGACTATCCTGGGCACGGACCTGCATATGAACATTATGCATATCACTATGATGCTCCTGTTAATGCTCATGACGCTGTATATTATTCTCCTGCATACGAACACGGCGCGTATTATAATGACGCTCCTACCTATGAATACTTTGCTGCAAACGATTATCCTACATATGAGCACTATGTAAATAACGACGATACTCATATCTATATCAATGAGAACGACAAGATTTTTGTAAGGTTTAACTGGAACCATGCGAATCACATGGAGATACGTGCACAAGAAGCAGCCGAAGCGATAAGAATCTATGAGGAGCGAATACACTTAAACATTGCACCCGTCAATGCTAATGCCTTTGCCGCAGCAGAGGAATATAGTTCACATGCACCATATGAAGAAGCGCAGATGCCAGAAATAGAAATGTTTGGCGGCTATATACCTATTATGCCGCTTAATGCCACAGTAAGCGATATAGGTAATTTAAGGTCACAAATAGCCAGTAGAGGCGGTAACAATACCCCATGGACGATTTTTTTGAACTGGGGGACGGTGACTACTACAACAGAGGAAGCAATTTTGGTACCGAATGGTGCAAATGTCATATTGCAAAGTGTAGGCGCTGCAAGGCCTATTTGGCATCAACACTATCCGGGCTCGCTGTCGCAGTTTGGTGATGAGGTACGGCATGAAAGGCATTTTAGAATACAGATGGGGGGGACATTGACTATCGGCAACATACAACTTAGCCGGGCAAGTCAGGATCCTTCTACTACTGGCGGCGGTATACGTGTGTATGGCGGCGGCCGCTTGTATGTTAGTCACAGTGGTGCTTTATTTCAAAATAACCGCGCAATACAAGGCGGTGCAATTGAGGTCAGTGCCGGTGGCAGAGCAACAATAAGAGGCGGAACATTTACTGGCAACGTAGCTATCGGTTCCGGCCAGGCTAGCGGCGGTGCCATACGTGTGGCTGGTACCATTGGTGGAGATAACAATGGCTACTTAGCTTTTACTCGACAATACCCGACACATATTTACGATAACCACCAAACAGCAAGTTCCGGCGGTGGTGTTACAGCCATCCTTAATGCGACACTAATTATAAGCGGAGACCAACCTTTATATATTACCGATAATACGGCCTTCACCAATGCCGGTGGGCTGATAGCAGCCGGTCACCTTCATATTTCCGGAAGCGGCCCAATTATCATAAGAGACAATATTGCAAACGACAACGCCGGTGGTATGCAGTTTTCGGGCCCAGTCGGCCAGTTGGGTTTTGTGTATATTTCACCCCTAACGCCAATAGATATTTCAAGAAACACTGCCATAAACGGCAATGGCGGCGGCCTTACTGCTTCTAGAGGGGGTTCGGGCTTAGATGAAAATATCAATACCCTGCGGTTGAGTGCAAATGTTACTATTACAGGCAATATTGCTGGTAATAGTGGAGGTGGGATATACCTATCTGTTGGAGACATTGAGTTAAACAACACTACTATTACAGGCAACACCGCAGGTATAAATGGCGGCGGTATAAGCATGATTGGTGGGAACATTACGTCAAACGGTGCTACCATACATTCAAACAGGGCAAGTGTTGCCGTTGGCGCTCCCACGACAGCAAACACCGGCGGCGGTGGGGTTAGTGTTGAAGGTGCTAACAGCATCTTTACAATGAACTCAGGTACAATTGGTCACCCAGATACCACAGCCATTAACGCATTTAGCAACCGCGCCATAAGGGGTGCCGGGGTGCGTATTATAAACGGAACGTTTAATTTTAACGGAGGCAGTATTTTATATAACGTGACAACCAATGTCGAAGGCGGGACAGTGGCACTAACAGACGGCCGTGGCGGTGGCGTGTTTGTTAGTAACACCGGCAACTTTAATATGAGCGGCGCAGCAGCTACCGAAAGGCTCATAAGAAACAACGCAGCAGACCTTGGCGGTGGGGTTTATATACGCGCCGGTAACTTAAGAATAGAAAATGCAAATGCACATGTACAGGCTAACACGGTAACAGCTGCGGCTTCCGGTGCGGGTGTTCATCAGGTTGGCGGCACAGTAACAATGTCGGCCGGTAGTATCCGCAATCACAATGCCCAAGGCACAGCAGAGGGCTTGGGGCTCAGTTATGGCAGTGGTGTGGACATGCGCGGCGGCACGTTTAATATGTCTGGCGGGGCCATAACAAGCAACCGTACAGGAGTAGCAAACATGCCAGGCGGTGTAAATGTTGAAGCTACGGCTATATTTAATATGAGGGGAAACAGTACCATAGGCGGCTCGGCCGAACATATGTGGAACCAAGGCACAACAGGTGGCGGCGTGCGTGTGGCCACCGCAGGTGACCTTGTTATTCCTCCTATTTTAAACATCCCTGGCGGTGCCTTTAACATGGAAAATGACATTGGTGAAGGCGGTACCAGAACCATCAGCCATAACCGGGCAACTGTTTCTGGTGGCGGTGTACACGTTGCTACTACCGGCAGGTTTTTTATGCGGGGCACGGCAGGTACTTCCATTATTAGTCATAATGAAGCCGCCGGTGTAGGGGCAACTGATGGCGGCGGCGGGGTATATGTAAATGACAGCTCATCATTTGTAATGGAGACAGGTTCGATCTACAACAACCTGGCCACCCGTGGCGGAGGCGTTCGCGTACAAAGCGACGCAACCTTTAATATGTCAGGCACAGGCACAACAATCCGCAACAACCATGCAACCAATGGCGGCGGCGGGGTATATGTGGCCACCAATGCCACAACCGGCACTACCGGCTTCCATATGCAATCGGGCACTATTTATATAGAAGCCAACACAGTTGGCAATGACAGCGGCAACGGTATCCATCAAGCAAGCGGGCAAACAACTATGGCCGCAGGTACTATACGTAGGCACAACGCCACAGGCGGGCGCACTGCCCCTTATGGTACCGGCACACCCTTTGGCACAGATGGCGGAGCAAGAAACAACGGCAGTGCAGTGGCCATACGCGGCGGTATCTTTACGATGAGCGGCGGATACATGACCAGCAACCGCACACAACTTGCCGGTGCGGCCGTTATAAACGGTGCGGCTGTTACCGCAATAGATACAGGCTCTACATTTATCATGACCGGCGGCACCATCGGCGGTGAAGGCAACCTTGGCAACGACGGTGTAAACGGTGCCGTACTTGGACGCGGCGATAGCATTATTGACATATCCGGTGGCTTGCTTACAGGCAATAGCTCCACCCATGCCGGAGGTGCAATTCATATTAACAATAGTCTACTAACAATCTCTGGCACTACAATTATAGAAAATAACCGGGCTGACATCGGCGGCGGCGGTGTGTGGATACAATCCGGTGGTGCTTTCTACATGCACGGCGGCACGATACGCAATAACCGCTACGACCTTTCGGGCGGGCCTGTGGCCGCTGGCGGCGGCGTGTATGTTGGGTGGTCTGGCTCGCCGTCTACTTTTACCATGACAGGCGGCACAATAGGCGCCCCCCGTGGTTGCGACGATAATTGTGAAGACCATGTTAATCCTTTAAACTGCGTGCCTGATTTGGGCAACCGCGCAGTAAGCGGCGGTGGGGTTTTTGTAAACAACGGGTCTAGCTTTTACATGCAAGACTACACCCCAAGTGGCGGCGGCGCAGCAATCCCCGGCACAGGCCTAATAATAGGCAATTCAACTACAACCGGCTCTGGTGGTGGCGTGATGGTCACAGGAGCGGACAGCTCGTTTGATATGTCTGCCGGGACAATAGAATATAATCTGGCACCCGGGCCAACTTCTGTTGGTGGAGGTGTTGCTGTTCTTACTGATGCAACTATGGATATGTCTGGCGGGACAATTGAGTACAACAGGGCCGTCCATGGCGGTGGTATCGGCACGTTCAGCAACTCGTATTTAACCATGTCCGGTGGCACCATCCGCGATAACACAGCCCTTCATGGTGGCGGTATTGAGGTAAACGGCGGCATGACTCTAACCATGTCCGGCGGTTACATTTACAATAACACAGCAACCGGCAACGGCGGCGGCGTATGGGTCATCACCGAGAATGCAAATAATTCTAGTTTCATCATGCACAGTGGCACAATAGGTGGCCCACGCGGCTGCCCAAGCAACTGCGCTGTCCATGCTAATTCAGAAGACTGCGACCCTGACCAAGGCAACCGCGCCATAAACGGCGGTGGTGTCTGGGTTGGTAATGCTGCAAACTTCAACATCCATGGCGGCGGTGTAAAACGTATCACAGGCAATAATGCTAATTATGGCGGCGGTGTATATCTTGAATGGCAAAGCACTACAAGCAGAGGCCAAATGCGTATGCAAACAGGTTCATCTGGCCTACACATAACCAACAACACAGCCGCTTTTGACGGCGGTGGTATATTTACAGAAAACCGCCCCAACCCATATGTAAACCCCGTACCGCTGACATACTATCAAAACCTTACGTTGATAGGTGTTAACTTTAGCAACAATACAGCGTCGACATGGGAGACACCACCATCTAACGCGCTGGCCATTATCCCATCAACGGCGTTTGCTACACCCGTAAGTATAAGTACCCACCCATTAAACAACTACGATATCAACTACGGCAACCCAGGTATCGTGTTTGAGTTTACAAAGACAAATAACATACTCGCCCCTGAAACAGGTACACCGGTACAGGGTGCTGTGTTCCAGCTTTTTTCATGGGACACTGCAAGTGATTCATGGGTAGAGTCCGGTGCGCAGGTGACTAGTGGCGCGAATGGTTTGGTGACACTTAACCTCTCCGTAACTGGGCAATATCGTTTAGTTGAGGTTATTCCGCCCCCTGGGTTTATGCCGTTATTTGGTTACTGGCTGGCATCTATAAATAGTGTTACGCATGTGGTTACGTTTACACCTGTTAATGCGAATCCACCATTCGAATATTATGATGGTAATTGGTATGTAGGTAATATGCCAGAGTTCCAACTGCCGCTTGCAGGAGGGGTGGGCCGCAACGGGTTCTTCTTCACGGGCTCTGTATGTATCATTGTAGGGCTTGGGGTTGTAATGTACCTATATGTAAAATCGAAAAAGAAACTGTACTCATAAGATGTAATTGGCTTTATAGGTTTATTTTAATACCGACATAACTTAAACAGTCCAGCCTGTCACCCGTTGCCCTGAAAGAGAAAAGCGTTGAAGCAGCTGCTATCTTCGGCTCAGGCTGGACTGGGTATACCATAAGATGGTGAAAGCCATAGCGATATCGCTTTTGGCCCAATCATCAAAACTGCCGACTTGTAGTCCCATATCAATTATGCTTCACTCAACTCTACCAATGACAAACCCCCTGTAAACATAGTGTTTACAGGGGGTTTGTTTAAGCGCGAAACCAGATTCGAACTGGCGACCCTCGCCTTGGCAAGGCGATGCTCTACCACTGAGCCATTCGCGCGTATAAAATTGTCACAAGCCGCTAAAGCATCGTATGATAGCGGGTGGCGGGAATCGAACCCGCGTATCAAGCTTGGAAGGCTTGTGTTCTACCATTGAACTACACCCGCGCAATCCTATAAAGAAAGCGGCAATGCCCAGGGGCGGAATTGAACCGTCGACACATGGATTTTCAGTCCATTGCTCTACCAACTGAGCTACCTGGGCACAGAAAGCGGATGAGACGAACGCAATTATAAACCAATGAATGGAATGCGTCAAGCATTTACGCCACTTACATTAAATACCATGTGCTGTGGTTGCCATATAAGCTGGCAAACCCGTTGGATGTATTTCCCGGCACATCAAGATACAAGCTGCTGGCGCAACATATGTGATATGTGATAGCGTAAAATACTGCATTTAGGCACGTGTCGAATGTGGTTGATGAAATGTTTCCGTTATACTACAAATATATGTACACGTTGACATTTATGAAAGATTCGTCATAATTAGATACAGTTGTCTTGCACTAATGTTTTTTCCTATTCGACATATTATATAGCGAATTAATTTGAAACAGTCCAACTTGTTGCCTAAAAGCGTTGCGACGCTATTATCGGCTCTGGCGGACCTGTTTCTCGTTTAATTCGCTATTATGCACATATAGCAATATTGGAAATACCTGCAAGCATGCAATGAGAGGATGAGCTGTTATGAAAGTGCGGTTAACAAATTTAAAAGTAGTGCTTAATGATGGGATACGCATATTTGCTTTACTAATGGTTTTGGCGGCCACGGCAACATTTGCAGTTTTGGCGCTTGATAACATTAGCGAATATGAAGACTATAACAGTGCATTCTACGACTTCTATGTCCAAGGAAATGCCATACATATCGAAGAAGTTTACAGTTACGACAATGATACGGTATCCCCATACACATATTATTACAGCTATGGTAGCAACGACGTGCCAGGGTACTCTTATGATGCAACGTATTACCATATGCCACATGGATATGAATGGCACAGTTATGACTATTCCCCAGAAAACGATTTTGTTGACTATTGGCCAGATTATGGTGACCATCCTACATATGTAGATTATGACTATGATTACACACACACAGGCAACAACCAAAACGAGTACATGCAGGGCGATATTTATACAATGGGTAATACACCAGTATATGAAGAAATTATGCCGCTTGGTGCCGGGCGGACAGTTACGTTTAATGGTAACCCCATACCTATGCCGGCTGGGCACGAATCTTTTCAGACAGGCCCCAATGGGGACCTTGCAAGCCACCCTGCATTTGGTGGGATGCCGCTTCTTCCAATTTATATTGGGCGACAGTTTATGTGGTGGAGCCTTTACCCAAGCGGGCTTGACGCAAATGGCGACCCTTGTGTTGTTTCGTATTCGCAGACATTTGGCCCGCACACATATGTCCCACATGATATGACTGTGTATGCGGTGTGGGGTGACCCAATTGTTTTTGTTGGAAATACAACCACACTCCCCATGAGTGGTGAATATTTTGATGTACAAGATAATCCCAATTATTTCGATAACCGTTTTGTCCCCCGTGGTTGGACGCTCAACCAAACTATAGCCTTTGGTGCACCTGTTGTACCCCCAAACAACCCGAGTCGGCAACACAATATATTTTGGGGTTGGTACAGTATACCTATCAGCAGTGATAACCTGGAATATCCGGCCCCTTTCCCTGCTGTTGCTGTAGATGGTGACACCGTCATAACCGGCAACACTAGAGCATATGCACGTTGGCGGCTTAACACTCACTTGGTAATGTTTGATATGAACCACGACAATGCCGTTTTGGCTGTAGGCGAAGCCGCAAGGCCAAACCGCCTATACCGCTGGGCGCTTCATGGGAGAAGTATTGCTGACTCTGGCCTAGGTGGCGACGCTACTTTTGGCGAGGGGGGAATTGTAGGCATACCCATTTCGATGGACGGCTCACCTTGGAACTTCCCCATTTCTATCCCCAATGCCATAGAACGGCAAAATAACTTGCGCCCATGGGTGCCCAACTATCCGTTTGGCCACCCAAATCACATTCCGCGTTCAAGTACGGATTTTAGAACACCATACCCAAGTGAGGAGTTTGTACGAGGGACTGCCGGTGGGCTTATTAACGCATACGCCGGTACAATGTGGCCACGTTCTGCACCGGCCGTAGAAATGGAATCGGGGACGCGTGGCCGGTGGACACCGCCATTTGGGGCAACAACCGGAAGCAATGCTTCCGAACGGAACAGATATACACTAGAAGGCTGGTGGACAACACCATACGGCTGGAGAAATAACACGCCTGGCAACATCGTAAGCCAGCGTTTTGCCCCTGCCGGCCGCGCCAACACTCACATCTCCAACAACTATCACCCAGACGCATTACATGCCGAACATGCAAGGCCAGCTGGTTTCCCCTTTGGCCTTGCAAGAACTGTGCCCGATTCACCATACGGTGCCGGACATCCGGAGCATATAAACAATCCCCCAACAGGCATTGTTACTGAGGATATGACTGTATATGCAAACTGGGTATATAGGGTCACATTTCACTTAAATACTGCATCCAACCAGGGCCAATCACATGGCGTTCAAGGGTTTTCTTTGGAAGGGACTACTGGTTTTAACCCAAACCTAAGCAACTTCACCAACTACCGTGATATCCTCCCGCACCTGCCAGATCCACAAAGGACCATTGGCCAAAGTGGGCAGCGTGTGCGTGCCACCCCAGGTGGGGGATTTTCCGCTCACGAGCCTGTTATTGCGGGATTCCCGCCAAATCCAACCCGGCCCGGCCATTTCTTTAACGGCTGGTGGGACAGGCCTATAAACCCAAGAAGGAACGACCACGCAGCTACTTGCCCACAATGCGATACAATGGAAGACTACCCTGTCAACCACCATAATGACGCGGTAAGGATCACCGCCGATATGCAAATAGACGGCAGTTTCACGGCATATGCCCACTGGACATTTCCTAGTGCGGATGACTATGTATATGTTATTTTCCATCTTAACCCTAGGTGCAATGTAACCGGTACTATTGGGGCTGTCGCAACCGAACCTGCCGATGAAGGCAAGCGCGGTTATGCATACTGGCCCACACACCGCCCATATTTTGCTTATCAAAACGATCATCAACGCTTCTTTTTGAGCCACCGGAGTATTGGAGTACCGGGTACGCTAAATCATGTGCCCGGGCCTGTAAACCTTCCAGGGACACACACAACTATATTGGAACGGAACCATAGATACACCACTACTCACCATAACTTAGAGTTTGCCAATGTTGCGTACGAAGACCGTTACGCCCCAAGCATAATACGGCAACGCACATGGAATACCCC
>Ga0123355_10001334_pt1 | contig 34259 bp, 32 predicted proteins | sample TergutEmb28metaG_3_FD_89872 | JGI IMG/M metagenome (GOLD analysis project Ga0123355, IMG submission 89872) | Embiratermes neotenicus P1 segment gut microbial communities from Petit-Saut dam, French Guiana - Emb289 P1 | ecosystem: Host-associated > Arthropoda: Insects > Digestive system > Gut ...
AGACGTATATACGCCATACTTAGAGGCGGGAGAGGATATAATTTCGCTAACTATATCTTCTAAGGTGAGCGGGTCTTTAAATAGCGCAACGATTGCGGCAGATATGTTAAAGGCAAACTATCCCGATAGAACGATAGTAGTGCTGGACTCTCTAAATGGCAGTATAGGTCAAGGACTTATTTTGAAAGAGCTAGTAAAAATGCGTGATGCGGGTTATTCATTTAATGATGCGGTCACAATTGCAGAAAAAATCATAAAAACAACCAAAATCTATTTTACGCTAGATAGTTTGGAGTATCTAAGGCGTGGCGGGAGGATTGGACCTACGACTGCGATAGTAGGTGGAATTTTAGGACTGCGTCCTGTACTTCATCTGGTAGAGGGGGAAGTGTCACAGTTGGATAGTGTACGAGGGAGCAAGAAAGTAATGCAGTTAATGACCGAAGCACTTAAAGATGCCCTTAAAGATGAGATACAAAATATAAACCTACGTATAGGTCACATACTCCGTAAAGAAGACGCAGAAGCCTTTAGAAGCAACTTAGAAAGAGAGTTGGGCATGAGAATAGAAGATCCTATAACAGAGGTAGGAGTAACGATAGGTACACATGCAGGACCTGGGGCGTTAGTTGTTGCATATTGCAAAAAGTATGATAGCGAGGGGTAAGATAGATATGAATAATTGGTATATAATAGCGCAAGTTCTAGGTGTGATTACAATTGCGTTTGAATTTATTTCGTATCAGATAAAGGATAAATCGAGATACTTCTTGATTACGGGGATAGGTAGCTTTTTCTGGATGACGATGTTTGTTGCTATGGGCTTTGCTACGGGAATGGATACTCAGCAGTCGCTAATAGTCGGTGCGACATACAGCACAGCTCGAAATTTAATATTTCATAAAATTTTTGCCACCAATACACCAGAAAGCAAAGAAAGAGGACTTAACTTTTTGCTTATAATGATTGTGGTAGCTCTTGTCGCTGGGATTATTTCTATTCTCAATGCGCCAGAGCAAGTTAGGTGGTTACATTCGTTGGCTCTCGTTGCGGCTTTAGGTTTTGTAATAGGGCAGTACTTGCCAGGAGTCCATTATGTGCGTGTAACGGTTGTGGTTTTTGCGCTTGTAGTAATGTTGACACAAACTCCATTAAACATCCTATATGGTGATTTTCGTTGGAATATAATGGGAATCATGATAGAGCTTGCTAAGATTGTATCTGTAGTGGTATTCTATATAAGATACTCATCCGAGCCAAAAACACCACAATTGAAGTTTTCTAAACCATAGAATGATATGGGAGTGATAATAATTGGAAGATAATAAGATTCTTGACTTGTTTTTCGAACGTTGCGAAGAAGCTCTCAACGAAACTAGAGCAAAGTATGGCAAGCGTCTATTTCGCCATGCTATGAACATTCTTTATAATATAGAAGATGCAGAAGAATGTGTAAGCGATACTATGCTTAGAGCGTGGAATGCCATTCCTCCGAGTCGCCCTGTAGCGTTTGGTGCGTTTTTGGCAAAGATTACACGTAATCTATCTATTAATAAATGGAAAGCACAACGGGCTACCAGACGCGGGGGAGGCGAGACGGAGCTGCTTTTTAGCGAATTAGGAGAGTGTATATCTGCAAAAGATGTCGCCACTCCAGAAGAAGCATACGAGTCGCGATTTGTCACAGAAGTTATTAACGATTGGTTAAATTCTATGAATCAATCGTATAGAGTGGTATTTGTATTGCGGTACTTTTACGGGGAGAGCATACAAAGCATATGTGAACGCGCCAACATGAGTGAGAGTAAGGTGAAGTCTATACTCTTTAGAGCAAGACGAAAACTAGGAGAATATCTTGAGAAAGAGGGTGTTTCATTATGAGCGATTTGAGTGCGGAGAGACTGCTTGATGATATCGGGGAGATTGATGACATTTTTATAAAAGAGGCAGAAGAATTTGATTTTTCAAAGGTTAAGTCCAAGCGAAATAAACGTATAATCTATAGTGCGGCAGGAGTTGCGATACTTGGTGGAATAGTTGTTATGTATAGGAAGTTTAAGTTGGATCAGGTTCTTAAGAGTGGGTAGTTTTAGAACATAAAGGGGAAATGCTGTGTGTGATATATCATCCACAACATTTCCCCTTTAAAAAACCTACTCCATTCGAATAGCTGCCAAAGCAGACAGTTTCATAGCCCTGCGCGCTGGGAAATATCCCGAGATGAGTCCAATAAGAGACGAGAACCCAAGAGCCACCAAGCAAAGCCACATAGGGATAACACTGATATTACCGCCCATACCCATACCCATCATGCCGCCGCCCATAGTAGAGACCGCGGAATTTAGCCCAAAAGATATTGCAAGACTCAACACTACACCAAAAGCACCACCAATAAAACCTATCAAAATCGCTTCAAGTAAAAATAGTCGCTTAATATCTTTGATTGACGCACCGATTACTTTCATAATACCTATTTCTCTTGTGCGTTCATAGATTGCCATAACCATTGTGTTGGTTATACCGATGGCGGCGACAAATAGTGATACCGCGCCGATTGCGCCTAAGAAAAGCTGAAGTCCCATAGCCATTTCCTGCATTTGATTAAGCATATCTATGAAAAAACTGTCCACATGAAAACCCATATCGACAATAGTATCGCGCACCTCTTCAACGCGACGTATGTCATAAACCATAACCATCGCAAAGTCAAAGACATTAGGTGCTGTTCTACTGCCACCTGGTTGGCGGGTGCCTTCGTTATTTTGATAACGCTGCTGTGCTCTTCTTATCCTGATGACTTCGTCGATATCCATGAACGCCGCAAAGTCTGTGTTCCAGTCTCTTGGCTCTAGTATGCCGTTTACGCTTAGTCTATATGGTCTTGGTCTTGGACCTGAGTCATTATCTTGCCCTGGACGTCCGCCGCCCCAGCCAAAACCGCTCTCAAAGCTCATCTCGATTCTGTCGTTCATGAGGTCGATGGGTGATGTACGATTGTTCCAGTCAATATTCATCCACCAGTTGCGATCATTTGGGTTACGGAACTCGTAACCAACATTCGAGCCAAAAACTATGCCGTATCTGTCACCTTGCAAGAGCTCACCCTCGCGTAAGCGAAAGCCGAAGTCCTCCATGACATCAGGATTGATGCCGCGGACATTGAGCCAACTATGCGAATAACGACCGCTTACCGCCGCCATAGAAATTTCTACAACAGGGGAGACTGCATGAACATGAGGAATCGCGTTAAAAGCGGCGATCGCATTATCATCTAGCTCTATTTGTTCTGGGGTACGGTTTCCTGTGGCGCTCCCGCCGCTGCTGATTACTACGCCTCCGCCGCCGCTTACGAACATTCTGTCTCCGCCCATTCCTGTGCTTCTGACTGTTAGCATACGGATATCGCCCATCTGTGCAAGGCTCTCTTCAAAGTTCGCATTGACCGCAAGACCAAGACTGACCATAACAATAATAGCCGCGGTTCCTATAACAACGCCGAGTATGGTCAAAAATGTACGCAGTTTGCGTTTGAACAGATTCCTAAAAGACATGGAGATGATATCTAGGCTACTCATCTATATCCACCGTACTTTCCATTTTCTTCTTCCTTATGCGAAGTCCAACGAACGCCGCAGCACCAACGACAATAACACCGCCCAATGCGCTACCCATCATTACAAATGTGCTAAAACCCTGACTCGCAGGGACAAACATGCCAAGATTATCATCCCAGACCATATCATCCATAGGGAAGCGATCCATACCCATCATATCATCATCAAAGACGGGCATCGGAGCGACTTCGACGCTGAACTCTCTGCGCTCTTCTATCTGCTGACCAGTATCATCTTCAAAGCTGATGACAATCGCTCCTTCGACTATACCCTCACCAAGAGGCGTCAGCACATTATCATAAAAGTCCATAGCACCGGGGTTTAAGTTACCAAAAAACACAGTCGACTGCTGTGCGCTAAAGTCACCCTCGACTCTTATCATAAGATTCGACATAGTCACTCGACCAGTATTAAAAATTTCAAAATTTATAAATATAGGCTGGAAAGCCATAGCAAAATCAGGTAAAAAAATCTCAGTCGTGTCAAAGCGTGTGACCTGAGCCACATTTATCCCGATAGCACCGCTGGCTTCAAAAGGATGGTTATCTTCATCCTCGTACTCGAAGAGTACGTTTATTACATAGTTTCTTGGTGGTGCATCAGGGAGCGTGAAGTATGTTATATGCTCTGTAACAGTTGCGCCAGGTTCGATTCTGTTGATAAAAAATGTGTTTGAGCGTCCAACTGGCGTGAACACACTGCCCCTTCGCTCATTACTTTGTCCTGTAGTTATTTCGTCCTCGACTGAGAGGGTAATCATTATGTTTCTTACCACCCTGTCACTCGTATTCAGAAATTCTATCTCTAAATCAAATTCATGACCTGCCTGAACAATCATAGGAGTTGAACGAAAGTCACTCACTATGATTCTAGGGGTTGACGTTCTTGCTGGGTCATCGTCATCGTCGTCGTCACGCTCGGGATTTGTAACATTCACGCCTTGATATTGTGTAAATGTTATGACTTCATAATTGCCGTCTGAGTCTTCCAGGCCGGTTTCATAGCGTACGGTGAAGCCTATGGCATAATTTTGACTTCTTGCGGAATTGGTTGGGGCGAAGCTGAAGTTTAGATTTTGTTCAGCTCCAGGCTCGAGTGTGCTAATTTGTAAAATACTTGTTGAACGTGGCACGACAGCTCCGTCAGAAGCCGACGCGTCTACTCTTATATTACGTGCGGGGTATGCACTTTGATTCCTGAGCGTTACAGTCATTTGAAACTCTTGCCCCACGCCTATATTACCGCTTGGTGCGGAGATATTTGTGATAATTACTTCAGATGCGCTATCGTCTCTAGCCCCAGCACCTACGTTTACGAAAAAGACATGCTCCTGCGTTTGACGTTCGCCTCTGCTGTCTGTGTATGCAAGCTGCAAGGTAAGAGGATATGCACCGCGCCTAGCCCTTGAGTCCGCGCGAAAGCCGATGGAGATATTTTCAGACCGCCCAGCGTCCATCGAGGCAATGTTCATGACACTAGTGGAGTCGCGCAAGAAGATACCATCCGATGCCATGCCGTCTGCAATAGTCAAAGTGACATTGCGCATTATGGTATTGCCTTCGTTGTGTATTGCTGCGGTTATATCAAAGTCACTACCAGGTGTTACTTGACTCACAGAGGATGTGATATTCCTTAAAGACATACGACCCTCGTCTCGGTTTATGACCCTAATTGTTATTCGGCTAACATCTTCATGTGATTCATTATATGTATTCAGATGCTCATGGTTAAATTCGAGCGTATAGAATCCGTCGTTCACACCCTCGCTTACGCTTATCTGCATGGAGAATGTTCTTTGGGCGCGGTTACCCATTGAGGCTATATTGTTACCGCGGTCGGTGAAGCTGCCAACAATTCCAGGATTCCCTGTGGAGTTTATGGTGGTTATTATATTACTTGCTGTGTGGTTTGTTAGGTTCGCAATGCTAAACTCTACAGTTCGACTACTTCCCGCCTCGATTTCTATTATAGGTGGATTTGTAACTTGTATTACTGGTCTTCTTGGGTTAGGATTTTGTGCTGGATTATTCTCAGCATCAGCCAAGTCACGCTCCAAATCACGTATGATTTGGTATAAGCGTCCTATGTAGTCCCAATCGCTCTGAGGTGGGTCTGTAGTTTCGGCAGTGAGAGTAAACCCGCCAAAGCTTAGGCTAAAAATAAGGAATAAAGTTATGATTCTAGTTAGAACTTTCATGATTATTGACCTCCGATGCTGACAATGTGTCTGTATTTTCTGTATGCTCTATTTTCTCAATACTTCCATCGCGGATATAGATTATTGTATTAGCGTAATGGGCGATTTCTAAATCGTGAGTTACTATGATAAGTGTCTGATTATTCTTCTTGACCATGTTTGTGATGAGGTCCATCATCTCGAAAGTTGTTTTTGTATCAAGATTCCCTGTTGGCTCATCCGCAAACACTATCGTAGGCTCAGAGACAAATGCGCGAGCTATAGAGACTCTTTGCTGCTGTCCGCCTGAGAGCTGCATGGGTTTATGCTTTTCACGGTCTTTTAGCCCTACTGCATTAAGCATTTTTCTGGCGCGCTCTGTTCGAATTTTTTTGGAGACCTTTTTGAATATGAGTGGTATTGTCACATTCTCAAGAGCCGAGAGTGACGGGAGCAAATTGTATGATTGAAATACAAAACCTATGTATTTTTGTCTATAATCGGCGAGTTGTTTTTCATTCATTTTTTCTATATGGGCGGACTTGAATTTGATTTCACCCTTAGTCGGTTTTTCAAGCCCCGCAATCATATTTAGTAAAGTTGACTTTCCTGAACCGGATGTACCTAGCAGGCAATAAATTTTGCCTTGTTCAAAGTCGATATTAATATTGTCCAAAGCGACAATACGTTCGTCGCCCATTTTATAAATTTTTTGAACATTTTTTAGGGAAATTATGGGTTCTATATTAATCCCTCCTTAGACGGAATGAGGTTATACAGTATTGCCGTATCATTATTAAGACGTAAAAAGTTGTGAATTTGTTGCACGATTTTGTAAAAACTATATATAAAAAAAGCATAGCTCATTAATATGGGTATGTCAACAAATTGTGCCATTAAACTTTGATGAAAAAAATGGGAAAATTTTGTGAACGAGCTTACATGATAGACATATATGAATGAGTTGTTATGGGGGAACTATTGGGATAGGGGAAAGTATGAATCCATATCGCAATGGGGCGGGCGAATCGTCGGCGTAACGCACAGTTCGCCTCTATGAGTGATGGTGGGTCTTTTAACATCAAGTTTTCCACACATCCTGTAGCGTCAGGCGACTTGTGGTCGCCCGACGCATTACGCTATAATGATATAAAGATATAAAAATTTCAACTACAAAACCAAACTATTTACTAAGAAGCCTCTTCCCTACAAACAGCCCAACCAAAATACCGATGCTAAGACCGATAAAAGCCATAAGAAGCGAAGCAATCTCAAGTATTTCCACCTCAGCAACATACTCTTTGCATTTTGCACATTCAGGGATATCTTTTAAGTCTAAATCATGATTATCCATAGGTTATCCTCCTAGTTTTGTTTATCTTAATATATTAGCTATCAACCTGTCAAGAATCTCTCCTGTGTTCATAAACTTTAGCAAAATATTACTATCAGCAAAACATAGCTGCGTGTTTATATCGCAAAGGACAACATTCTTTGTCTGCTCATCTAAAAAGAACTTAAAATGGGCAGGGCTGGATATGCCCATTGCTCCATAAAGAGCGATAGCACTTTCCTTTGCTTTGGACATTGTCTTTTTGTCGAATACGGGAGCAGGAAAAATTTCGCCATCAGGCAGAGCTTCGCGGATTTCGCAGAACTTAACACTGTTCTCACAAAATCCAAGGCTATCAAAGAGGGCGAACATAGTACACACCAATTCACGACCTTTGATTTCTTTTTCAACTATTATTTTGCCGCTATATAAAAATGCTCGAATCATTGCTTCTTCCAACTCTTTTTTGTTACTCACCAGTACAGAACTCAATGAGCCCTTTTTGAGTGGCTTAATATAGCACGGATAACCTATCTTATACCTAACCGTACGAAGCATAGCATCAAAATCGTCAAGCTCTTTTGAATCAAAAACTAAGTATTTAGGAAAAGTTATGCCAAGTGATTTTGCCAATGTCTTTGCCATAGACCTATCTGAAGCCAAAGCACTCGCGAGAACTCCAGCTCCCACATATTTTATTCCGCCCATTTCAAGCGCACCTTGAATAGAACCCTCGGAGAAATCGCCCCGCAGCAAAGGTATAGCAATATCGACAGGAATGTTGCGCACTCGTTCACCACTTATGCGCAGGAAGCCTTGTTCTTGTCTATCCAGATTAATCTGACATCTTGTACCAAAGTTTTCCCATTCGGCGGCTTTTATACAGTGCGGTTTACCCTCATAGAGGAACCAACCTCCTAAATCATTGATATAGACAGGGATTATATTATACTTTTCTCTGGAGAGATTATCAATAACATTTATGGCGGAGTTTATCGACGATTTACATTCAGCCGAGTCTCCTCCAAAAATTACGGCTACATTTAATTTGCTCATATTAGACCTCTTTCTTGAATGATATCGTTCCACCGATTAGACTTTGTCAAAAGGTTTGCGATGAAACAATAAAATAATCATTCTATCCATTTTAATAGTTTTATCTTACAATTTCAATATTTTTTTAATTATTCTAATAACATATGAAAAATACTTTTGGAAGTAGCCTGACTATGTGGTATACTATAAATATGGAAAAACTATATGAGATAAAACTGGATAGAAATTCGGAGCTCCCTTTGTATAGGCAATTGGCGGAGCGTATTTTAGAGCTTAGAAATAGTGGAGAGCTACCTATTGGCACAAGACTCCCTCCTATTAGAAAGCTTGCCGCTCACGTGGGTGTCAACAAACTGACTGTTGTAAACACTTATAAGCATTTGGAGAAGCGGAAGGCTATATACTCGCATGTTGGGAGTGGGACATATATAACTGAAGAGGCGGTTTTTGCAGAATATAATGATGGAGGACAAAGCGAAGCATATCACAAATTTGATATGGACACCGCAATAAACTTTATCCAAAGCATGGATAATGCGGACTTGTTCCCAGTGAAAGCGTTTAGGGATGCGTTTAATCATGTTATGGATAGGGATTTGGGGACTGTGTTTTCTCGTTCTGAGCCTTGGGGAGACAAAGCTCTTCGGGAAGAAGTTTGCAAGGACTTGCGGAGACAGGATATTTGCGCAGATATTAGCGAGATACAAATCGTTTCAACTCTAGGGTGCGGTGTAGAGGCACTTAGTAGTCGAATGCTTAGTGAGGGCGATGCGATTATAATTGAGCGACCTACATTTCAAGATTATGCAGCTCCAATTTGGTATCGAAAAGCACTAATTTATAAAGTTGATATGCAAGAAGATGGTATGGATTTAGAACAGCTAGAGGATCAACTCAAGACGCTGAAACCAAAATTTATTTTTATTGTGAGTCGCTTTCAAATACCGACCTGTTACAGCTACTCATTATCAAAAAAACAAAGATTGTTAGAGCTTGCTTCAAAGTATGACACATATATTTTAGAGATAGACAATAGCGGTGAGTTTGTGTACGGCGATGAGGCAAAAAAAGATGTGAAAAGTCTCAAGGCTCTGGATACCGAAGGGCGAGTAGTTTTTTATAAAAGTTACTCAAAAGAAATTATGCCAGGGCTGAGCATAGCGGTTTTAGTGCATAGCTCAAAAACGAAAGGTCTATGTAGAGGCAGCTTTGGACTTACAGCGCCGCATCCATTTGTTCAACGAACATTTACGCAAATGTTATCAAGCGGAGATTATTACAAACACGTTGCGAATGTGAAGAAAACATTTGAGTCGCGTTATAAAACGATGATTCGCGCAATCGATAAAAACTTGAGCCGATATGTAGAGTACAAAAATCCGCAAGGCGGGCTTAGCTTGTGGCTCAAATTAAAAGATAACAAGGTTTGGACGAACGAGTTATTAAGCGGACTTATGCGTCGGAATGTTTTAGTCCAGGCGGGTTCGGTGTATTATCCGGATACAGGGTATGAAGAGACTTCATACTTCTCCCTAAGCATAGCAGGAGTAAACGAAACACAAATAGAAGAAGGCATAAGGGAAATAGCGCAGTGCTTAAAGTTTCACTAGGAGGGATATAGTTGCTAAACCTAATCAGAGCAGCAACCGCCACACCAAAACTTAAAATAGCAAACACAGACTACAATATCACAGAAGTCATAAAACTCACTAAAGAAGCGCATGTTCAAAATGTACATGTCTTAACCTTCACCGAACTTTCAATAACGGGATATAACTGTGAAGACTTATTCTTCCAAAGTACGCTTATAAAAGGAGCGGAAGATGCACTTGTACAATTTTTAGACACGACAAAAGAAGTGGACATGATAGTCGTAATAGGCTTGCCTATAGCCGCCCATAATCAACTCTTTAACTGTGCGGCGGTCTGTCACATGGGCAAGATTATGGGGCTTGTACCAAAGATGTATATGCCTAATTCAGGCGAGTATGGTGAGCGACGTTGGTTTTCTCCTGCTTTTGATTTGACGTGGGATGAGATAGAGTTGTGTGGACAACTTGTGCCTATGGGCAATGATATATTGTTTAAGTGCATGGGAACGGATGCGCTAATTGGCGTTGAGATATGTCAAGATATATGGGAGACAATCCCGCCTAGTTCGTACCAAGCTTTGGCTGGAGCGAATGTTATACTTAACCTCACAGCGGCGACGGAGACTGCCATGAAGCACAATATACGCCGCTCAGTTGTCCAAAATCAATCTCTCAAAACTATATCTGCATATGTATTCGCGGCGTCGGGTGTTTGGGAGTCGAGTTGTGGTGGAGTATTTTCTGGGCATAGTATGATTTGTGAAAACGGGGCGGTATTGATTGAGGGTAAGCGGTTTAGCTTGGAGAGTGAACTGCTCATAGGCGATATAGACATTGAGCTTATCATGAACAAAAGACGACGCGAGAATGGATACATGGCTTGCCATGACAATGGGGGGCAGCGTGGATATAGCATCATTGAAATTCCTATCAAAGTCTGTGAGCCTAAAAAAATCATACGCCATATTTCTGCAAATCCATATTTGCCAAAAGATAAATCAGCGCAAGAGTCGGCTTGTGAGGATATATTTAATATACAGTCAATAGGCTTGATGAGGCGTCTTGCGCATGTTGGTGCTATGAAGTGTGTACTTGGCGTGTCAGGAGGACTCGACTCGACACTCGCTTTGCTTGTTAGTGTAAAAGCGATGGAGCTTTTAGGAGTAGGGCGCGAGAATATCATAGGGCTTGTCATGCCAGGATTTGGCACAACGAACAGATCGCTTGAAAACGCCTATGCGCTTATGAAAAACCTTGGCATAACAACGCGAGAGATTGACATAAAGCCTGCGTGTTTGCAGCATTTTAAAGACATCGGACATGACCCAAATGTATATGACATCGTGTTTGAAAACACTCAAGCAAGAGAGCGCACCCAAATAGCTATGGACATAGCCAATAAAGAGAGTGCAATCATGGTAGGCACGGCAAATATGAGCGAGATTGCGCTTGGGTTCTCCACATTTGGCGGGGATCATATGAGCATGTATAATGTGAATTGCGGCGTACCGAAAACGATTGTCAGGACTATGGCGCAGTGGTTAGCGGATACGGATATGTTTGGCGCAGACGTTCCTAAGACTCTTAAAAGTATTTTGGAAGCACCAATAAGTCCTGAACTCCTCCCGCCTGACGAGAGCGGCAATACAGAGCAAAAAACAGAAGAAATAGTAGGTCCGTATGAGGTCATTGACTTTTTTATGTATCATATGATAAGCAGCGGATTTAGACCATCCAAAATTATAGAACTTGCACTCCATGCCTTTGGTGGAGAATACAGTCGCAAGCTGCTTAAAATCATGCTTGGCAATTTCTACAGACGCTTCTTTGTCAATGCGTATAAAAGAAACTGTGCACCGGATGGACCTAAAGTTATGTCGATTGGACTTCTTTCAAAAGGCGATTTGAAAATGCCGTCTGATGTGTCGTATAATTTATGGCTCAGAGAGCTTGAGGAATATGAGTAATTTGTGGTATACTATAATGCGCGAATAGAGTCAGGGGAGCAATTATCATGCAGACCATACAAAAGATAGAGCAAGAGTTTAAAACATGTCAAAATGATGAGCTGAAAGAACTTTTAGCAAAGTATTCATCCGATTCGCGGGGAGGCGTTCGGAGCATTTGCGACAAATACAGCAAAAAACTGAGCAAGTATTATGACGAGCTGCGCCGATTAAAAGAGATTAGCCGCTATGAAGATTACTATTTTGATTCGGGCTTGCGCAGTGTCGCAGGGCTTGACGAAGTTGGGCGTGGACCACTTGCGGGACCTGTTGTAGCTTGTTGTGTCGTGTTTAAAAAAGGCACTATTATAGAAGGTGTAGGCGACTCCAAAAAGTTAAGTGAAAAAAGTCGAAATAACATCTTTTGGGATATCAAGAGGAAAGCTCTAGACATTGGTATGGGCGTAGTTGATGAGAAAACGATTGACAAAATCAATATAGTAAATGCTACAAAACAAGCTATGAAAGAGGCTATTGATAATCTGACAATAAAACCAGACGTAATTTTAATAGACCATATGAGACTAGACGATATTGATTATATACAAGAGTCAATTACAAAAGGTGATGAGAAATGTTTTTCAATAGGAGCTGCATCCATTATGGCGAAGGTTATGCGGGATGAGATGATGTACAATTACGCAAAAGAGTATCCCGAATATCATTTTGACAAGAATAAGGGCTATGGCTCTAGAGAACACTTTGAGGCACTTTTGCAATATGGGGCTACTCCTATATATCGGGAGTCGTTTCTAAAGAGGCTAAAATGAGCAGGGAAAATATTAAAACAATGGGCAAACGTGCGGAAGATTTGGCTGCTTATTTTCTTATCAAAGATGGCTATGAGATACTGGAGAGGAACTTTTACTCGCGTTTTGGAGAGATTGATATAATAGTGACAAAAGACGACTTTGTTGTGTTTGTTGAAGTTAAGTACAGGAGAAATGATACTCACGGCACGCCTTCGATGGCTGTTAATTTTAGGAAGCAAGAAAAGATGAAAAAAACAGCCTTGCACTACATAGGGATGCATGAAATTGTGGATAAAGACTTTAGATTTGACATAATCGAAGTCATGGGAGCGCATGAGCTTAGGTTAAAGCATATTGATAATGCATTCCATTAAAACATCTCTCAGATAGGAGAAACATGATTAAAAAAACTATAAATGGCGTCACTTTTTTAGAATTTGAATTATTTAGAGATATGAAATGGCTTAAGCACTGCTTTTCTACAAGGATTGGCGGGGTGTCTGAAGGTCAATTCTATTCTATGAACTTTAGAGTCAAAGGCGACTCGCTTGAAAATGTTAGAGAAAATTATAAGAGAATATGTGAGGCAGCTTCTATAAGCTTTGAAGCACTTACACTCTCAGCACAAGAACACGGTACAAATATCAAGCTTATAAGCCAAGGCGATATAGGCAAGGGCGTTCATAAAGAGCGCGATTATGATAATATAGATGCTCTTATAACAAACGAGCGTGGCATTACTCTAAGTACATTCCATGCTGATTGTGCGGCTGTGTTTTTGGTTGACTCAGAGAATAGAGCTATAGGTCTTGTCCATGCGGGGTGGCGTGGGACAGTAGATAAGATTAGCCAAGTAGCAATTGCTGAAATGGCAAAAGCTTACGGTACAAAAGCTGAAAATATAATCGCAGGAGTAAGCGCGTCTATTTGCGGGTCGTGCTTTGAGGTGGATAGTCCTGTTTATGAACTCTTTAAAGAGTTTGAAGAGTATAGAAGGGGATCAGAGTATCGGCTAGGGAAGTATTTTATAGATTTAAAGAATGTGAATAAGAAAATATTATTAAATTGTGGTGTCAAAGAGGAAAATATAGAAATCTCACACCTTTGTACAAAATGTGATGATGAACTATTCTACTCTCATAGGCGTGATGGAGATAATAGAGGGTCAATGGCGGCATTTATGGAGATAAAAATATGAGCGGACATCTTATAACAGGCGTAGAACATGGGAGCATAGCTTTTGATATGGGTGTCCGAGTAGGCGATGTGCTTATCAGCATCAATGATAGTGAAGTAAAGGACGCGTTTGACTATCAATACTTGATAAGAGACGAAGCTGTGGAAATACTGATACAAAAGCCTACAGGCGAAGAGTGGTTATTAGATATCGAAAAAGATGAAGAAGAGGGCATAGGGTTGGTGTTTGAAAGTGAGCTTATGGACGATACAAGAGCTTGTGAGAACAAGTGCGTGTTCTGCTTTATCGACCAGTTCCCTAAAGGGCTTAGAAGAAGTTTGTATTTTAAAGATGACGATGTGCGCTTATCTTTTTTGCAGGGCAATTATGTAACACTTACAAATATGAACGAAGAAGAATTTAATCGAATATTGTTTTACAAATTTTCACCGATAAATATATCTGTTCACTCTACAAATATGGAACAAAGAGCGCAGATGATGGGTAATGCGAATGCTGCAAAGCTTTTTGAGTATTTGGATAAGTTAGCAAAGGCTGAAATAGAGATGAACTTCCAAATTGTCCTTGTAAAGGGGCTAAATGACGGGAAGTATTTGGAGAGGTCGATAGAAGAATTAGCAAAGTATTTGCCATGGGCAAAAAGTTTGTCCGTAGTACCTGTAGGTCTGACTCGCTACAGAGAAGGACTTTACAAAATTGAGAAGTTCACGAGAGAAGATGCTAGAGATGTTATAGGCATAGTGAAAAAGTTTCAACAAAGCATACGGAAAACGCATGGCACAAGGTTTGTATATGCGGCGGATGAATTTTACTTGACTGCGGGCAGAGACTTACCAGCGTATGAGGACTATCAAGATTTCCCGCAGTATGAAAATGGCGTGGGGATGCTGAGAAGCTTTATAGACGATGCACAAAATGCGATAAGAAAGCCGCGCCGTGTTAAAAACAAGCCAGATGTGACTGTAGTAACAGCAGTGGCAGCGGCTGAGCATATAAAAGAACTCTGTAAGGAAATTGCGGAGGGGTATGAGATTGATGTAAATGTTTGCGTTGTTAAGAATCGTTTTTTGGGCGAGGATATAACTGTGTCAGGGTTGTTGATAGGTGATGATATAATTGCTGCGTTAAAAGAGGCAGGGCATCATGGCAAGATAATTATCCCATCAAACTGCCTTAAAAGAGATGAGGATGTTTTTCTTGATGATATAAGTGTTTTGGAAGTTGAAAACAGATTAAATGCGAGAGTTATACCGATAGGTAATGACGGAGAATGGTTTGTTAGGGAGATATTGGATTAGTGTGTTACTCCACCAAATAAATTTTGTGTGAAGATTTGTGCACTGGAAGTAAGGAGCAATAATAAGGAGGAATTATGAGACCAATAGTAGCAATAGTAGGTAGACCAAACGTCGGGAAATCAACATTATTCAACCGAATGGCGGGAGAGCGACTATCCATAGTAGAAGATACGCCTGGCGTTACAAGAGACAGACTTTATGCCGATGCGGATTGGCTTAACTATAACTTCACAATCATAGACACGGGAGGGCTTGACCCTGAGAGTACTGATGTCATTTCAAGACAAATGTATCAGCAAGCAGAGGTCGCTATTGAGACAGCGGATGTTATTATTTTCTTGGTAGATATTCAGTCAGGAGTTATGGAGGACGACATAGTAGTCGCCAACCAGCTCAGAAAAACGAAGAAGCCAGTTGTCTTGGTAGTTAATAAAGTTGATGGAATAGGGCAGTCTGACCCTGAGGTGTATGAGTTTTACTCACTTGGTCTTGGCGACCCTATCCCTATATCTGCAGGGCAAGGGTTAGGTCTTGGTGATATGCTTGATGAAGTAGTGAAATATTTTAAAGACGGCGCAGGCGAAGATGAAGAGGATAATAGAATCAAAGTCGCTATAGTAGGCAAACCGAATGTGGGCAAGTCCTCTTTGATTAATAGAATTCTAAACGAGAATAGACTAATAGTAAGTGATATCCCAGGAACGACTAGAGACGCGGTCGATACGTACTTTGAACGTGACGATAGAGAGTTCGTTTTTATAGACACGGCGGGGATACGTAGAAAGGCTAAGATAAAAGAAAATATAGAAAGATACTCAATAATCCGTGCAGTTGCAGCAGTTGAGCGGTGCGATGTGTGCGTGCTTGTGATAAGCGCAGAAGAGGGTATCACAGATCAGGATACAAAAATAGCGGGAATAGCTCACGAAAGAGGCAAGGCTGCAATCATAGTCGTCAACAAATGGGACGCGGTAGAAAAAGATGACAAAACAATGAACAAGTTCACAAAAGAGATAGAGCATGAGCTAAAATACATGCCATACGCGCCGAAGTTGTTTATTTCAGCACTTACGGGGCAAAGAGTGGATAAAGTTTTTGACATGATAACAGCAGTGTATGAAAACAGCGCAATGAGAGTAGCGACAGGGATATTAAACGATGTCTTAATAGAAGCGATGGCAATGACGCCGCCGCCTATTGACAAAGGCAAGCAGCTAAAGATTTACTTTGTGACACAAGTGTCAGTTAAGCCGCCGACTTTTGTGCTTTTTGTAAATGATGTGCATCTTATGCACTTTTCGTATCGAAGGTTTATAGAGAATCAAATACGGCAGAATTTTGGGTTTAAGGGTACGCCTATTCATTTTGTTGTGCGGCATCGGAAGGATTAGAGCTGGAGGACTAAGATGAGCTATTTTTCTTACATCGCTTTTCCAAGAAAGGTTGACATCAGTTGCCTTGAGAGCAAGTTTGATAAGTCTAAAGCATTCACTGTAGGAGAAATTAGAGGGACAGACTTAGAGAAGCAGTGGGAAGCACACAACGGAGGTAGCCTTGCCGAGTTGCCTGATGAGCTTGGCGTGTACTTTGGCGATTTTTATAACGACTTTCTTGGGATAGAAATACTGGATATATACATGGCTATAGACCTTGACGGCATTTTTACTAACCCATTTGTATATAATTTTGAAGGTCGGTTTAATTTGTTAAACGAAGAAGAATTACTTAATGGGTATAAAGAAATCAGAGTACAAAATGAAACCGAATGGGATGAGGCAGAGCTATTAAGTGAAGTAAAAACGGCGGTAAAAAATAATTATGATAATGTAAACTTTTGCAAAAAACAACTTTACGATATAGCAAGACTCAACCTAAAGCCTAACGAAGCTATAGAAATATACACGGGTTGGATGGGCAATGATAAAAGCAAGTTCAAACCCTTAAAAAATACGATAGAGATTGATGTGGAAGATATATTTGAGTTAAGTCAGCTTGACTTAGTGGATAGAACAAAGATTGTGATTAAACGCACATAAGGAGATACAGCCTATGCGAATCAATTTGCTGCCCCCAGAAACCAACACCTACAAAGCAAACCTACACTGCCACACCAAAGAAAAAGATACAGGCTCAGGCCTCACAACACCACAGCAAATAAAAGAGTTGTATAAATCCCACGGATATAATATCATAGCGTTTACAGACTATGATAAACTTACATATAGAGACTATCTAAACGACGAAGAATTTATGGCACTTCCTGGGCTCGAGGCATTAATGAGCGACTCTGAAACGCTTAAAATATATCATTTTAATTGCTTCCCTAAGTATTATGGAGCTAAAGAAGATTATTCCATGATTAGCCTCAAGGGTACTTTAGAAAACGCCAATAAGCTGGTTAAATCATTTGTAGACAACGACTATTTAGTAATATGGAATCATCCTGCGGCATCGTTTCATGGCTCTGCATTTCATGAAACAAAAGATTATTTAGACCTTGAAGGGATTTTTGCAATGGAGATTTACAATAATATCGTTGAAAAGATAAATCTCACAGGATGGTCGAATATTTATTATGATGCGATGCTGCGTAACGGGAAAAAGTTATGGGCAGTTGCTAGTGATGATAATCATAGCGGTGACCGGGAGTTTGACGCCACACTTGATTCACCGTACAATAAGTACATGGGCGGGTTTATAATGATAAAAGCGAAGGAACTCCGACATTCTCATATCATAAACGCACTTGAAAACGGAGATTTCTATTCATGTGTTGGAGAAAAAGGGCTAGCTCCGCAAATACACAATATGTATATTGAAGATGATATCTTTTATGCGGACTTCACACCTGTAAAATCTGTATATTTAAAAAATTCACATTGGAACTGTCCGCATAAATTATCTTTTGACGATGATATTACTCATATTGAAGTTCCGATAGATAAAACGTGGACATATATCCGACTTGAAATAACAGACAAAAAGGGGCATAAAGCACTTGGAAACCCTTATTATATTAAGTAAGTAAATACAAAAACTAACCGACAAAAGCGAGGTGCAAAAATGAACATAGATTACAGAATTTTAGCAATCCTGATAGGATATTGCATAGGACTTATCCAAAGCGCGTATATCGTAGGGAAGCTTGTCAGAAATATTGACATTCGTGAATATGGATCTGGTAATGCGGGAGCTGCGAATACGCTTAGGACAATGGGGTTTAGAGCGGGGGTTACTGTGCTTCTTGCTGACGCTTTTAAGGCTGTTTTAGCTTTTGCTATTTGTGCGATTCTATGGAATGGGGGAGGCACTTTTGTAGGCGAGGGCAGTGCTATTCCAGGTCTTTACGGAGCTATTGGAGCTATTCTTGGACACTGCTTCCCATTTTATTTAAAGTTTAGGGGCGGCAAGGGTTTTGCTTCAACACTTGGGCTTTTGATGTCAATAAATATTTGGCTGTTTTTGATTGCGGTAGGGATAGGGGCTATTGCTGTACTTGTTACCAGATATGTATCTGTTTTTACGCTCATTACAACAGCTATGATGCCGATAGGGTTTTACTTTTTTGGCTACGCTATGGAAGTGATAATTATATCTGTGTCTGTATCGATTCTTATTTGGTATCTGCATAGGGAAAATATTTCAAGGTTATTAAAAGGCGAAGAGAATAAGTTTGAAATGAAGAACTTGATAGGGAAGTAGACTTCCATGATAGCAAAGCGAGGTAAATTATGGATTATAGAATTTTGGCAGTCCTAATAGGATACGGCATAGGTCTCCTTCAAACGGCGTATATTGTAGGGCGTTTTATGGGTATTGATATTCGTGAGCATGGCTCAGGGAATGCAGGGTCTACAAATGCGCTTAGAGTTATGGGGCGCAAGGCAGGGGCTGTGGTACTTGCAGCAGATGTGATGAAAGCAATAATTGCCTTTAGCATTTGTGTACTTATATGGAACGGTGGCGGCACATTCTTTGGTTATGGAAGTGTTCTGCCTGGACTGTACGGAGCTATTGGTGTGATTCTTGGTCACTGTTTTCCGTTTTATTTGAAGTTTAGGGGCGGCAAAGGGTTCGCTTCAACGATTGGGTTGGTGATATCTTTAGACATTCGTTTGTTTTTGATTGGGGCTGTGATTTGGCTTGGCATCGTATTTGCAACGAGGTTTGTATCACTTGCGACACTTGCGGTGACTCTTCTGATGCCCATTGTGCTTCATTTGCTTGGATACTCGATGGATGTTGTTTTGCTTACTTTCTTTACGGCTGTGCTAATTTGGTTTTTGCATAGAAAGAATATTGTAAGGCTGTTAAATGGCGAAGAGAATAAAATCTCGTTTAGTAAAAAGGCGGTTAAATAATGAAGATATGTGTAGTATCAGCAGGAAGTTGGGGGTCAGCTTTGGCGTACTTGTTGGCGTATAACGGGCATGACGTCAATTTATGGTTTAGAAATGAAGAGAAAGCAAGAAGGGTACTTTCTGAGGGTGAAAATAGCGAATATTTGCCTGGAATTCCTGTTCCTACAGGCGTTAATATTTGTTGGGATATAGAGACTGCAACTGTTGGGTGTAACTTTTTTTTGCAAGGCGCACCTTCTAAGTCAGTGCGTGGGACACTTGAGAGGTTCAAACCGTTCATAAAGCAGGGTTCGACGATAGTAAATCTTGCAAAAGGTTTTGAAGAAGGTTCAAAAAAACGGATATCGCAAGTTATAGAAGAAGTCTTGCCGAATGTTAATGTGGTTGCATTGTCAGGACCTACACATGCGGAGGAAGTTGCGCAAAAGATTCCCACAACCATAGTGGCCGCCGCGAACGATATAAAATATGCTGAGCTTGTCCAGGATGTGTTTATGAATGAACATTTCCGCGTTTATACCAGTGACAATATTATGGGTGTAGAAATTGGTGGGGCTATGAAGAATGTGATTGCACTGGCTGCTGGAATCTCGGACGGCATGGGTTACGGCGACAATACCAAAGCGGCACTTATGACCAGAGGAATACGTGAAATTTCTGCTCTTGGTGTCAGCATGGGAGCCTCGGAGTCTTCATTTTACGGATTGTCGGGAATAGGGGATTTGATAGTTACATGTACCTCAGTGCATAGCCGCAATAGACGAGCAGGGATTCTTTTAGGACAGGGAAAGAGCTTGGAAGAAGCACTTAAAGAAGTCCGAACAGTAGTAGAGGGTGTAAATACATGTAAAACTGCTATGCAGTTAGCCAACGAATACGGCGTATCAGCACCTATTACGACAGAAATATATAAAATAGTGATGGAGAATAAAAGTCCGCGTGAAGCGGTTTATGACCTTATGACAAGAGATAAAAAGAAGGAGGATGACTTTAATGAGCGCTAAACTTAACAAAGACTACATGATGGAGGTATTAAACGCTATTATGGAGGTGGACAGCCCATCAGGATTTACCTCAGCCGTTGTTAAAAAACTTTGTGAGTATATTGAGCAAATAGGATTTTCATACGAACTTACGAATAAAGGTAACTTGATAGTAGACATTCTCGGGAAAAGTGAAAAAACAGTAGCACTAGCAGCTCACTTAGATACGCTGGGGTTAATTGTTCGCAGTATTAATAGTGATGGGACACTCGCGTTTAGAAAAATAGGCGGAGTTATATTGAATACGGTAGATGGTGAGTATTGCAACATCCACACAAGATGCGGTAAAGTCTACACAGGGACAATATTATCAAACAGTCCATCAGGTCACGTGTACTCGGACGCGCATACAAAAGCACGCGATGAAGAAAACATGCACGTAAGGCTCGATGAAAAAGTAAAGAGCAAAGATGATGTGAAGAATCTCGGCATAGACGCCGGAGATTTTATCTGCTATGAGCCAAAGACACGCCTAAGTGAGTCTGGTTTTATCAAGAGCAGATTCTTAGATGATAAATTATGCGTAGCTATACTTGTTGATATTATGAGACAGCTAAAAGAATCAGGAACGAAGCCTTCACACAATGTCAAAGTTATATTCACATGCTATGAAGAGGTGGGTCATGGGATGAGTTATATACCGAGTGGGATCAAAGAGGTAGTTGGTGTTGACATGGGCTGCGTTGGACTTGACTTGAATGGCAGCGAGTATGACGTTTCTATATGCGCTAAAGACTCAAGCGGACCGTATGATTATGAGCTTGTTACAAGAATTGTGAACTTAGCCAAAGCAAATGGCATTAATTATGCCATGGATATCTATGACAGATATGGCTCTGATGTGTCTGCGGCGCTTCGCGCGGGGCATGATATTAAGGGCACTGTGATAGGTCCCGGAGTTGCAGCAAGCCATGGTATGGAGCGGACTCATATGGACGCTGTGGAGAGTACTTATAAGCTGCTTATGTTATATCTTACGAACTAAGGCTGGGATAGATATTATGTTTTGACGAAAGAGTGTGATATAATCCACCCTCTCTGTTATTTCTAGTAGTGGGCACCGCGAAGAAATGCGGATACCCATAGGGTTGCTTTTCGCGTAGCGAAAAGTGTTGAAAGCGTACCGATTCTTTTGCTTCAGTTTTTATCCCGACGCCTAGCGGAAGTACCAGTTGAAATGGTTGCTCTTTTGCGCTATTTTTTGCTGTTGTATTTGGTTTCGTATAATTCCATTTTACAACAAAAAACCGAGCTTTGGCTATCGCCTTTCGCTCGGTTTTTCTTTGCTGTTGTGAGACAGTCCCTTGAAAAAGCATACAAGAAAACATAATATTATTTAAGTGTTTTTCACAAAATCGTCGTATTATATGATATAAACGTTTATAACCAAACCAAATAGTTAATACCAACAGGAGGTGACTTTTATTGAGTGATGAAGAACTAATCCAAAAAATTATAAATGGTGACCAAAACACGCTTCTTCATATAATGGATACTTACAGCAAACTTCTCTGGGTGGTTGTAGCTGGCGCTTTAAGCGGCATTGGCACGAGTGAGGACATAGAGGAGTGCATAAGTGATGTTTACGTCCAAGTATGGAAAAATCCTTACTCGTTTGACAGTGACAAAGGCTCTTTGAAAACTTTTTTAGCAATTATCGCCAAAAGTAAAGCAATAGATAAGTATCGGAAGCTTTCAAAATCAAGTGCAGCTCCGCTTGACGAGGCGATAAACAGCACAGATGATGACTTGCTTGAGTATATTATCAACTGTGAAATGCACCAAGAACTCTATGAAGCAATAGAGACCCTAAACGAGCCGAACAAAGAAATTGTCATCCGTAGATACTTTTTTGAAGAGAAGGTGTCAAAGATTGCCGAGAATATTTCTTTGCCGCTTAAAGAAGTTGAGAATCGGCTATATCAGAGCAAGTTGAAGCTTAGGAAAGAGTTAGAGAAAAAAGAAGGAGGCGTGTTATGGATAAGGAAAGCTTAGTTTCAAAATTGACGGATAAGCAAGTTGACAAGCTGCTTGAATATACCATTAAGTTTAGTGATGAAAATCTCACAAACATTAAAATGCGCACCTTAAAACAAGTGCACCAAAAAGAAAGGAAAACACCTATGAAAAAATGGTTTATGGGAATGGCTGCGACTATAATACTTTTGGTAACATCTACTGCTGTGTTTGCTGCGGTTACGGACTTTGACTTTGGACAAATCTTCAATTCGTTTTTTAACAATCAATCGGCAAACGTAATGGACGTGGGGAAAACTCTTGAGCAAGGCGGTATTGAAATAACTCTTACCTACGCCTATTCAGATGGGAACCAAGTATATGCCATGCTTGAAATAAGAGACTTGCTCGACAATAGGCTTAGCGATGATATGGACTTGGTATTTAGCAATACGGAGTATCATGCTCATATTTTTACCCCAATTATGTATGATGAAGAGTCAGGGCTAATTAAGATGGGAATAAGAGTCGATATGTGGGGTCGTCCTGAACTTATTATTAGCGATGAGTTGTCGTTTGTGGTTGATGCAGTTTTATCGGGGATATTGGCGGAAAGTACGACAGACTTTCTAATTTATGATTATCTAGCCCCAAGAGATATGCTCTCAAGGTCTACGTGGGTAAGAAACGCATCCGACGGACAAGAGGGTGGAGCTACGAGCGTACATGCTGAGTTGGAACAAGAGCCAATAGTTTTCTTAGCGCTTGGTGATATGAACATATATATGGATGGCATTAGTTGGGCTGTTATAACTAATATCGGCGTAGTTAATGATATGGTGCATATTCAAACAAAGCAAACGGATGAGTGGAATATGAACTATAATTTTGGAAGCTTGCTTCTCATAGATGCAGACGGCAATATGATTTTCCCTGTGTTTGGGCTCAGTGCGGGAGATTATAATGAGCTTGTGTTTGATATAGCGGGCTATAGTGCAGATGAGCTTAGGATTGCATCAGTGGGCAGGGTTGCGAATGAGATCTTATATGGACCGTGGAATTTTAGCTTCCCAATAAATACGCAACCTGCGAGAGTGTCGCTTGAAGTAGAGCTCAGTTCGACAGAAAAGTTTACGCATGCCGATATAGATATTTCTTCAATGACTACAAGAGTTACTTTTTATGGGGAAGATACAGTTGTAGATATGGATTCTCTTAGAAGGATGAATGATTATATAATAGATGGCGAACACCTCTTGACACTTATTTGCGGAAGGGCGGTAGAGCTGTTCTTTGAATCGCTATCATCAGGCAGTGGCATATCAGAGATACGCTTTAACAGTCTTTATTTTGATATTTCGGAATTGAGATCGATTACTATTTTTGGAGAAGAGTTTAAGCCCTAAAGAAGATTGTGGGTCAAATCCGCAATGACTGGGGTGATGGCGATTTTTACAAGGAGTATTTGTGCTGCACAAGTTATCCGCAAGGCGGATTTTGTGGTCGTTTGCACGTAGCACTGCTTGCAACAATGTTCTCGCATATTTTTCTCCAATCCTATCGTATACGCACTAAACCTAAAAAGCATCTAAAAAGACTTGTCTCTTTGGACGCTTTTTAGGTTTATAGTGAGTATAAAACTTGTCCATTGTGAATATATTGTTTCACAGACTAACTTTAGATAGCAAGGAGATGAACAAATGAATTGGCACGCAAAAGATTATAAAGAAGCATTGGAGAAATTCGACTCAGACCTAGAGTACGGACTCAGTATGAGTACAGCGGCAGAACATCTGCAAAAGTACGGAGCGAACAAGCTAAAAGAACCTAAAAGGACAAGCTTGATTGCCAAATTTTTCTTACAATTCAACGACTTTATGATAGTGTTGTTATTGATTGCGGCGGGGGTGTCTGCAGGGGTTACGCTTATTCAGGGTGAACGCGAGTTTATAGACCCTATAATAATTGTGGGCATAGTGACTCTAAATGCTATCTTTGGAGTAATCCAAGAAAACAAGGCAGAGCGCGCGATAGAAGCACTTAAAAAGATGTCAGCACCACAAAGTAGAGTTCTACGAAACGGTCGCGTTCATGTAATTGACACAGAAAAGCTTGTACCTGGCGATATTATAATGATTAAAGCGGGGGACATGATTCCCGCTGATGCGCGGCTTATAGATGCTGCCAATTTAGCATGTGAAGAGTCAGCTTTGACTGGTGAGTCTCTGCCAGTTACAAAAGATAGCGGCGCAAGCCCTAAAAAAAGCTGCCCGATAGGCGATAGAATAAATATGGTATTTACAGGGACAACAGTGACTTGTGGACGAGCCAAAGCCATAGTTGTAGCCACTGGAATGTACAGCGAAATGGGGCGGATAGCGAACCAGCTGATAGAAGGAGAACAAGGCGAAACTCCACTTCAAAAAAAACTCGCAAAAACAGGAAAAACTCTAGGCATCGCAGCGATTGTCATATGCGCTATTATATTCGCGGTTGGTGTGCTTCAAAGGTTCTCGCCTATGTTTATGTTCATGACTTCTGTGAGCCTTGCGGTGGCGGCGATTCCTGAGGGACTTCCTGCTGTCGTGACTATCGTTTTGGCGATTGGTGTGCAGCGCATGGTTAGACGCAGAGCGGTTATTAGGAAGCTGCCAGCGGTGGAGACACTAGGCTCAGCATCCATCATCTGCTCGGATAAGACAGGGACACTCACACAAAACAAAATGCGTGTCGTTGAAATGTCAAGCTATGATGACAACCTTATGTTAAAATACGCGGGTTTATGCAATGATACTATAGTCGAGATGAAAGCCGCGGGTCATGAAATGATAGGTGACCCAACAGAGCAAGCCCTCATGCGTGCGGCGTATGAAGCGTACTTGACAAAAGCTGACTTAAACGAGGCGCATCCAAGGATTTCTGAACTGGCTTTTGATTCTGGCAGGAAGCTGATGAGTACTGTACATAAAATGTCCGAGGGGTATCTTTCAATCACAAAAGGCGCGCCTGATGTACTTATCGCAAAGAGCAATTTATCAGACAGCGAAAAGCGTGACGCACTTGCAAAGAACAATATCATGGCAGCGGGTGCGCTTAGGGTCATAGCAATTGGGTATAAAACCTTTAGACAAGAGCCAGTTGTGACCACTAAAGAACTTGAGGAAGACATAACATTCCTGGGGCTTATAGGACTCATTGACCCGCCACGCCCAGAGGTAAAATTCGCCGTGAACCTTTGCAAAAAAGCGGGGATAAAACCTGTCATGATAACGGGGGATCATGTGATAACTGCGCGGGCTATAGCTGTGGACATTGGAATTTTGGGGTTGCACGATAGAGCAATGACAGGGGCAGAGCTTGACAAACTATCTCAAGAGCAGCTGGAGCAAATAATTGACGACTACGCAGTATTTGCGAGAGTCTCACCCGAACATAAAGTGCGTATCGTAAAAGCCTTCCAGTCAAAAGCTCATATAGTAGCGATGACAGGAGACGGAATAAACGACGCACCAGCTCTAAGTGCCGCAGACATAGGCTGCGCCATGGGCATTACAGGTACAGATGTAGCTAAAGGTGCTGCGGACATGGTATTACTTGATGATAACTTTGCGACAATTGTTGAAGCTCTCAGAGAGGGGCGAGGTATTTATTTAAACATTCGCAAAGCTGTACATTTTCTCCTCTCAAGTAATATCGGCGAAGTTGTGACGATACTTATTGCTATATTTACAGGACTTGCTGTGCCACTCTTAGCTATCCAGTTGCTATGGATAAATTTGGTAACGGATAGCCTACCTGCGCTCGCCTTAGGTGTAGACCCAACAGAAGATGATGTAATGGAAGCTCCGCCGCAAAAATCTGGTAACAATCTATTTGATTTGAATCTGTGGAAGCGAATAGTTCTTGAGGGCGGCATGATTGGTGGGCTTGCGCTTATGGCATTTGTTTATGGACTCACACGCTTTGATGGACCTGGAGAGATATGGATTGCACGCACTATGTGCTTTGCGGTGCTGAGCATATCGCAGTTGGTTCATGCGTTTAATATGCGCAGTGAAAAGAGTTTGCTGAAAATCAAGATTTTCTCGAATCCGTATCTTATCGGCGCGTTCTTTGCAGGGCTTGCGTTGCAGGTTACGGTTATCATGAGTCCTGCTATTAGCAGTGTGTTTGGTGCAAAACCGCTTGCTATGGAGCAATGGGGCGTGGTTGCTGTGCTTGCATTGATGCCTATTGTTATTGTGGAGCTTGAAAAGCTTGTAGGTAGAAAGCTTGCAGAGCCAACTAAGAACGTTGTAGCTGCTGTGATGCCTTTGGTGCAGAGGGAGAGATAACCGACTATAATCATCTGAAAAACTACGGAATATCAAAAGGAGCTGTAGCAAAACGATTCTGAGAAATCGATTGCTACAGCCCTTGAATGTGAGTTCATGTTCTTTACAATTATGTTGTTATCGTCACAGTCCTTGTACTGCCATCCCAGTTTACTTCTACGCCGAAACTCTCAGCAACAAAACGTAGCGGAACTAATGTCCTGCCATCTACTAGTTGTGCGGGTACGTCAATCGGAACAATTTGTCCGTTGACAGTCGGTGTCGTGCTGCCAATAGTCAAAATTACGACAGTATTCTCTCTTGTGCCTATGACTGTTTGAGTTTCTGGATTCCAATCTACTTCTGCACCCAAGGCTTCAAAGATTGCACGAAGTGGTACCAGTGTTCTGCCGTCAACTAGTTGCGGCGGCACATCCATACTGAGTAGTACGCCGTCAAGGTAAACACTGATAGGCTGCGCAACAGATGGCTGTGGTATAGGCTGTGGCGTGGGAGCTTGTCCTGGTACTACTTCGATTTCAAAAATAGCCGTCTGGGCTTCCGCAACTATAATGAATCTCCCTACAGTATCAAAAGTAAAGCTTGCATTTCGGCGATTTATTATATCCCATTGCGGTCGATCGGTTTGAGACATGTGCCATTCCATAGACAATTCAGACAAAGTTATCCATTCATTCCAAATCCAAGCATCATCAGGCAGGTTTTGTGCAACGACTTCTCCAAATATCGTAGTGCCAACACTAACTGTGAACACATCTACCATATCTAATACAGGGTGAGGTACTACTGTAGCGGAAATCGGTTCAGAGTCAAAATAGAATCGCAGAGGATGCCCATCGCCTACATCATCCCAAAGGGCAAACCTTTCTGTTCCTTGTGCGCTCATCGTGACAGAGCCCGCCAGTAAAAAAATCGATACCAATACTAGACAAATTAATTTCTTCACTAACATTTTAAGTTTCATGTTCTACCTCCTAAGATTTAATTTCTGTGAAAACTTACAGTAGGCAACAAGGGAATATAGCTACAAAGAAGTAAATGAACGTGCCGCCGTGCTCTGCACACGTTTGGCACATAACAACGCATATAAACTTAAGTATAGCATAGCATAAAAACAAAGGGCAATTCAATAAAAACTTTTAGCTATAGTTTTACCTGCCTTAAAAACATGTATGACCCACACAATATGTAAGGGCGACATTTTGCCGCCCACATATTTCTCAATGAAAATAATGCCCAGAAAACCAAGCGTAATAATAAGAGCTCGACATTATCCCGCTATGAAAGGCGCGGTCTCTGTCAAAGCCGCTCTCGGCTTGATTAGGACAAGCATATGACTTTTTCTTAAAAATAGGTCTTCGTTCATCCATTTTTTATCCTCCTCGAAACTTTTTTATTGCACCGTTGGCAAATGTGATAAATTATTATCCTCAGTATCGTCTGGCAACGACTTAAGATACTCATTTCCATCTCTCGTAGAGATACCAACTCCCGCTATGCCTCCTGCTCTAGCAAGCGACACCGCGGCATCTTTATCAATTATTTGTCCATCCGATAGTTTGTAACCTACAACTGTACCTCCGCTTTTTTTGAGTCCAACTATTGTTTTTGCATCAGCACTAGCTATAGGGATTTCTTGCAGTGCGCTCATTGGCAAAGACGCGCTTAGGTTACCTATTGGGTGGGTGTTTATATCGTTTTTGTTATTCATTTTTGTCCTCCTTCTTGGGTTGCGCAAAACCCTAATCAGTCCAGTTAGATAAAATCGACTTATCCGCCGCTACTTTATTAACAACTTCAGAACCTGAGCGGCAGTTGTCAAATTTTCCGGCTTCGATTTCTTTTATTACACAATTTAATAGTTTTTCATAATATGCCTCCGATGTTATCTCTGTAGTAGTTTGAATGAAGTGTTGCTGTGACTCGTTTGAGGCTATATTGGCGTACTCGTCTTTCACTTCACTTATTAATTGTTCTCGTTTCATGATTAGTGTCTCCTATATTGTGTTTTTTCTTGTGGTTATTTTGTGTAAAAGTTTGGGATTTTATGCAAGAAACTAAAGACAGAAATATCGTGGTGAAGTATTTGCTGTGCTTTTAAAAAAGAATGACGGCACATAAAAAAAGCCTTTTGATTTTGGAAAACCAAAAAGCTTTTTATGGCTATATGCTCTATGCGCTAATCAAAACACTTGCGCTCTCTTCATTCCAGTCAACTTTAAAGTTAAGCTCGTTCGCCAAATCTCTTAACTTAAGATACTCGAAGTCACTTATTAGGTAGGCAGCGATATCTGCAAATCCATCCCTATCATGAAATCTAATGTGAGAAACGACCGGTCGTGCAATCGCATACTCCAAGCCCTCAGGGTCAACAAATGGACTCGCCTGTATTGTAATAGCATCATCCCGTAATGATCCCGAAGATATATCAAAGCGACTATCGGTATCCTTTAGAGCATAAGATAAGTCATGTATTCTTAAAAAATTGTACCCTCGTATATTGAAAGCAGGGAGTTCTATTTGCTCTCCGTTCAAAAAGAATTTATGTAGAGATGGGCTAACTAATATGTATCGATAAAGAACCTCGATATGTATATTCAGATATGTCTCGTTAGGATCCTCATAAAGCCTTACCCAACTGCTAAGCGTGAAAAAACCGGGTGCGCTAAATGAAATGTCTCCATAAGTCACGCCTTCTATCAAATACCCACCTTCAAACAAAGAGAGAATAAATGTTTCACCTGTTTCATGCCAAGTAAGTGTAACGAGAGCATCCATTATGCCTTCATCAACCAACTCGAAAAAAAGAACAGTTGCTTGCTCTATTTTAAAGTGAGTATTTTGGTCATCTTTTGCACAATAGGATACAACCTGATTTTCCAACATCTTGACTCTAAATGTTTCTCTATACACCGCTTCTGCTTGAACTTTAACAGCTGCGGACAACACAAGACCTGTAGCCAAAATAACTGTAATTATCTTCCGCATAACACTCCTCTTATATTAAAGGCGTGTCCGCATAATTTTACTTATACAAACACGCCAAGTATTTAATTTATCCTATCTCTTATCAAGCTCCGCCTTACGAAGCGCGATAACCTTATCTTGCACGTCCTTAGGAGCTTCATCATAACGCTCAAACTCCATACTGAACTCACCGCGCCCTTGGGTCATAGAGCGTAGATCAGTCGGATATTTAAACATCTCTGCCATTGGCACTTCCGCTGATATAACTTGCTTTGTACCTACTTTCTCCATACCTAAGATACGTCCGCGGCGTTTGTTCATATCACCCATAACGTCTCCTGTGTAATCGTCCGGTACTTTAACTTCCGCTTTAACTATAGGCTCAAGGAGTGTAGGTTTTGCTTGCATAAAACCGTCTCTAAATGCCATAGAAGTAGCCATCTTAAACGCAAGCTCAGAAGAGTCAACCGCATGATAGCTGCCGTCAACCAAAGTTGCTTTGATACCAACAACAGGGTATCCAGCTAGCGGACCTGCCTTAACATTTTCTTGAATGCCCTTCTCAACAGCAGGGAAGTATTGTCTTGGCACAGAGCCACCAAAGATTTTCTCTTCAAATACGTAGTCAGACTCGGTATCACCAGACGGCTCGAACTCTATATGAACATCGCCGTATTGACCACTGCCGCCAGATTGTTTTTTATATTTTCCTTGAACTTTTACTTTGCCTTTAATCATTTCTCTGAAAGGAACCACAGGCTCAGTAAGCTCAACTTCAAGTTTATATTTGTTCTTTAACTTGTTTACCAAAACGTCAAGATGTCCATCGCCTATGCCGTGGATTACAGACTGCTTAGTCTCAGGGTTAATCTCGAATCTGAGCGTCTTATCCTCTTCCAAAAGCTTTGCAAAAGCTTGAGAGATCTTGTCCTCATCACCCTTACTCTTAGGAGCAACACTCATTGACATAAGGGATGGTGGGAGTTCTACCTTTGGATACTCGATAGGTGCTTCTTTAGTAGAGAGCGTGTCAAAAGTCTCAACATTAGAAAGCTTCGCTAAAGCTCCGATATCACCGGCTTGTAGCTCATCAACGCCTATTTGGTCTTTGCCGCGCATTACAAAGAGAGGACCGCATTTTTCCATATTATCTTTTCTGCTGTTATACATTTGCGCATCTTTTTTAAGCGTGCCAGAAAGCACTTTGATTAAGCTAAGGCGCCCAACATAAGGGTCAGCGATTGTTTTAAATACAAAGGCTGAAAACGGCTCACTTGCTGCACATTTTCTAGCAACTTCGTCACCTGATTTTGGATTCTTTCCTTTTTTCTCAGCAGAAGTTTCTGCTGGGGAGTGCGCGAACTGTACTATGCTGTCAAGCAGCACATTAACACCCAAGTTTTGTGTAGTTGTGCCACAAAATACTGGTGTAACACTGCCATCAAGAAGCCCTGCGCGTATTCCTCTCTCGATCTCCTCAGCAGTAAAAGGCTCATCAGCAAAGAACTTCTCCATAAGCTCTTCATCACTCTCAGCAACGGCTTCAGCGAGCATTGAGTGAATCGTGTCTATCGCATCTTCCATACCCGCTGGTATTGGAGCATTCTCAACTTTTGCCCCTGCAAACTTTTTACCTTCTTTTTTTATAGCGTCAACAAAGCCCTCCAGCTTGTTATTTTCTTTAACAGGAACTTGAAGAGGTGCGATGCTCTTGCCAAAAATCTCTTTCATACTCTCGACAACCGCATCAAAATCAGCATTTTCATCATCCATATTGTTTAGGAAAACTACTTTAGGGATTCCAGCCTCTGTTGCAAGCTCCCATGCTTTTTCAGAGCCAACTTCAACGCCCGCCTTAGCAGAAACCACGATAAGTGCCAAATCCGCCACAGCAAGAGCTTGACGAACCTCACCTGTGAAGTCAAAGAAGCCTGGAGTGTCAATAAAGTTGATTTTTACACCGTTCCACTCAACGGGGATAAGAGACGCATTGATAGAGACTTGACGACGAATCTCTTCCGCTTCATAGTCGCTTACTGTATTACCTTCGTCTGCTTTGCCCATACGGCTAAGTACGCCGCTTAAGAAAAGCGAGGTCTCCATAAGCGCAGACTTACCACACCCAGAGTGACCTAAAACTACTACATTGCGAATCTTGTCAGTAGAATAAACTTTCATGTACTTACCTCCTGTATATGTTGTGTTCATGTTATACGTGTTACTCTGATGGCAAAATATTAGACAAAATGACACACTGACCTTCGCCTAATATTTAGTCATCAGAGTAATATTTACTAAGACAACGCAAAATTTCTTATGTTTATCAATGTATATCACAGTATACCACAAGGTAAAATGTTTTGTACATAGTAATATTGCTTAATATTGACTGTTGTCGAAAATAAAGGTAAAATATAAAGATAAAAATCTATAGATTTAATCTAAGGGAGGACTAGCTTATGCCTTACAGACACAGAGAAGTGCTTAAGAATTTGAATGTAAACATAGCGGGGACAGTACCTGAGCTAAACCGACTCATGGCTAACGAAAATCCGAACGGATGTTCGCCTCATGTGGCAGATGCCCTGATTAGGGCACTAAAAACCGATGCATCTAACTATCCTGATGGCTACTGTTCAGAGGTTCGCGTAGAACTTGTTAAAAAACACGGTGTTGACAAAGATGAGATTTTGTTTGGTAATGGTATGGACGAGATAATTTATATGCTGGGCAAAGCTTTTTTAGAGCCGGGTGATGAGGTTATAATGCCTCAAGTTTCATTTATCTCGTATATTGAATCGACTCATTCTATGGGTGCTAAAATGGTCTATGTGCCTATGAAAGATGACCTTAGCATTGATCTTGATGCAGTTCTTTTGGCTATAACGGATAAGACGAAATACATAGTCATAGTAAACCCGAACAACCCAACGGGTACAGCATTTACAGAATCTGAACAACGCGCTTTTCTTGCTAAAGTACCTAAAGATGTAATTGTGCTTATGGACGAGGCATATGCGGAGTTTTATGCGGGGGAGAATTTTCCAGACACTTATACTATGCGAAAAGAATATGATAATTTGATAATACTTAAGACTTTTTCAAAAGTTTATGGGCTTGCGTCGTTTAGGATAGGGTATATGATCGCGTGTAAAGAGCTTATTAACACAGTGGCACGTGTCAAGAATGTGTTTAATGTATCTATGCCGGCTCTTGCTGCAGCTGCAGCTGCTATCAGAGATACTGACTTTGCCCAAATGGTGATTGAAAAAAATGCAGCTTGTCGCGACTATTTAAGTGAACAACTAGATAAAATGGGATGTAAGTATATACCGAGTCATACAAGCTTTGTTTTGATTAAGATTGGCGATGGTTGTAAGGAGGTAGTTGATGCCCTTAAAGACAAAGGTTATCTTGTACGTGCAGGGAGCGACTTTGGACTAGAGGGCTACATCAGAATCAGCATGGGAACAATGGAGCAGATGCAAGGTTTTGTAAAAGCGTTTAAGGAGGTAATGAAAAAGTGAAAATTTACAAAGCAAGAGACTACGATCACTTAAGTCAAATTGCGGCTAATATAATTGCTGCGCAGATTACGTTAAAGCCTGAGTCGGTACTGGGACTAGCGACAGGCGGCACTCCCGTCGGCACTTATAAAGAGCTTATCAAAAAGCATAAGAGCGGCGATTTGTGCTTTAGTGAGGTTAAGAGCATAAACTTAGACGAATACTGTACCCTAGCCCCTGAGAGTCCGCAGAGTTATGCGTATTTTATGAATGACAATCTGTTTAACCATGTTAATATCAAAGCAGAGAATGTGAATATCCCAAGCGGGCTGAACCTAGACGCAGATGCCGAGTGCAAGCGTTATGATGAGGTCATTAAGAAAAACCCGATTGATTTACAGCTTTTAGGTCTTGGACCAAACGGGCATATTGGCTTTAATGAACCTGATGCCGAACTAAAGCTTGGAACTAACCATGTATCACTTGCTCAGGCTACAATAGATGCCAACAAAAGATATTTTGAGCGTGAAGAGGATGTGCCAAAAACTGCCTATACTATGGGTATGGGTTCAATAATGCACTCGAGGAAAGTATTGCTTATCGCAAGTGGCGAGGGTAAGGCTGAGATTTTGTATAAGGCACTTAAAGGTCCTTTGACTACGCAAGTTCCTGCTTCTTTGTTGCAGCTGCATAGGGATTTAATTGTTGTTGGGGATGAGGGGTCTTTGAAGTTTTTGGTTAGATAGCGTCAGGGCTTCCTAGCAATCTTTACGTAGTTTTTACTTTTTTGTGACCAAAAATTTATATTATACAGTTATTATTTTATCGGATAGCACATTGGCGTGGTTGATTTGGCGGCGTAGTAAAGGCTACGGGAAAGATCATACGCCAACATTCTCATACTTAAAAGTGCAAAACCCGTCACGGCTTATGAACTGCACCAACAGAAACGGACATTGCGGAAAAAAGCCTCCTATCGTAAAATAAAAGTGATAGGAGGTTTTTGCATGGCACGAAAATATACACACATAAAAGCATTGGAGCCAGAAATAAGGCAGCTGAAAGAA
>Ga0123355_10001336_pt1 | contig 34215 bp, 25 predicted proteins | sample TergutEmb28metaG_3_FD_89872 | JGI IMG/M metagenome (GOLD analysis project Ga0123355, IMG submission 89872) | Embiratermes neotenicus P1 segment gut microbial communities from Petit-Saut dam, French Guiana - Emb289 P1 | ecosystem: Host-associated > Arthropoda: Insects > Digestive system > Gut ...
ACAAGGGTGATTTCAATTGTTTCTTCCTCAGCTGCACATGATGCGACCATTCCCACGATCATCACAAGTGCCAATAGAATTGCAAATAGTTTCTTCATTATTTTCCTCCATTTTGAGTAATTTATTTATAATAAGAGCGTTGCAGCTCAAATTATGCCAATATCGCCTTTTTAAAAGGCTCTATACAAAGTACTGAAGCGTCGTACCATTTTCACCTGTGTACTCAATTACTGAACGGTTAGTAGCTACGTCAACAATTAAAACACAACATTTATTTGCTTTTGTCCAGCAAAGACGCAACTCATTTTCCTGTGCGTCTAAAACTTCAAACTCGCCATCAAATGCCTCATATACATTTCTGAAATCGATAAGCTTTAGTAAGCGTTGGACAACCGGTTGATTTACTGCTTCTTTAACTTCATTTTTTGTATAATTCTTGCGGTTAACTTCTCGTCCTTCGCCGGTTTCATCCACTCGTTCTTGGTCGTTCTTTCCAGCCAATAATCCAACATAGTATATTTGCGGTATACCTGGTGTGAATAGTTGTAATGCACGAGCTGCAATATATGCATCATCGTCACAGTCTAGCAATGAATAGTATGTACCCCTAATCTGATGAACATCAAACCCATCTTCTGCCCTGTGTTTCTCAGAAATTATTTTACTTAGATTTGCGCCTCTTGAAAGGCATACATGCACTACTTTTTGGGCATCTTTGCTATCTAGTAAGCCGTCTAAATCAGGCTTTACAGGAACCCCGTCATGGCAGTCAAGCATTGTAAACTGATTGTGCGGACGACTTTTTAAATATTCCGCAAGAGCTCTACCATCATTGAAAAGCAATGCTTCTAAAATCCTGTATGGCAATATGAAATCGTATATCCAGAAGCCGTTCTCACTAAGTTTTAACTGTATTGAGTAGTGTGAATGCACTTCGGGAAGTAAGGTGATTTCGTGCTGGCTCGCAAGCTCTGCAATCCATTGCATAAATTCCCAAATGTCAGGCTCGACGAAAAAGCATGATGTGCCCATCTTTTTTATGATATAACCCACTGCATCCAATCTTACAATGTTAATATTGTTTACGGCAAAGTGAGCGAATATATCGACAAAATATTTTCTCACATCCGCTGAGTTGATATCCAAATCTACTTGTTCTGAAGGTTCCTCTTTACCAAAGGTTGTCCAGAGTGTTTTTTCTCCAAAGGCTTCTGACTGATATGTAGAATATGGTTTCACTCTGCGAAGGAACATATTATCAATGTCAGCTTGTCGCACAACACCGTCTTCCCATATCTTATTAAGATCAATAAAGAAATCGTTATAAGGAGAAGCTTCACCATTTTTAAGATAGTCCTGCACATATTCAGATTTATATGATATATGATTGACCATAATGTCAGCTAAAATATCGTACTTACTCCCAAGTTGTTTGATATCTTCCCAAGTTCCAAAGCTTTGTTCGACTTCAAAGTATGTCTTTGGTGAGAAACCTCTATCCCCCGCCGACGGAAAGAAGGGCAATATATGTAATCCACTGAACATTGATGGGAAAAATTCGTCAATGACTAGTGACAATTCATTCAAGTTGCCTCCCATTGAATCAGGGTAGACTATTAATTGTACTGCATGTTTCATAGACTATACATTTCCTTCAACTTATTAAGCGTTGGGAGTTCGGCTATTGAGCTAAGATATTTTAGTTTAAATGCACTGGCAGCAGATCCATAACGGCATGCATCTTTGATGGTGCTTCCATCAATAATTGCTGCATAGAATCCTGCCCAAAATGCGTCACCTGCACCAGTTGTATTTGTAACCTCTGTTGCCATGGTCGCCATTTTGAAAATGTCATTACCGTCAGATATTATTAGTCCATCTTTGCCCAAAGTCATTATGACAAGCTTTGCACCTAGTTTATGAAATTTCTCAATTTGATTCTCATTGGTGTCTGCACCGAATAGTCTTTCGGCGTCGTCATCACTTGGCTTAACAATACTTGTCTTACCAATAAGGTTTTTTACAATTTCTTTCCCCTTCTCAGGATCTCCCCAATGATCAGGATGAAAATTTGGATCAAAACAAATCAAAGCATTTTCTTTTTTTGCACTATCTATAGCTTGCATTAAGCTTTCATAAGCAGGTGACTTTGAAAGTGGCCATGTGGAAAAGTGGATGATTTTTGAATTACGAACTGCTTCTTCAAGCACATCATTATACTCAATTATATAATCGGCACCTCTATAGAAAATTGGTTTTGGTGTACCGTTGGATTGGTTGAGCACAACCATGCTTGTTGCCGCATCAGTTCGTTGGACACATTTTGTGCTAACATTTGCTGATTCTAAAGTGTTAATAAGATAGTCGCCAAACCTGTCGTTACCAACTGCAGAGCAAGCAAGGGCATTTAAACCGAGTCTTTTTGCATTCATTGCAATATTTGCAGGTGAGCCACCAAAAAATTGATGATATGTAAGAATACCGCGATTATTGGTTCCTACCATGTCAATTAGTAATTCACCAAATGTGAGTATGTCATAATCAGCATTACATAGAGCTACTTTACTGTTGATTGAAAACATATAATCATCCTTTTTAAACCTGTGTCATCCGCTTGACATATTTGTGTCGCGTTCAAAATCAGATGCCTGTACGCTACCTGATTCTGCTTATCTTATTTCTGTTGCAATGGCAAATATTATCTATATGTCATCCGCTTGACATGTTTGTTATTAAAAATCGTCAGTTAATAATAAACTGTCGTAATATTATAATATATTGAACTATTATTGTCTCTTCTCAATCTTTAGACATTATGTGTTATCCGCTTGACAGATAAATATATTCAGATAATACCGTAGATTAAATTCATTGTCAAGAATATTTCTCTAAAAAATATGCGTCATTTTCAACAAAATAAAATGGCAAAATAAACAAAGCACGCATCTTGTAATAATGTGTATATAATGTTATTCTGAATGTTGTCGAGTACCATTTTTAATCTAGCAAACTAATTTCTGGAGTGTGACATGAATAGACCAAAACTTGAAGACGTTGCGAATGTTGCGGGTGTATCACCCACAACTGTATCCAGAGTGTTGAATAATCGTGGTTACATCAGCGATAAAACTAGAAATAAAGTTGAAAATGCTATAGAGCAAATTGGTTATTTTCCAAACGAAATAGCACGTTCTTTGTTTATCAATAAAACGAATCTAATTGGGTTGCTGTTTCCTAATGTTTCTAACCCCTTTTATGGAGCAATGGTCACCGAATTGGAGAGAATACTTTCCAGCAAGGGGTATAAGAGCTTAATTTGTAATACTGATAATAATCCTGAAAAGGAAGGAGAGCATCTAAAGATGCTGCTTTCTAATCAGGTTGATGGGATTATTGTAGGGTCACGTAATAAACCCAGCGAGATATATGAAAAAGCTGGAATTGCAGCCGTTTCAATAGATAGAATTATTTCTGAACAAATCCCCAATGTTCGCAGTGATAACTACAATGGTGCAAAACTTGCAGCAGATTATTTAATTGACTGTAACTGCAGACATATCGGTTTGTTTGTCGGTAGCCCTCCTGATGAAATTGAGCGCGGAGATCTTCGCATGAAAGGCTTTTTAGACACGGCTTTAGCAAGAAATGCAACGGTTTCTGTTTGTGCTGTCGGCTTTGACGAGAGTGAAGACCTGCAGTGCCAAATGATAGAAAAATATATGAATGAGTACCCTGATATGGATGGAATTTTTGCAACTGGTGATACATTAGCAGGGATGATTTATGGAATATCCAACAAGAAAAACAGAAAGATTGAGGTGGTTGGATATGATGGGACAAAAATGTTCCTCAACCTCTGTCCAAATATAAGCACAATTGAACAGTCGGTTGAGGAAATGTCAAATGTCGCAATTGAAGTATTGCTAAAAATGCTTAACGGCGATCATGAGGATGTAGAAAGAGAGTATGTCTTACCCGTGCATTTCGTCGGTAAAAGATAAGTATGCCTAAATATATAACACCTAAACGAAAGCAACTGTTAACTGAGTGCCAACAGTTGCTTTTGTAGTTTCTATTATGTTATCGCTATGGCCCTTTAACCTAGTCCTCTTCTTCGACGTACGGTGGGTCGAGGGATTCGTAATACTCTGACTCGTCTGCATCTGGTTCAGGAAGTTCGGGGAATTCAGTCCCTACGGCTACAATGTCAATAGTACTGAGTAGTTGATACAGCGCATTTCTTTGGATGTCATTTTCGTAATGTATTAATAAAACTAACGAAAGCTCACTGTCAAGTAGATTAACTATCCACACTTCATACATTCTGCCTAAATGACTCACGGAGGTGTGATAACCCGAAAGTCTTGTTCCTGTTATTTCTACCTCTCCATTAAAGGTTGATGACATACTACCTGAATACTCGTTTATGAAAGCAATCGATTGCGATTCAATGCCCTGCACTGTAACAAGCTTGAACATTACTTCAAGTGCTGCTGTTCCTCCGCCAATGTACTCAAATGCCCAGTCAAATTCACGGTCTTCAAACTCAAATATCAAATCTTGAGCATAGACAACCAATTGACTGTTTTGCGTTATTTGAATAACAAATCTGTCACCAACTTGAGGTGGGCGCCAAAAGTCCTCAAATGCAGAAACATTTTCTTCATTCGATACATGCTCATTAATATCTGTATCGTCATTGTCATCGCTATCGTTATCAATGGATTCTTCGTCTTGTTCGGCACCTACGACTCTTATCTCTCCATGAATAACACGTTCTTCACCAATATTTACTATTATCAGTTGAATGCAAAACACAATCAAAGCAATCACGCAAATGACTGCAAGTGCTAAGAGTAGGTTTTTTACTAAAGGACTCATCAGTTATCTCCCTTGTTCAAGCATATGAGTACTACTATTTCGTGAGTTTTTCAATGCCAACATCAATTCTTCTGAGGGTTTCCTCACGACCAAGTATGTAGCATATATCCACAGCGCCACCTGGTGTTACTGCTTTGCCTGCTGTTGCTATGCGCACAGGCCACATAAGTGTTGCATTTTTAACTTCAAGCTGCAGAGCTGTATTTATTAACGCTTCATGAATTGTTTCTATCGTCCAATCTGCTAGAGCACTGAATGCTTTTTTCGCAGAAATTAACATGTCGCGAGAAATCAGCTCGTCTGTTTTTGATTTTTTGTGTATAAACAGTTCTGTGTCATACTCAGGTAGATTTTCAAAAAAGTCAATCTTCTCAGGAATATCACTTAGTTTTTCACATCTTGCTTGTAGTATTCTCGCTACTTCGTTTATTTGAATATTTTCTTTTGTTATTACACTGCAAATATATGGTTTTGCCAGCTTTGCAAATTCCTCTGCCGGCAATGCACGAATATACTCTGAGTTAAAGTGTAGTAATTTGTCCATGTCAAAAATTGCAGGAGATTTTGATATTCCGCTTATGTCAAACACTTCAAGCATGTCTTTAAGGGTAAACATTTCTTGCTCTCCACCGGGACTCCATCCCAGCAATGCTACATAATTGAGCACTGCTTCGGGCAAGTAGCCTTGATCTAACAAGTCATTATATGTGGGATCCCCATGACGCTTTGATAGTTTGTGCTGCGCATCACGCATTATCAATGAAACTGTGATATATTCAGGTATTTCCCATCCAAATGCTTCATACAACAGGTTGTATTTTGGCGCAGAGCTTATATACTCACTGCCACGCATTACATGTGTTATGCCCATTAGATGGTCATCAATAACGTTTGCAAAATTATATGTTGGATAGCCGTCACGCTTTAGTAGTACCATGTCATCTAATATTTTGTTTGGAGTTGTAATTTCTCCAAATACTGCATCAACCACAGTTGTTTCTCCGTCACGTGGAGCTCTCATACGAATTACAAAAGGGTCACCTGTGTCTACACGGCTCTTTGATGCTTCATATGGCAGGTCACGGCATGGATCATCCTTAATTTCAAAGTTATTGTCTGCTTCTTTTTCATCATCTTCTTTTGGCTCGCAGAAACAATAATATGCTGCACCTTTTTCACACAGTAGCTCTGCATATGGTCTATATAGCTCCAGACGTTCGCTTTGTGTGTATGGCGCGACAGGACCTCCAACATCAGGTCCTTCATCGTAAATTAACCCTGCTTCATTGAGGGTCTTTTTTATGATTTCTGTTGCTCCCTCTACGAATCTTGCCATGTCTGTATCTTCAATTCGCAGAATGAATGTTCCGTTATCTTTCTTTGCTACAAGATACGCATACAGTGCCGTACGCAACCCACCGACATGCATATAACCTGTCGGGCTCGGTGCAAATCTTGTTCGTACTTTTCCTTTTGGTATTTTTGCTTCTAAATCATCAAACCATTTCTTATCCATTATTATGACCATTCCTCTTTCTACGTACTACGCGCTTGTTCGTAGCGCGCTAATTCTTCTTTTTCCAGCTCAAGATATGCGACTTTTCCAACAAGGGTTTTTGGCAACTCTGCTCTATACTCAAATTCTGCAGGCATCGCATATTTTGCGATATTCTTCTTACAGTGCTCAAATATGGATTTTTTTAATTCGTCTGTTGCTTCCTGCCCATCACGTAGGGTGATAAATGCTTTTATTTTCTGCATTTTATACTCGTCAGGTATGCCGATAACACAGCTTATGAGCACAGATTCATGGGACTCTATTGCATTTTCCAGTTGTGATGGATAGATACTGTAACCTGATGAAACTATCATGCGCTTTATTCTTTGACGGAAGTATATAAATCCATCTTCGTCCATAACGCCAAGATCCCCTGTGTGCAACCAAATCCTGCCATCTTCGTGGGTTTTCAGCGTATTTGCAGTTTCTTCTTCGTTTTTATTATAGCCTTTCATCACAGTTGGACCTGATATGACTATTTCGCCCTCTTCATTATAATCAGCTGTTTCTGTAGTTCCACGACGTACAATTTTATAATACATGTCAGGATATGGTATTCCTATGCTTCCCTCTTTGTGGAACTTTCGTGGTGTCAAACAACTTGCTGTCACGCACTCAGTCAATCCATAACCCTCGCGTATTTGTTCTGTAGAACCACACGTTTTTAGCAATTCATCCACTTTGCGCTTTAGTTCTATTGATAATGAATCTCCGCCACAGAAAATCCCATGTAGCTGCGACATATCAATGTTTCTGATGTCAGGTTGCTTGAGCATTGCTTCAAATAATGTGGGCACTCCTGCTATATAGTGTGGCTTTTTCTTTTTCAGAATATTCATGTATCCTTTAAGAGAAAATTGAGGTATTAGAAGTGCTGTTCCCCCTGCGACAAATGTCGTGTGCAGGCATACACCAAGTCCGAATCCGTGAAATACCGGCATGATTGCAAGCATTATATTAGTCGGGACAACACAATCACCTGCAGCAGCTGTTTGCATTGCGACGGCATTAAAGCCTAAGTTTGTAAGTAAAATGCCCTTTGATGTGCCTGATGTTCCACCACTGTAGAGTATCGCTGCAATATCATCTCCACGAGTTTTAGCATCAATTTCACCGTTGTATTCTTTACCTGATTTCAACAAGTCAGAATATCTGAGTATTTTCTCCCCTGATGGAAGTCGCTTTATCTTCCTGCCCTTAGTCATAAGATAAAGTGGTTTTTTTATGCCCTTTAATCCGTCGTCCGCTCCTGCAAGAATAAGCATCTGCGCTGTTGTTCTTGGCAGTACTGCGATCAGCTTGTCTGCAAATTGGTCTAGTGTTAAAACAGCCTTGCTGTCACTTTCATTAATAAAGCCTACAAGCTCTTCTTCCGCCGACAACGGATGAACCATGTTCGCAACCGCTCCAATCAGGTTCAGCGCATAAAACATAATAACGGCTTGTGGTGTATTGGGCATACATATTGTGACTTTGTCGTTTTTCTTTATATCTTTTGCCAGAAGTCCACGTGCACAAAGTTCAATTTCATCAATAAATGCTTTGTATGTCAGCCTACAGCCGAAGAACTCGTATGCAGGTGTATCCGGATATTTCTTTGCTGTTTCCATAACTAAGGCTACCATTGAGCAGTCCGGATAGTCTAAGCTATGGGGTACATTGTCATAATGCTTGAGCCATGCTGCATTGATTGTAGTATTTGCTGTTGTTGCCATAAGTGTGTCCATTCCTTTGTCTTTGTTCTTACGAAGATTTTATTATGCATATATCAGGTGGAAAGCATATCATAATTTTCTGTTTTCTTCAATTATAATTTATGGGTGTATTGCCAATGTAAAGTTTTAGTTACTAGTTACATGTTAGCCGCAATCAAGCGGTATGTCATGGATTTTTCGCGTATGTAGGGCGATAAGACCCGTTCTAGCGAAAAATTCAGGACATATTGCTTGGTGGAGGCGAATTATATGCACGGTGTGACCAGTAACAAGTTCTAGTGAAAAATTTTGATTGTAAAATATCTTTTTCAATAGTATAATCAAAAATTGAAGTTTGTTGTGATTTAAGGATTGGATTTGTTGATGAGTTTAAGTGAGTTTGAGCGCTATATTGATAGTTGTAAAAAATGCCATTTTGTTGGCATTGGCGGTGTTTCAATGTCCCCATTAGCTGAAATACTTCATGGCATGGGTATTGCCGTTACTGGTTCAGATATTTCAGAAAACAAAGCTGTTGCTGACTTACGTGCGCTCGGTATTAACATAGCAATTGGTCATAGCGCCAGTAACATATCCGACGCAGAGTTTATTATCCGCACAGCCGCAGCTAGAGAAGATAATGTGGAAATTGAAGCTGCCCGCAAAAAGGGCATTCCTGTTTTTGAACGTGCACAGGCATGGGGCTATATCATGCGTAAATACAGAGATGCAATTTGCATTTCAGGTGTTCACGGTAAGACAACAACCACTTCAATGGTTTCTCATATTTTACTCGCTGCTGATACCGACCCAACCATAATGCTTGGCGGAACGCTCACAGTTCTTGAGTCAGGATGTCGTGTTGGCAAGGGTGATGTTATTGTTGCTGAGTCATGCGAGTACTATAACTCGTTTCATAACTTCCATCCAACTGTTGCAGTTGTATTAAACGTTGACGCTGATCACCTTGATTTCTTCAAGGGTCTTGATGATATAAAGGAGTCATTTTGCAAGTTCGCTTCACTTATTCCCTCACGTGGATATATTGTTTGTAATGGTGATGATGAAAACACTATGGATGCTCTTCATTCAATCGATCATGAGCTTTTGACATTTGGGTTTAATGAAAATGCTCATGTCACAGGCAAGCCAATGCGAGTGCGTGGTGTTAATGTATCTGTTTCCGGTCGAATGGCGTCAATGGATGTTATATATGACGGTGCTCCATTTTGCAAAGTAAAACTTCAATTTCCAGGTAAGCACAATCTCGAAAATGCCCTTGCAGCTACCGCTGCTTGTATTGCTGTTGGAATTCCAACAAAGGCTATCGAGGATGGGCTTTTTGCATTTAATGGAGTTGGCAGACGTTTTGAATTTAAAGGTAACTTCAATGGCGCTGATGTTTATGATGATTACGCCCATCATCCAAGCGAGCTAAATGCGTTATTGGACGCAGTCGAAAAAATGGATGTATATGAGCGTATCATTGTTGCATTTCAGCCACACACTTATACACGAACAAAAGCGTTGTTCTCAGAATTTGCAGAGCAATTAAAAAGACCTGATATTGTTTACTTAGCAGACATTTTTGCAGCTCGTGAGAACAATGATATAGGTATTACTTCCAGCGTGCTTGCTGACGCTATCCCAAGAGCAACGTGCATATCAGAATTTTCTGCACTAACTGATGAAATTGCCAATATCGCTCGCAAAGGAGATATCATCCTTACTGTAGGTGCGGGAGATATTTTCAAAGTTGGCGAAGCTCTGGTAAAGCGCACAGGTTAATAATATTCAAATTAAGAATTGATAAAAAGTTGCTCCTCGTAATTGAAGAGCAACTTTTTTGTTGTAATAACTTATTATATATTTTGTATTTAGTCTACAGGGTTTTCTCTTGTAATTTTGTCATAGTATACTGCGCCAAGTGTTCCGATTATTAGTGGAGCAAAGGCTATTAAAAGTAGATTGAATATTGCAAAGAAGAACAGGCCAATAAATGGAATCATTGCAACAAAATAGAAAATAATGCACAACACGAAGATTGCTAAAATTATTAGTAAATCTGCAACGAACATTTTCCCTTTATATCCACGAGTTTGTCGCATTGATTTCTTTAGTGCTTCGGTTGCTTGGATGTCAGGGTTTTCAAGCATTATGTATGGAACAAAACGATATGAATAATACTTGATAATCCCAAGAACTATGCCTGCAAATGGAATAAGGAACCATATAAATACCCATAATGATTTCCATGCCATTCCGCCTGCATTTCGTGCAAACTTGTTACTAAAGCCTTCAAATAATTGTGTTGAGCTTATTGCTTTTCCACGATATCCACTGAGGAAAATATTTGCCATTCCTAGTTCAAGTACTAGTACTACAGGCAGCCAAACCAATGGAATAACACCAAATGTTACTGCAAGTACAGTCAACAATGTAAAGAGCAGCGAAAGTCCCCAAAGCAGTATCGGCTTTTTGAAAAGGAAGCCGAAAGCACAAGAATAGACTTGACCTAAAAATCCCGGTTGAGCTGGTGCTACCGGTACTGGTGCTGCTGCATACGCAGGTTGATATGGCGGTGGTTGTTGCTGCTGTTGATATTGATTGTATTGCGGTTGGGGCTGTACCGGAGGAGGCGGTGGGGGTGGTGCCACGACTGGCGGAGGTGGCGGTGGTGCTTCTGGTGCAGGTGGTGCCTCAGGTGCGGGTGGAATTTGTTGTACTTGCTCTGCTGGAGCTGGTGCTTCAACAGGTGTTCCGCATTGAGTACAAAAACTCGCATTTTCTACGTTATTGCCACATTTTGAGCAATTCATAATATAACTCCTTCCAAATTGCATTCTTCAAATGCTTAATTATTTTATACATTTCATATTGTACACCTAATGGCACTAATACTCAAGCTAATCTTTTACATTTTTTGAACTTTTCAACTTGTAACTTTTGGTTGAGTCTGTGGGATACTGTGTGGTATAATGGAGGATGTGAAATTATACTGCATGCTGTACATGCTACAAGCTTAGGCTGAAAGGCGGAAACCTTGAATGAAGTTTAGTAACTGGGATATCGGAGGCTTTGACAGAGCAACAGCAGTTGAGTTCTTTCGCGCCAATATCAATCCCCTTGTTTCTGTTCTTATGGCATCAAGAGGTATCACGAATGTTGAAGATGTAAACGCTGTAATCAGTAATAAGCCTGTTCAATTTCATGACCCGTTTTTGATGACGGACATGGATAAAGCCGTTTCACGAATCAAAGAGGCTATTACCAATAAAGAGCGTATTGCAATATATGGAGATTATGATGCTGACGGCATGACCGCTTGTGCTGTGCTTGCAATATGGCTTCAATCAAAAGGTGCGGAGTTTGAGATATACATACCTGGTCGATTCGACGAGGGATATAGTTTAAATAATGACGCCCTAGACGCATTAAAAGAACGAGATGTGTCACTTGTTGTCACTGTTGACTGTGGAATAACTGCTATCGACGAAGCACTACATGCAAAAGCTATTGGCCTTGATCTTGTTATAACAGACCACCATGAATGTAGAGATGTTCTTCCCCAAGCATATGCTGTTGTTGACCCGAAGCGACCTGACTGTAAGTACCCATACAAAATGTTAGCAGGCGTTGGTGTTGCGTTTAAACTTGTTTGTGCGCTAGAGGGTGGCAACCATACTGATGATATTCTTGATATATATAGCGAGTTTGTTGCAATCGGTACGGTTGCGGATGTCATGCCTGTAATTGGCGAGAATCGAGAACTTATTAAACGTGGTTTAAACATATTAAATACAGACCCACGTCCCGGCTTACGTAGTTTACTTAAAGAAGTTAATGTTGAGTTAGGTAAGGTCACTGCTTCAACAATCGGGTTCGTTCTTGCTCCACGACTAAATGCAGCAGGAAGAATGGGGCAAACAGAATTGTCTGTCGACCTTTTATTATCTAATGACAAAGAAGAATCAGACGAGCTTGCTATTTTGCTTTGCCAACTAAACTCAGAGCGCCGTGACCTTGAGCAAGAGATATATGATGAAGCTTTATCCATGCTTTCTGACGATGTTGGTGATGAGCCTATCATTCTTGCACGCTATGGATGGTATCAGGGTGTTACAGGAATTATTGCTGCAAAAATGGCTGAGCGTTACCAAGTGCCTGCAATAATTATTAGCATTGATGATGACGGTATAGGGCATGGCTCTTGTCGAAGTTTTGGTTCTTTTGCAATCTATGATGCTCTATGCACTTGTGAAGATATTTTAGAAAACTACGGTGGTCATGAAATGGCTGCCGGCGTAACAGTTTCTGAAGATAAAATAGATCAGTTTCGACAACGAATTACTGAATATTATAAAAAGTGCGCTGTAACTGCTCCTGTAGCAGGCTTAAGGTTAGATTTTGAGGTAGAAAAACCAGAACTACTCACCATCAAAAATATTGAAGCACTGGAGCAACTTGCACCTTTTGGGAATGGTAATCCGTCACCATATTTATGTATAACAAACGCTGTTGTGTTGTCTGCACAGTCAATCGGCGCAGGTAAACATTCTAAAATAGTTGTTGGGAAATCCAATATCAGCTTAGATTGTATCTTTTTCTCATCCTCTGTTGAGGATCTAGGCATACATGAGGGTATGCATGTAGATTTAGCATTTGAACCGCAAATAAATGAGTTTAGAGGTCGAAGTAGCGTTCAACTTCAATTGTTGGATATTCGAAAACATGCTCAGTAAGGAGTAGCCGTATGTCGAGTGTAATTGAAAAATATCATGATTTAGAAGCAGTCATACTTGAGTATATGCCTCGTGCTAATGTCGAGCGTATTCGAGCTGCTTTTGATTTTGCACGAAAAGCACATGGCACTCAGCTTCGTAAAGAAGGCACTGAGTTCATTACACATCCCCTTGCTGCTGCTGAGATTGTTGCTGAAATTGGAATGGACGAAGATTCTATTTGCGCCGCTTTATTGCATGATTGTATTGAGGATACAGTGGCAACACATGAAGATATAGAGAAGTTATTTGGCAAGGATGTAGCTGAGATTGTTGAGGGTGTCACAAAACTTACACAGGTAACATATACCAGTGTAGAAGAAGAGCAGATGGAAAACCTGCGAAAAATGCTCTTCGCAATGGCTAAAGACATTCGAGTCATTCTCATTAAGCTTGCAGATAGACTTCATAATATGCGAACACTGCAATTTGTCCCCGAAAACAAACAAAGAGAAACAGCTCTCGAAACTATGGAGATGTATGCTCCTATTGCCCACCGTCTTGGTATGCAGAGATTAAAGTGGGAACTTGAAGATTTATCAATCAAGTACCTCGACCCTGTTGCTGTTGATGATATTGTTGAAGAACTCCGCCAACGCCATATTGAAGATGAAGCCTTTTTAAACACCGTTCAAACTCGCTTAGCCGAGCGATTGAGCGAATTTGACATTTCTTGTCAGGTTTCAGGTCGTGTTAAACATATATATAGCATTTACAGAAAAATGTTTAGCGAGAAAAAAGCCCTGTCCGAAATTCTGGATTTACATGCGTTTCGTGTAATTGTTAATGATATTGCTGATTGCTACAATGTGCTTGGTCATATTCATGAGCTGTATCGCCCAATTCCGGGTTGTTTTAAAGATTATATTGGCACACCAAAACCAAACATGTATCAAAGTTTGCATACCAATGTTATCGGTGGTGAGGGTGTGCCTTTCGAGGTTCAAATTCGCACATGGGATATGCATCAAACTGCTGAATATGGTATTGCTGCACACTGGAAGTACAAAGAGGGCAAAGGCGGAAAAGTCGCTGACGAAGAAAAATTCGCTTGGATTAGGCGTTTACTGGAATCACAACAAGATGCTGATGCTCAAGAATTTATGCATGCATTAAAAATCGATATGTTTGCCGATGAGGTCTTTGTTTTTACTCCACGTGGAGATGTTATCAACCTCCCTGTGGGTTCAACGCCAATCGATTTTGCGTATAGTATACACTCGGAAGTCGGAAACTCTATGACCGGCGCTATGGTTAACGGACGCCTTGTACCATATGCACATATTTTGAATAATGGCGATATTGTTAGAATCCAAACTTCTAAATCCGCAAAAGGACCAAATCGTGATTGGCTGGATATTATAAAAAGCCCTGAAGCCAGAAACAAAATACGCCAGTGGTTTAAGAAAGAAAAACGCGAAGAAAATGTAATGCATGGAAAGCTTGCATTTGAGTCTGAACTTCGTCATGCAAACATTCCTGTCTCAGACGCCATGCAAGAAGACATTATATCGAAAATTCTCACCCGCACTTCATTTGGTGCAGTTGATGAAATGTATGCAGCTATCGGCTATGGCGGTATTTCTGCTCAAAAACTCGTTAACAGAGTACGTGATGAACTGCGAGCTGCTGCAAAGATAAAAAAAGAAGAATTACCTCCCGAAGAAGCACCTGAACCAAAAATCATAACCACTGCAAAACACTATCGTGGTGTGGTAGTGGAGGGCTTGGATAACTGTCTTGTTAAATTCGCTCGCTGTTGCACTCCCATTCCGGGTGATGCAATAATCGGCTTTATTACACGTGGTTATGGTGTTTCAATTCATCGTCAGGATTGCCATAATTATTTAGCTTCCCTCAACGACCCTGATGAAACCGATAGATGGATTCGTGTTTCTTGGGTTAATACGGGAGATACATTATACTCTTCAACTATCGAAGTTCAAATTGTTGATCGCACAGGTATAGTGGTAGATGTTGCTTCTGCACTAAATACACAAAAGATTAAAATTGTGTCATTTAACGCAAGGCAAGCAACCGGTGGAATCACATTAATTACAATCGTTGTAGATGTTGCTCATAGAGATGAGCTAATCTCTGCAATGGCGAAAATTATGGCCATTAAAGGCGTTACTGATGTAAGGAGGGCAGACGGATGAGAGCTGTCGTAACCAGAGTATCTTCTGCAAGTGTTGAAATTGATGGTATTGTCACAGGCAAAATCGATAAGGGTTTTCTTGTACTTTTGGGCATTAAAAATGGCGACACTGAGGTTGAAGCCAAAAAACTTGCCACAAAGGTTTGTAATATGCGTGTTTTCTCCGATCCTGATGGCAAAATGAACCTGGACCTTAATGCCATTAATGGTAAAATACTCGTAATTTCACAATTTACACTTTTCGCTGACTGCAAAAGTCGTCGTCCCGGCTTTACATTAGCTGCACGCCCTGATGTTGCAATCCCTCTTTATGAGCTTTTTGTCAGCGAATGCAGGAATGCCGGATTCACTGTTGAAACCGGTGAATTTGGTGCAATGATGAACGTTAGTTCTGTTAATTCCGGCCCTGTTACAATATTACTGAATACTGAGGAAATGTAACGGTTTTAATCACCGAAAGGAATAGTCATTTGGAAATTGAAGAAATGATTGAAGGTGTAGTGAGTAGTATCGTTTTCACTAATGCCGAAAATGGATATACAATTTTGCGTCTAGATACCGTAGACGGTTCTGTCACTGCTGCAGGTAGTATTCCAGGTGTTTCACAAGGTGAGCACCTGATTATTTCAGGCGCATGGATAACACACCCTCAATACGGCGAGCAGTTTAAGTGTGAATCTTTTGAAGTTCGTCTACCTTCAGGTGAAGATGATATGTACCGCTATCTTGCATCAGGGGCAATTAAAAATATCGGCCCTGCAAAAGCACGAGATATTATCAATAAATTTGGCAGCAAGGCGCTGGACATTATAGAAAATGATCCCGACAGGCTTGCTACAGTTAAGGGCATTTCTCTTAGAATTGCACGGAAAATTGGCGACGGATACCGTAGGCAAGCGGGACTTCGACGCCTAATTGATTTTCTCGGAAAATATGGCATTAAGCCCCTTATTGCAACACGAGTATATAAGGATTATGGTGACGATTCGCTAAATGCTGTACAGGACAATCCCTATTTAATCGTTTCTGACCTATATGGAGCTGATTTTTTTGAAGCTGACGCAATTGCCATTGATCTTGGGTTTGAAAGCGACTCTATCGAACGCCTGTCTGCAGCTTTAATATACCAACTCGTCCACAATCTGGGGAATGGGCATGTTTTTATTCCTACAGACAAGCTAACTGCTGCGGTTACGCAACTACTGAGTATAGAGTCCGACATTGTTAGAGAGGCTCTGGACACTATCGTTGACTATGGAGATATCGTAGTGAGTCAAATCGCAGGAGTTGAAGCCTGCTATCTTACTCATCTATATGAAGCAGAGGTCAGTGTTGCAAAACGTCTGCTTGAGATGGCGAACCAAGAAGAAAACTTAAGTGACTCTTCATATACAAAATCATCCCCCTCTCAGCTTATAAATGATATTGAGCACCAGCAAGAGATAAAATACGCAAGCTTGCAAAGAAAAGCTCTTGAACTGGCTTCTGCCAATAGTATTTTAGCGCTTACCGGTGGACCGGGAACAGGTAAAACAACAACAGTACGTGGCATTATAATGCTATTTGATGAGCTTGGATTAAAAACTTCCTTATGCGCTCCCACAGGACGTGCAGCAAAGCGTCTTTCAGAGCTGTGCGGACGGGAAGCTGCAACGATTCACCGCTTGCTCGGAGCAAGTATAGACGAAAACGGCATGCATGTTTTTGACCATGATGAGGACAATACGCTCAGTGCTGATGTACTAATTGTGGACGAGTCCTCTATGATTGACATTCTTCTCATGGACTCATTGCTGAGAGCCTTAAAAAATGGATGTAGGCTGATTATGGTTGGTGACGCCGACCAATTGCCTCCTGTTGGTCCCGGTAACATGTTTTCTGATGTCATAAAAAGTGATGTTATCCCCGTTATTGCACTAACAGAAATTTTCAGGCAGTCGGAAGACAGCGGAATCGTCATGTGTGCTCACTCTGTAAATAAGGGTAATATGCCTGATGTTATCGAAAAATACAACGATTTCTTTTTCATGCGCCGTCAAACTGATGAACAAATTGCAGAAACTGTTGCTGAGCTTTATAGTAAAAGACTTCCTAAAAACATGGGTATTGACCCATCTCAAATTCAGGTTCTTTCTCCCACAAGAAAACGAGCTGCCGGGACTGCAGCTCTCAACGAATTGCTTCGTGATAAAATCAACCCACGTAATGCTCTAAAAAAAGAGAAACAATCCGGCGATTTTGTGTTCCGAACAGGCGATAAAGTAATGCAAATCAGGAACAATTATGATATAATTTGGGAAAGCCCTGACAAGCGCACATCAGGAACAGGTGTTTTTAATGGCGATGTTGGCACAATCAAGAATATTGATCATGATGACGAAAGTGTAATTGTCGATTTTGAGGACAAACTTGTCACCTATTCCTTTGATAAACTTTCTGAGTTAGAGCCCGCTTTTGCTATGACTGTGCACAAATCACAGGGTAGCGAATATCATACGGTGGTCATTGCACTTGCCCATGCAGCTAACATGTTACTTTCCAGAAGCGTTTTATACACTGCTATGACTCGTGCGAAAAAGTTGCTTATAATAGTCGGCAATCCGTCAGTGATGGATAAGATGGTTCATAATGATAAACGACAGAAACGATATTCAGGACTACGAGCACGATTGGTACAGTCTATTACTAATTAAATGTAAGCATTTGAACAACATGTGGAGGTGAGCGTTATGAGTTTTATATCAACAATTCTTGATTTGCTATTTCCTCCAAAGTGCGTCTTTTGTTCCAAAGTACTTATCAAGGCAGACGACGGATGGTGTGACCATTGTACTGAAGCGTTACCGTATGCATATAATCACGGAATGCAGGCTGGAGAGGTTTTTGACTTTTGCATTTCTGCAATGTATTATACGGGTGTAGTAAGGCGCTCAATTCTTAGATACAAATTCAGCGGAGCTTCTCAATATGCAGACATGTATAGTAAATTTCTGGCAGACACTATACGTGGTTGCCCTGACGCTCATTATGATATAATTTCATGGGTACCCCTAAGTGACAAAAGAGAACGTAAACGTGGATATGATCAGGCTATGTTACTCGCAATGGCAACGGCTTTAGAGCTTGATGATATTGCAGTTGAAACATTACAGAAACCACATGATGTAAGGGCTCAATCTGAGCTGGGCGATAAGGCAGAACGTAGCGAGAACATCAGTGGCGCTTATATCGCTTCCGACCCTGAAATTATCGCAGGAAAACGAATTTTGCTTATTGATGATGTTGTAACTACTTGCTCCACTCTGGACGAATGTGCCCAAGTGTTACGTGAAGCAGGTGCATCCAGTGTTATATGCGCCACATTAGCAAGAGCTGAGTAGTTGGTTGTTCATAGCTAAAGTTTACTGAAAGGCATGGTCATTTTAATTATGATACTTGGTAAAGATATAGGAATAGATCTTGGGACAACTTCGGTTCTATTGTCCACTCGTGGCAAAGGCGTCATTATGCGTGAGCCTGCAGTTGTTGCAATGGATAAAAATACAGGACGCCTACTAAATGTTGGAATGGCAGCACAGCGTATGCTGGGCAGAACTCCCGGAAACATTGTCGCTATTCGTCCAATGCATGAGGGTGCAATTTCCGACTACGATATGACAGAGCGTATGCTTAAAGAATTCGTCCGCAAGGCGTTATCTTTTTCAATGATTAAGCCGCGAATAATCATATCCGTTCCCTCCGGCATTACAGAGGTTGAGGAAAGAGCTGTTATTGACGCAGGTGTTGCTGCCGGCGCTCGTAAGGTATATCTTATGGAAGCCCCGCTTGCTGCGGCAATAGGAGCAGGACTGGATATCACCAAACCTGATGGACATATGGTAATTGATGTTGGTGGAGGTACTACCGACATTGCTGTTTTGTCTTTATCAGGTGTTGTTGAGTCTGTGTCGTTAAAATCAGGTGGTGGCGCATTCGACGATTCCCTTATTAGATATATTAAGAGAAAACATAATGTCCTTATCGGTGAGAACACTGCAGAAGAATTGAAGAAAAGCATAGGTTGCGTCTTCCCACGCCCGGAGGTTGTTGCCGTCGAGGTAAAGGGACGTTGCCTACTAACGGGTCTGCCACGTGTTGTTGCCATTAGCTCAACGGATGTTCTTGAAGCATTTGAAGAGGTAATCGAGCATATAATTGACGCTGTTCATAATGTTTTGGAAACAACCCCCCCGGAGTTGGTTGCAGATATTTCACAAAACGGAATTGTTATCACAGGCGGAAACTCTCAACTGTGGGGCTTTGATAAACTCGTTTCAACCAGAACCAGTATTGCTACCTTTACTGCTGATGACGCTGACCTCTGTGTTGCAAACGGTCTTGCCAAAGCACTAAACTGGGTTGGCGACATGGAAGAAGGAACCATAAATCTCGCCCGTAAGCGACAGATGAGGCTCTAATTTATTACAAATATATTTTAGGAGGACTTTCTACGCAATGGCAAAAAGACAATTTAAATCAGAATCAAAACGTTTACTTGAGTTGATGATTAATTCTATCTACACTCAAAAGGAAATTTTCTTACGAGAACTAATCTCAAACGCGTCTGATGCAATAGACAAACTTTGTTACATCTCACTTACAGACGACAAAGTCGGATTAACGCGCGATGATTTCAAAATCACAGTATCTGCCGACAAAGAAAAAAGAACACTTACTATCAGTGACAATGGCGTCGGTATGACTGCTGATGAACTTGAATCAAATCTTGGTGTTATTGCACGAAGTGGTTCATTAAAATTCAAAAAAGAAATGGATGACAGCTCCGAAGATATTGATATCATTGGACAGTTTGGCGTTGGCTTCTATTCTGCATTCATGGTTGCTTCAAAAGTAACTGTTATTACACGAGCTTATGGCGAAGAAAAAGCAAGCAAGTGGGAATCCAAAGGTGCTGATGGCTATACAATTACATCTGTTGATTGTGATCACAAGGGTCCCGGCACGGAAATCATAATCGACATCAAGGAAAACACAGAAGAAGAAAGTTACGATACATATCTGGAAGAGTACACACTCACCAGCCTTGTTAAAAAATATTCTGACTATGTTCGCTGGCCAATCATCATGGATGTAACCAAGAGTCGTCAAGTAGAAACAGACGAGGTTGATGAAAACGGTGAAAAGAAGAAAACATGGGAAGATTATACAGAAACTGAAGTAATTAACAGTCGTGTGCCTATTTGGCAACGTCCTAAAAAAGACGTATCTGACGAAGAATGTGCTGAATTTTATAAAGAGAAGTTTTTCGATCAGACAGACCCTGTTTCTGTTCTTCGAGTGTCTGCAGAGGGACTCGTCAGCTACAAAGCAATGCTATTTATACCAGGTGCTGCACCATATGATTATTTCACACGTGAATACAAAGCAGGCTTACAACTATATTCATCAGGTGTTATGATCATGGAGCATTGCAGTGATATACTACCGGAGCATTTCCGTTTTGTGCGTGGTGTTGTTGATTCGCCGGACTTCTCACTTAACATTTCACGTGAAATGCTACAGCATGACCGCCAATTAAAGGTGATTAAGACCAATATTGAAAAACGTGTTAAAGCTGAGCTGAAAAAGCTCATGGAAAACGACATGGAAAAGTACCAGCTTTTCTATAAAGCTTTTGGTGTCCAACTAAAGTATGGTCTCGCCAATGGTTATGGCATGAGTCGTGATTTGCTTGCAGACTTACTCATGTTCTACTCATCCAAGTCAGAAAAACTCATCCCTATTTCTAAGTATGTTAAAGCCATGCCTGAAGATCAGAAATTTATATATTATGCAAGTGGAGAAAATATTTCATTGCTTGATAAATTGCCACAAGCAGAGCAAGTTCGTGAAAAAGGTTTCGATATTTTCTACCTAACTGACGAGGTTGATGAATTTGTAATCCGCATGCTTGGAAACTTTGAAGAGAAAGAGTTCCGTTCTGTGGTTGATGGGGATTTGGAACTTGATTCTGATGAAGATAAGAAAGAAATTGAGCAACAAGAAACAGAAAATAAAGAAGTCTTAGACTTCGTGCGTGATTCACTAGATGGCAAAGTTGCTGCAGTTCGCCTTTCTACAAAACTAAAAAGTCACCCTGTTGCATTAGCTGCACAAGGTGAAATAAGTCTTGAGATGGAAAGATATTTTAAATCAATGCAAGGACAACAAGGCGGCGATATGTTCGGTGAAATGCGTGCCCAGCGTGTCTTGGAGCTTAATGTGAGCCATCCGTCATTTGCAGCACTAAAAGACTCTTTTAAAAACAATAAAGACAAGGCTGCAAAGTACGCAGAAGTACTTTATGGACAAGCATTGTTAACCGCAGGCATTCCCCTTGAAGATCCTGCAGAGTTTTCCGAGTTAGTTAGTGATTTGTTGTTCGGATAGCTCTTGCATTGCAAATTGCGAGGAAGGTGTGCAACAAGTGAAAAAAGGGATTGTAATATTAACCATATTTATATTGATTTTTCTAATTGGTTGCAATGTGGACGACACTGTGCAGGTGGTGGAAGATACTATTGTCAGCGATCAGTCGAACGCTCAAAGCTCTGCAGAATTAATTGAGTACTATATTCGTACACTGACCTCAGAAGAATTTGCCGGAAGAATGCCGGGAACTCATGGCAATGACCTTGCGTTGGAATGGCTTTCAGAGATGCTTGCTAATTTGGGCGTGGAGCCATATTTTGACGGTGGATTCAAGATGGCATATGAGGGATGGTCAAATACTTTTATTCGATCACAAATGTCAATGATATTTCCTGATGGTTCAAATCGAATATTGGAACAAGGAATAGATTTTTTTGTTTCACTGGGAGAGGGAAGTTTTTCTGTCGCCATCGATAGTGATGGTGACAACTTTACTGTTTTAGCTCGCGATGAATCCAGAGGAGTGAGAATAACAGATCCTGCAGCAGAATACTTTATTTATTTCGTGAGTAATGGTTCATTTTGGAATTCTGCAGGCTCACAATCAACAGATAGAGCTTTTAAAGATAAGCAAGTTCAACTATCGGAAGAAATCTATACGATTATTCAAAATGGAGATTTTGACAGAATAGCTATTACCAACACAGTAAGTTACGAGAAGATGGAACTGTACCATGTTATCGGCAGAATTAGTGGTGCTAACTCTGATAATGCAGTCGTGATTTCAGCACACTTTGACCATGTAGGTGAAGGCGGCTCAACATTCTTTCCCGGTGCGCTTGACAATGCAAGCGGCACAGCAGCTGTCTTATACATAGCAGAACGTTTGGTAGCCGTATCAGAAACACATACATTCGACTTTGATATTATAATTGCACTTTTTAATAGCGAAGAGCACTCACATAATGGACGCCCATTGGGAAGTCAGTATTTTATGCCTATAATAATGGCTGATTATGAAAATATATGGAATATTAATATAGACTGTATTGGCAGTAGTCCTAATGAAGTATTTCACACAGACATGAGCGGTAGTTCTGCATTACGTGAAGCGTTTACAAATTTTGCAAATCAACATGATATTGCGGTTGATAACAACCAGACTGCATTAAGTGATAATATTAACTTTGTGGCTATGGGAATTCCATCATTTAATTTTATCTCAGGTGACTTTATGACAAGCGGAATTGCACACACTAACTTGGACACGGCGGATAGACTTTACTTTTCTCAAATAGTTCGAGTTTCAGATATGATAATTGAGTTTCTTATGCAAGATGGTGTTAGCGTATTCGAGTTTGACGAAGATATTTCGATACTATCTGATGTAAGAGGGATGGATTCGTCAGAAATGGATCAGGAAGCAATTTTGAACGATATTATAAGCTCTCTTCGCAACGGAGAAGAAGTGAGGTTTTATGATGAGTTCTTTTCCTCTTTCACAAACCATGAGCAAAACCTCTTTAGTTACAGCGAAGCTATTTATTTCGATGAAAGATTATCCCATTTTAATGACTTCGGAGAGTCCAGGCTTATGTTTATTTCATTTTCACACGGTATAGATATGCCTCCATCCATAGTATACACTCGAAACTGGAGGGGTGAACAACTTGATTTTTCTATTCGCTCTCTACAGACGGATGAGCTTGACGCCCATATTGAAAGAATACAGGTAGAAATTGTAGATATTTCGGAACTAAACAACTTTTATGCTTTGTATTGCCCGGATCAGAGTAGAGTTAGGGCGTTTTTGTATAATGATGGATCATATATCTTCACTATTAATCATGCAATTTTTTCAGCGCTTATTCACTCTGAACTAGGAGCTATGATTTTTTCCTTTGTCGATCCGGGTCAAGTAACGAGCGAACTAGATGACTATATTGAGTTAGTACAATCAATGCAGTTCGACGAGTTTGTTACAATGTGGTCAAATGCGTTTGGTTAAAAGTGTTCAGATTTGAAGCTAACTGGCGTGGCATACTATTGTATAATAAAAAGACCGTTCGGCGAGCCAAAAGATGAACTGGCAAACCGAACGGTCTTTTTGATACTTAGTGTTTATCGCTGTTACTTAATACGCCAGTCCCCATACGACCATTGTGTCAGATGGAGTTTCACAGATTGGGCAACACTCACCTACACGTGTTTGTTCATATGGAATACATCTTGAAGTCACGCCAACTTCTTCTTTCATTTTAAGCTCACACTCTTGGCTACCACACCACATGGTGTTGATAAATCCGCCATGCTCGTTGAATAACTTCTTCATTTCATCCAGTGTCGCCGCATTACGTGTGTTGTTTGTTAGGTTTTCTTTTGCTCTGTTGAACAGGCTGCTTTGTATGTCTACTAGTAGATCATTTACACATGTTTCAACATCATCTAGCGATATAAATTGCTTTTCTCTATTGTCACGTCTTACCGCTACACATTGATTGTTCTCGATATCTTTTGGTCCGAGTTCGATTCGTAGTGGAACACCTTTCATTTCGTGCTCAGCAAATTTCCAGCCGGGTGCACGATCTGAAGTGTCAACTTTTACACGAACACCTGCAGCCTTGAGTCTTTGTGCTAGCTCTTCTGCTTTTTCAATCACGCCTTCTTTATGGGACGCAATCGGTATTACAACCACTTGAACAGGTGCAATACGTGGTGGCAAGTTGAGTCCGTTATTATCTCCGTGTGTCATGATAACACCACCTATTATACGAGTAGAAAGACCCCATGATGTTTGGTGTGGATATGTAAGTTTGTTTTCCTTATCAGAATACTGTATTTCAAACGCTCTGGAGAAACCATCACCAAAGTAGTGTGATGTTCCGCTCTGTAGCCCCTTTTTGTCATGCATCATGCATTCGATTGTATATGTCGCTTCCGCTCCTGCAAACTTTTCTTTATCAGTTTTCTTGCCCTTTACAACAGGCATTGCAAGATATTCTTCACAAAGTGTCGCATATACATCCAACATGTTTTGTGTTTCAATTTCTGCTTCTTCTGCAGTTGCGTGAAGGGTGTGACCCTCTTGCCAGAGAAATTCTCTGCCTCGTAAAAACGGACGTGTTGATTTCTCCCAACGCAACACACTGCACCACTGGTTATATAGCATAGGCAAATCACGCCATGAGTTTACTGCATTCTTCCAGTGCTCGCAGAAGAGTACTTCTGAAGTTGGGCGAATACATAATCTTTCTGCTAACTCTTCCGAGCCACCGTGAGTTACCCATGCAACTTCCGGCGCAAACCCTTCAACATGATCTTTCTCTTTCTGAAGCAGGCTTTCGGGAATGAGTAGAGGCATGGATACATTTTCGTGTCCAAGATCTTTAAACATGCGATCAAGTACAGATTGTATATTCTCCCACAGTGCATATGCATACGGTCGCATTATGAAGAAGCCCTTGACTCCTGAATAGTCAATGAGTCCTGCTTTGGTAACAATATCTGTATACCATTGCCCAAAGTCAACGTCCATATCGGTAATTTGCTCTACCTTTTTTTCCTTAGCCATTGTCGAATTCTCCTCTTTAATATGAAATGTCTATTTTGTCACTCCATCAATTATATCGCATGTGTCAAGGACTTTGACTTTTTTGAGCTAAACTGATATATTTGGTTTATGAATACGACTATTAGTTTATTTAATCTAAATATCGACATTCCATCTACAACCATTTTGCCTGTTTTGGTTTGCTTGTTGGTCATTCTTTTCTTTGTCTATTACATTAAGGTTGTTCAGCCAAGACGTTGCACTACTCAATGGATTGATGATGAATTAGAAACACGCAAATTTACTGTTCTAAACAATCGATTCCCCATGAGTTCTAAAGATATTGCACCGCTCATTATTATAACGGTTGTCTTTTTGTTTCTTGCTGTTTTTAATTTAGGTAACACAAACCATGTTGATGTACTGGCTGAACTGGACGAAATTGCTATTGAGCATGCTGAAGATCGATTTGTACCCCGCTCACACATGGATAGCTTGTACTTTGACGAAATATTCTTCGTCAGAACTGCAGCGGAGCATATACATAACCTAAATCCCTTTGAAAACACTCATCCGCCATTAGGTAAACTGTTAATAAGTGCTTCGATTTTAACCGTAGGGGAATCTCCCTTTGGCTGGCGCCTGTTCGGTGCAATTAGTGGCGTTATTATGCTTATTGTAATGTATTTACTTCTGAAAAACATGTTTGGCAAGACAATTGTTGCCACATGCGGTACATTGCTTTTAGGTTTTGACTTTATGCGTTTCGTCCAAACTCGACTCGGTACTGTTGATACCTTTACAGTTTTATTTATCTTCTTGTCATTTTACTTCATGTATAGGTATATAACCACCGACCGTGACGCTCCTTTTAGCAAAAGTCTTTTGCCACTGGCGTTATCGGGAATTTTCTTCGGTCTTAGTTTTGCCGTAAAGTGGACAGGATTCTATGCAGGTGCTGCGCTACTGGTAATCTACGTTATTAGACTGTGGCAACTTGGCATGCACTATAAAAACACAGAGAAACGTGGCTTTGAAGAGTATTTGACAAGAACACTTATGTTCTCAATGCTGTTTTTCGTTATCATTCCTGTAATCGTTTATTATCTTTCCTATATTCCATATGGGACTGCAAGAGGTATGAGCGTGGCAGGCGGTATGCTTTTTAGCGCAGATTTCTTCAATTTGGTTTGGGGCAATCAAGTCCACATGTTTATGTATCACAGCTACTATGTACTCGGAGCAGAACATCCTTTTTCATCAGTATGGTGGCAATGGATTTTAAACATTAGACCCATCTTATATGTGCGTGGGCACGCAGGCGAATTACAAGCTGTATTTGGAGCGTTTGGTAATCCTGTTGTCTGGTGGGGCGGTTTTCTTGCAATAGTTGTTATGATCGTAAGGGTCTTTACACACCGTGATGGAAAAGCCTTTTACATCCTTGTTGGCTACTTTGTTCAATTACTCCCTTGGGTGGCTGTAACACGTATTTTGTTCATTTATCACTATTTCCCCAGTTCATTATTTATTGTAATCGCACTCGCCCATATGTTTAACACAATAAAGGAACGCAGGGATAGCACAGGCACAGCAGTTATCTGCGGATTTACAGGCTTGGCCGGTGCAGTATTTATAATGTTTTATCCTATGATATCCGGCATGTATGTGCCCGCTTGGTATTTAAATAATTTCATCAGATGGTTTACTACTTGGCCGTTTTAATAAAAAGGAGTTGATTTTTCATCATGTTTGCTTTAGCGTGTGATCACGGCGGATTCGAGCTTATGCAAGAAGTCAAAAAATATCTTGATTCTGCAGGATATAAATATAAGGATTTTGGTACTTATTCATCAGATAGTTGTGACTATCCCACAGTGGCAATACCTGCAGCAAAAGCCATTGCTACTGGAGATTGTGAAAAAGGAATATTTATATGCGGAACAGGTATCGGAATGTCAATTGTCGCAAATAAAATTCATGGAATCAGAGCTGCATTATGCACTGATTGCTACATGGCAGAGATGACTCGAAGCCATAATGACGCCAATATCTTAGTGCTTGGCGGACGAGTAACAGCAGTTGACTTAGGAATAAAAATTGTTGAAACATTTCTCACAACAGATTTTAGCAATGAGGAAAAGCACCGTCGTCGTGTTGCCATGCTAAATGATTTATACTAGGGATTAGTATTACGACAGTACAGATCGTTAAACCACAAACGCCCCATCTTAGAAGTTGTTCTAAAATGGAGCGCTATCTTTGAAAGGAATGAGTTTCTTTAATGCGTCGTCGTTATGTACCTAAGACATATAATAATCGTCGTCTTTTACGAATCATCACAAATATAGTTATAACAATTATAGTTTCCACTGTAGTTTTGTTTATTGCGCTCTTTTTTATACTGGAAAACTATGTTGTTGATGGCGTGCTTGAAATCCCTTGGCTCGTTGAAGAAGAAGTAACTTCCGCCCCAACTTCATTAATAGATGACTACTTAATCATAGAAAACTTTTGAAGTCAATGAGGTTTTCGTTTCTGCCCTCTGCTCTAAAGTCACGCCCATAGAGAAGTGACGCCCATCTTATCATTGTGTCCATAATTTCTGTTTTAACGCCCGCAGCTCTTCCTGCACAACTGACAGGAACGCAGCCTGTGGGTATATCTTCGAACACATATCTTGTGAACATGTCGGTTGGCATTAGAACAGTTTTGTATGCTTTTGTGTTTTGAATTTGCTCATAGAGGGAGTTGCCACGCGAACCATAACAATCAGCGAGCCACTGTCTTGCTGATGGCACTGCAACACCATATGCGTTTGCCACCGCTACACGTTCTAAATCCAATCTTTCCAGCATTTCTGCAACAAGTGGAGAGATACATTGCATATAGTACTTGTATTCCTCTTTTGCTTCTACTCGTGTTAGATTCATTAGTATTGGCAAAGGATGGAAAATCATGCCGATATTTGAAAAACCTGTGTACAATATGCCTTCTGCAAGGCTGTACATCTTAAATACTTCATGTGTTATATCAAGCAGTTCATCTGCATATGACTGGTCGTGCGCTCCAAGACGTACGACGTCTTTTATTTTGTAGATTATTGGCTTGCGTAGTTCTATACAGCGGCATGTAAATGTAAATGTATCTGTTTCGCCAAGTAGAATGTCAGCCTTACATCCACACTCAGACAGCACTTGTGAAAATGCCATCGTACCGAATGTTCTTCCCGGATTTAACACCACAGCCTGTCCATTTACCAGATAAGGTGCCATAGCTCTCGCTACGATAGGATGGTACTGTGCAGGTGTTGTAACCATGATTAGAAATGCATCTTTTACTACTTTTCCCATATCTGCGCTGATTAAATCAATATCAACTTCGGCTTCAACCACTCCGCTTAATGAGAAGATATTATCAGGGAACATGTCCACACGTTCGGCTTCTCTTGCATACAACGCGACATTGAATCCTAAGTGCTTGAAGTATGCTGCCATTGATTGTCCGCCATTTCCCGAACTAATAACTGCAATTTTTCTTGATTCATTTGATTTCATTGTATTATCCATTCCTTCCTCATAATTCTGCAGATCGCACAGACCACTATACTACAGCCTTACTTGCTTTTCCCGTGAGTTTTTCTAATCTTACTCTCTCAGACATTACACTTCCGTCAGAACCTTGTTTGTCTGTACTTTTGTTGTCCCATGCGACACATTTGCCATCTTTAACTCTGGTCTGTAATGTGCCACGAAACTCGCCTTTTTTAACAATATGTGGTGCATCCAGAATTCCACGTTTAATGCAGTCCGCAAGCACCCCTGCGTCCGCGAGTGGATCATCACTAACATCTGCATACTCTTCTTTGATAAAGTTCAATAAATAGTTTGCTTCGCTAATGAGTTCATCACGTCGCTCTTTCACACGTGGATCATTGGACGCATCTGCATTGCCTGATAGCGTCGAGCGTACTACACCACGTACAATCTTAGAGCTTTCAATAATGACTTCCGGCGTTGCTGCATGTAATGCTTCACTATATCCGACGACATGTATAATATGTGGTCTTACATTCATTTGTAGGGCTGTTGTCGCTGCCAGTTGCCCTTTTGCAACAGCTGCGTCACCACTCAAGAACGGAAGCCCTGCACGTGTCTGCCTATATACACGAAAATCATTGCTTGCTAATGATTCTGTAAGCTCAATCTGAGCCATTACTTTAGCTAAGTCCATTGAAAAGCTCAAAGAGCTAGGAACATTAAACATATATTGTGAGATATAATCTACAACGCCGAGTTTCTTTGCATTATACGCACTTATATACGACATGGCAACGGACACAGTGTCATGTGCATCACGCAATCCCCAATGGTGTGGCTCGTTGAGTTCAACAGGGATTCCCTTTGGTCCATATGGTCCTTTTCTCCCGTGAAATGCAATAAGCTCTTGGGCTTCCTCGATTGAGGTCTTTACAGGTCTATCTCCCCTGCCGTCAAGCTCGTTGTACCAACAAAGTGGGACTGCACACCATGCATTTGATATTGTATCGTTGAGAACTTTTGCCAATTTCATTACATCAGCTGTACCACTATAGCAACGCATAAGTGGATAGTTTCCGCACTGTGATGCTTCCTTTAGTTTTATAAATTCTTCTACATTATATACAGGCACTCCGCCCGCTCCATCCATTTCAGGCTTTCGATCATCAGGACGGAAGAAGTATTGCTGTGTATTTTGATCAATGCCCAATGAAATAATGTCAAGCACACGTGATTCTGCTATCTCAGTTATACCTGATAGAGTTTCATTATATGATGGTAATCCAAAGTGATGCCTTAGAAGTGGATAAGGATTCTTCTGGGCTATTCGCCCGACTAGGTCAGCTGCAAAAAGCTCTGCACCGCCTTTTTCAGGCAACTTTCCTGTTCTGAGGAAAGTAATGCTATCATCTATGTCATCCGTTCCATCAAATACAACATCAAAAAAGTCAAGCTCACGCATTTTCTCAGCCACAGGAGCAGTTCCACCAAACACCCACACTGGCTTGTGTGAAATGTTTGCACTTTTCTCTATTAACTCTCGTGCAACAGTAACACCGTTCTCAGGTGTGAGCCTGTAACCTAATCCAACAATAACAGGCTTATGGGTTTCCACTGCTTCCAATATTGTATCTACACCAACTGCAGGGCCTAAAAATACAACTTCGTAACCCTCGTCCTCTGCAAGATTTAAAAAATGAGCAGCACCTGCAACATGTACACAGTTTCCCATTGATGCCCCTATTACTATTCCTTTTGACATAATAAAGTCCATTCCTTTCTGTAAATTAAAGTCACAAATCGTCCATGAAAAGAATGGACTTTTTGTGCATCAATTTCGGTTTCCAAGGTCGTTGGAGAGAAATTGGTACATCTCTCAGGTTAGCGTGATTATTCACGCTAATCACTCCTTGTCTGACATCTTGTCTGATATGTGATTTAATAGTATATCACAGTACTTCACATTTGTACAAAAATATGGTACACTATTGTGTGGCATTTCACAAATTGGAGTTATTGTTATGAGTTCTAATAAAGGAAATATGAATGACACTGATAAAACTGGTGAAATCATTTACTGGGTGATTATCATTATTTTGCTGTTCGCTTTTCCACCATTAGGCGTGATTTTGCTACTTGCAAAGCTTGGTGTTTTCTCAGGAATCACTAAAGGTCTTAAAAACTCCGGCAACACCGGTAGTGCTGGCAACAGTGTTCCCCACACCCCTCCTGTGGTAAGAAAACCAAGTCGCCTTGAGAAAAAAACAGGAAAAGGCATGTCTGTGTTTCTATTACTTGTTGCAATCGGTTTGTTTATTGCAGGTGCCAGCTTCGTATTCAGCGCCCTGACAGGTTGGACTGCCGGAAGCTTGGCAAGTATAACTGAGCTTGGCTTTGGAGTGTTCTGGCTACTTGGTGGTTTTATTTCTCTCATATCTCGTAGTGTCGTTGCAAAAAGGCTTAGCAGATACAAAAATTACTACGCTTTTATCAACCATCGTGGTGCTGTGCCACTGATAGATATAGCACAAACATCAGGTGTTTCTTTAAAAACAGTCATTCGTGACATACAGGCTATGATTAACAATGGCTATCTCGATACAGGCGCATATATTGACAATGAGCTGGATTGCCTGTTTCTCTCCGCTGAGGATGGATACAGATTCCGCGCTGATATAATGAATACGTCGAACCATGCATTTCAAAATGCTTCAACCGTGCAATCTGATGACACATCTGTTAAATCATATTCTGCACACCTTGCAGAGTTTCGCGAAGTGCGTGCTCTAATTAGAGATGAAGTAATCTTGCGTAAAGTTTCTCGCCTTGAAGAACTGACTATGAAGATTTTCAGAATTGTTGAAGAATCTCCGGAAAAGCAACCACAAATAAGACGATTTATGAGTTATTATTTTCCAACAACACTTAAGCTTGTACGCTCGTATGCAACACTGGAAAGTCAAGGTGTTAAGGGCGAAAATATATTAAGTACTAAGCAAAATATCGGAAATATACTCGATACACTTTTAACAGGCTACGAACAACAGCTGGATCAGCTTTTTAAATCAGATGCACTGGATATTGCAACTGATATTAATGTCCTTGAGAACCTAATGCAACAAGATGGTTTGACAGGTGCAACATTTATGAATTAATGGGAACATTTTTCAGTTAACTACGTCGTAATTCTAAAAGGAATGGTCAATTCATTGGGTAAATTAATAGTATTTGAAGGCGTTGACGGAAGCGGAAAATCAACACAGTTTGAATTGATGTGTGATCGCCTAACAAAAGAAAATGTACAATTCAAGCGCCTTATTTTCCCCCGTTATAGCGAACCGTCATCAGCATTAATAAAAATGTATCTTGGTGGCGAACTGGGAGAAAATCCTGACGACATTAATGCCTATGCTGCTTCGTCGTTCTATGCAGTTGACAGATATGCTTCGTTTATTCAGGATTGGCACGAGTATTATAATTCCGGTGGTTTAATTGTTACTGACAGATATACCACCAGTAATGCCTTACATCAAGGTGCAAAAATGATTGCGTCAGAGCGTTCATCCTTTTTCAAGTGGCTCTATGATTACGAGTTTGGCCTTTTGGGTTTGCCTGAGCCCGATCTGGTGATATATATGGATATATGTGCTGAATTTGCAGCAAAACGTCTTAAGCGCCGTCAGTCAGAAACTGACACACATGCAGACATCCATGAAAACGAAGCATATTTACGCAAAAGTGTCGAATGTGGTCTGCAAGCAGCTAACCAGTTCGGTTGGTGCAAGATAAGTTGTATTAGCAATAACACTGAGCGAGATAAGTGTGAAATTCACGCTGAAGCATACGATAAGATAAAGGAATTTGTGTAAGGAATATACATCATGTCTATCGAAAAAGATATAATTAAAGGTGTCGAAGAAGCTATAAATATGGCTGATGAAAATGATTTGCCATCTGAGCTACCTCAAAGCTTGCCTCCAAGACACATAGTTACTCATTCATTGACAGAGGACACATTAACTGGCGTCGGTAAAAAACCTCATCGTGAAAAATCCCACGACGATATTGACGACGATAAATTCATTGAAGTCCCTGAAAATGATCCAGATTTAGATACGGGCTCGCCTGATTTTAAAATGAAGTTTGACTTTGATGGCGCATATAGAGATGTTCCGGTAGAAAAGCCTTTCCGTTTAAGGCGCGAGCGACGCACCGGACTTGTAGGTGGACTTCTTTTTGCTTTGTTTATCATATGCGTTAGTGTGGTACTTGCTTCCCTAGCATGGATGGCAACGACAGATGTTCTTGGTTTTGCAACAGAAGATGTCGAAGTTACTGTACAAGTTCCTGAGGACTTCACACTTGAAGGCGTAGCCGATATGCTCTACGAATCAGGGCTTATAAGACATCGAGCGCTATTTATTTTCTATGCAGAGTTTTCTAATTCAATGGATAGAATTACCTCTGGTTCTTTTATTCTGAATCAGAACTACGATTATCGAGCCCTTGTTCAGGGCATGACTGCACGTGCAGGTCAACGTGTAGAAACAACAGTAACAATACCTGAAGGATTTACTTTAGCACAAATATTCACACTGCTTGAACGTGAAAACGTTGCCACAGCAGAGGAACTTTGGGAAGTTGCCACATACCATGATTTTGACTTCCACTTCCTTGATCCTGGCACCATTGGCAACAGGCTTAGACTTGAAGGGTTCCTCTTCCCTGAAACATATAACTTCTATATGAATTCTAATCCTGTTGTTGTTATTCGCAGACTATTGCGTGAGTTTAACAGAAGATTTGACGAAGAGTATATTATACGTGCAGAGAACATGGGACTCACTGTTCATGAAATTATTATTATCGCTTCAATGATTGAGCGTGAAGCCGGTAACGACGCTGAGCGTCCACGAATCGCTGCAGTTATCTATAATCGACTTGCAAGCCCTAACTTCCCATACCTGCAAATTGACGCCACCATTGACTATATTATAGCCGGAACAGGCATGCGTTGGTCACAGCATATTGACAGTCCATTTAACTCGTATACACATCCCGGCTTGCCACCCGGTGCAATTGCAAATCCTGGTATGCCATCTATCCGTGCAGCTTTATTCCCTGATGATACAAACGAGTTCTTCTACGCTCTTAATAACTACGGTACTCACAACTTCTTCACAAACTACACCGATCATCACAATTTCGTTAATAGTGATCAGTTCGGTGGACGCTCATAGTGTTGAATTCGACTGGCATTAACATGAACCGACCCTGAATTTAAAATTTTGCTTTACATATTCGCAAGAATGCGTTAAAATACCCCTTGCATGAATTTCATTAATTGATGCTCATGCAACATGCGGAGGGTTAGCGAAGTGGTCATAACGCGGCGGTCTTGAAAACCGTTTGGGTGCAAGCCCACAAGAGTTCGAATCTCTTACCCTCCGCCAACTGGAACAAATACGAACCCCGTAATTATCGGAGATGTCATCATATTTGTTCATAAACTTTAACCTCGCAAACGACAAAGGGGAGGGCACGAAACGTGCCCTCCCCAAGTCTATAAAACCGTCACGTTTCGTGACGGAATTGTTATATTATTATTTAATTTTTTGTTCCTGTTCTTTTTTCCATTCCTCA
>Ga0123355_10001337_pt1 | contig 34212 bp, 24 predicted proteins | sample TergutEmb28metaG_3_FD_89872 | JGI IMG/M metagenome (GOLD analysis project Ga0123355, IMG submission 89872) | Embiratermes neotenicus P1 segment gut microbial communities from Petit-Saut dam, French Guiana - Emb289 P1 | ecosystem: Host-associated > Arthropoda: Insects > Digestive system > Gut ...
CGCCCGGCAGAATTTTGCAGATGGCGAAAAAGCAGACCTGCAGGATCGTGTTCATACGGCTGCCCATACCGGTTTTACACGCCACCTCGTAGGCGTCAATCACGTAAAACCGGGCTTTCTTGGCGAGGATTTGCCGCTGCGCGTCGCGCGGTAACCGGTCCCAGACCTCGTCGGGGCCGAATGGACTGTTGAGCAGAAAAGTTCCACCCGGGACCAGCGCGCCGAGCATGTCGTAGCGTTCGAGAAAGATCCATTGATGGCAGGCGACGAAGTTGGCTTTGGACACCAGATAACTCGACAGAATCGGTTTTTGTCCAAACCGCAGGTGCGAGACGGTCATGGCGCCAGACTTTTTTGAGTCGTAGACAAAATAGCCTTGCGCATAGTTGGCGGTGTTTTCTCCAATGATTTTGATGGAGTTCTTGTTCGCCCCTACGGTTCCATCGGCGCCCAGGCCATAGAAGAGCGCGCGCACTACGTCTTCTGGTTCGGTGGAGAATTCCGGATCATAAGACAGACTGGTGTGGGTGACGTCATCCCTGATCCCGATGGTGAAATGCTCTTTGGGCCGATCCGTCTTCAGATTGTCATACACGGCCTTTGCCATCCCCGGCGTGAAGTCCTTGGAGGAAAGACCGTACCGCCCGCCGACCACCGACGGTATGACCTTGATGTTGCCCAATCCATGCTTTGCGCCCTCGTCGAAAGCGTTGATCACATCCTGATAGAGCGGCTCGCCAATCGCTCCCGGTTCCTTGGTGCGGTCCAGCACTGAGATCTTGCGCACGCTAGCCGGCAGGACTTCAAGAAAGTGCTTCACCGAGAATGGCCGGAATAGACGCACCTTGAGCAAGCCGACTTTTTCGCCCAGCGCGTTCAGCGCCTCAACCGTCTCGTGTGCGACTTCCGCTCCCGATCCCATCATAACGATGACGCGTTCAGCGTCCGGGGCGCCAACATAGTCGAACAGGTGATACGAGCGTCCGACGACGTTCTCGAACGTTCTCATCACGGCCAGGACTTTTCGAGCACACTCGTCGTAGTAAGTGTTGGCCCGCTCTCTCATCTGGAAAAAGACATCGGGATTCTGCGCAGTGCCCCGCAGGACGGGATGGTCGGGAGAAAGCGCGCGCTGGCGATGTTCGAAGACGCGGTTCAGGTTAATCAGCGCTCGCATATCGTCTTCGCTGAGCATTTCGATCTTGTTCACTTCGTGCGAGGTGCGAAAACCATCGAAGAAGTGGAGAAAGGGAATGCGCGCTTCGAGCGTGGCAGCTTGCGCGATGAGCGCCATATCCATGGCTTCCTGCACGGAATTGGAGCACAGCATGGCCCATCCCGTGCTGCGGCAGGACATTACGTCGCTGTGATCGCCGAAAATGGAAAGCGCATGGGTAGCCAGGGTTCGTGCCGAAACGTGAAATGCAACTGAGGTCAATTCTCCCGCCATCTTGTGCATGTTCGGAATCATCAGCAGCAGACCTTGGGAAGCGGTGAACGTCGTCGCCAGCGAACCTGTCTGCAGCGCGCCGTGTACCGCGCCAGCGGCTCCTCCTTCGCTCTGCATCTCAATGACGTGCGGTACCGTCCCCCAGATATTCTCAACCCCTTTCGATGACCACTCGTCTGCCCATTCGCCCATGGACGATGAAGGTGTAATGGGATAGATGGCAATCACTTCGTTGACGTGATAGGCAACGTGCGCCACCGCCTCGTTGCCGTCCATGGTCTTGAATTTTCGATCTGTGTGCATCTTCCCCCCAAATGGCCTCTTCTTTGCTGCCCCTGTCAAGCATGGATGACACCGGCAACTGCGTCTGCTAAACACATCACGCGGGGTAGTGATCCAGATCACATCGGGGAGGAGAGGGCCTGGTTATTGTGACTGTCGTGGCAGATGAGCCGCGCCGAACGAAATGTGACCGAGGTCACATTCGCCCGTGTCCCACGGCACGGCGATCGTGCTGACTTTGGAGCGACACTATCGCGAAGCGATAGGAGGCTGGTCATGATATCGCCCTATGGATTGGAGATCGTAGAGAATTGCAGGAGCTGCAAGTTACGCGCGGACCACGTCTTCTGCAATCTCCCCGCTCCTGCACTCGAGACCTTGGAAAAAATCAAGCATACGACTGTATACCCGGAAAGCGCAGTCCTGTTTGTGGAGCACCAGGAGCCACGCGGCATCTTCGTAATCTGCAGGGGCAGCGTGAAGATCTCGGCTAGTACCTCGAATGGCAGAACGATCATTATGAAGATTGCCCGCGCCGGAGAAGTGCTGGGCTTGAGCGCCGCCCTTTCCGGCAGACCTTACGAAATGACCGCGGTTACGCTCGATCCCTGCCAGGTCAATTTCATAAGGCGCGATGATTTTCTTCGATTCTTGAAGGATGATGTGCAAGTTTGTCTGAAAGTCGCGGAACAGCTGAGCGAAAAATACAACGCAGTTTGCAAGGAGGTCCGCTCCTTGGGATTGTCGCACTCAGCCGCCGAAAAACTTGCCAACTTGCTCCTGGAATGGAGTTCGGGCCATGAAGACCCCTCCAAACCCGAGCCACGGGTAAAACTCAGGCTGACCCATGAGGAAATCGGCCAAATGATCGGCACCTCCAGAGAAACAGTCACACGGCTGTTGGCTGACTTGAAAAAGCAGCAGATTCTTAACGTGCGGGGCTCGACTCTGGTGATTCGCGACCAGGCGGCCTTGCGGGAGATGGCAAATCGTAACTAGCATCTCCGCGACCGAGATCACAATTCCGCGCCCCAGTTGAGAGGACAATGACGAAAGAGTCGAATCGCGGCTCGATCCACGGCCGCGCCGTTTCACTTATCGCTCCACGCGAGCACGGCGCATGGGGATTGCTGCTGGTCCCTCTCGGTACCGGCGGAATTGTGGGTCTTCTCGAAGGCAACCATGTCTTGGCGTTTTTGACCTTGATCGTCGCAGCCTTGGCGCTTTTCTGGTTGCGAACCCCTGCTGAAAACTGGCTCGGCGCCGGCATGATGCGAGTTCGAACGGACCAGGAGCGTCGTACCGCAGCCGGCGCAACCTTGATCCTTTCCATGGTAGCCATTCTTGGTTTGCTGGCACTCTTTTGGAACGGCCGCAATCCTGATCTCTTCATTCTGGGCGCGATCGCTGTCATTGCCTTCGTCGCGCAAGCGATTCTCCACAAGCTGAGCCGCAAGACGCGCATGTTGTCGCAATTCGTGGGCACGCTGGGGCTCACGATTACCGCACCAGCGGCCTACTACGTCGTGACCGGAGAACTCAATCGCACGGCCTGGACTCTGTGGATGGCGAATTACCTTTTCGCAGTCAACCAGATCCACTTCGTGCAGCTTCGCATTCATTCCGCGCGGCTCAGCCGATGGTCACAGAAGGTCGAGCATGGACACCATTTTCTTTTCGGAGAAGTGCTGCTCGTCGCCGCTCTCACTCTGGCCTGGCGTTTTCATTTTCTGCCGTGGCTCTCGGCGCTGGCTTTTCTACCGCTTCTCCTGCGCGGAGCTCTCTGGTTTTTTGAGGGTGAAAAGCCGCTGCTGGTGCGTCGCCTGGGCTGGACCGAACTCGCCTATGCCATCGTATTTGGGGTTTGTCTGGCGGCAGGATTTTCGCTCGCGTGAGCCGATTTCCGTTCGTTTAGACCGGGTCAAATCCCACGAGTTTCCGTGTGATATCCCGCAACCGGTAAGCCACTTGTTCTTGCCGCTTCCCTTTGCCATTCAGTTAACCCATTGAAAACAACCGGCTGATTGGAGGGTCAGCGCTGGGTTGCCGGTTGGCCAACCGCATGCCTTCTACGCAGGTGGTTGACGGTGGGAGGCGCTCCGTGGAACCCAGTCTCATGCTGATCGGCCTAAATCACCGCACTGCGCCGGTGGCGGTGCGAGAGCGCTTCTGGATCCCCGAGAGCCGGCGCCCGGAAACTGTCGTGCAATTGTCACGCGCAGAAGGTATTGAGGAAGTCATCGTCCTCGCCACCTGCAATCGCACCGAGTTTCTGATTTGGACAAACGATGTAACCCTGGCAGCGAACTCGGTGATGCGGTTATTGAGCCGCGAATACGGGATGAAGCTGTGTGAATGGAAGCTTTTCTATCGGTTGCTGGATGAAGCCGCCCTCCTCCACATCTTCCGGGTCGCGTCCAGCCTCGACTCGTTGGTCGTCGGCGAACCCCAGATCGTTCGACAGGTGAAAGAAGGCTGGAAGCAAGCGCAGAACCTGGGAGCGAGCGGGCGCTCGCTCGACGCTGTGGTCGAGAAGGCCCTCTCTGTGTCCAAGCGCGTACGCTACGAGACCGCAATCGGTACTCTAGCGGTCTCCATTCCAAACGCCGCGGTTGAACTGACGCGCCAAGTGCTCGGGACGCTTGAGGGCAAGCAGGTACTTCTGATCGGCGCCGGAAAGATGAGCGAGCTTTCAGCCCGAGGTTTGCTGAATCATGGTGCGGCAACCGTCAAGGTGATGAGCCGCACCATCGAGCATGCCACGGAGCTGGCACAGAAACTCGGAGGAACCGCGGTCCCGTTTGAAGAGCGGTGGCGCCACATGTCGCAGGCTGATGTCATCCTCAGTTCGACTTCGTGCCCGCACATTATTCTCAGCCGCGAAGAAGTCGAAGTCCTGGTACGCGGCCGCCAGCGACATCCACTGGTGATTGTGGATGTTGCGCTGCCCCGAGACATCGACCCCCAGGTGCGCCATGTAAAAGACGTATTCCTTTATGACCTTGATGACGTCGAAAATGTGGTCAGCCACAATGTGGCCGAGCGTAAAGCGAGCGCCGCTGCGGCAGAAAAGATTCTCGAGGCAGAAGCCCAGGATTTCCGTCGCGATCTGGCGGCGCAACGCATCGTACCAACTATCGTCGCCTTGCGGCATCGTCTGAACGAGATTTGCCGGCAAGAAGTGGACTCCTTTTGCCGAGAGAACGGGCCGGTCACCGAAGACCAGAATGAAATATTGACAGCAGTGATATCCCGTGTGACCCAGCGTATCACCGGATCCCTGGCCCGTGAACTCAAGGAGCTTCCCGAAAAGGTGCAGCAGGAGCAGATGACAGCCGCCGTCGAGCGGCTATTCCACCTCGAAACGCCAGATACGGCGCTTGCCGGCACCAGATTCGAATGAAAGAAAGAACGGTCTTAAGGAGATTCGACAAAATGTCCACAGCAAAGCCAACGGCTCCGCGTGCGAATTCGTGGACCGGTGCACAAGCCTATCCGCTCGCCGCCTTTTGTCTGGTTCTTGGAGTCGGCCTGGGTTACCTTTTTCGCGGTTCAGCCTCCCCGGCGACAACCGTGTCCGCGTCGCCGGCTGTCGAAAACGGCCCAGCCCGGAGCCAGCCGAGCGAGCCGCAGACTACGCCGGAACAGCAGAAGGCCACGGTTGATCAGGAAGTCTCGCCGCTGCTCGCGACTTTGAAAGAAAATCCTGACGATTTCGACACGATTGTGAAAGCAGCGAACCTGTACTACGACGGGCAGCAATATCCCGACGCGATCAGGTTCTACCAGCGCGCACTGAAAATTCAACCACAGAATGTGGACGTGATCACCGATCTCGGAACTTCATTCTGGTATACCGGAGACGCGGACAAGGCGATCGCCGAATTTCAGACGGCGCTCAAGTACGAACCCGGCCGGGCCTCGACGCTTTTCAATCTGGGCATTGTGCGCTGGCAGGGCAAGATGGACCCCAACGGCGCAGTCCAGGCCTGGGAAGAACTGCTGCGCAAGAATCCCAATTTCCCTGACAAGCAAAGGCTCGAGCAGTTTATCGAACGAGCCAAGCAACACAGGCAAAGCTGACGCCCACCCACACCTCGGTGTGACCAACGTCACTGACGAACCTGTCGTAACCGCCGATGATAGCGTCCGTGGCCCGCGCCTGCGATCAGGCGGCCAAAGTGAATTCATTGGGGGTCCGGACAAGTTCTTGGGCTGTTCAACAAACCGGAATCAAAAGGAGACATCGCATCATGGCGAAAACGATGAAAGCAGCTGTTGTCGAAAAATTCGGTGAACCGTTACAAATTCGGGAAGTTCCAATTCCAGATCCAGGTCCCGGCGAGGTGCTGGTCGAGGTGGTCGCCAGCGGAGTCTGCCACACCGACCTTCACGCCGCCGATGGCGATTGGCCGGTGAAACCCACCCTGCCTTTTATCCCCGGACATGAAGGCGCGGGGGTTGTTCGGAAGCTTGGCGTGGGCGTGAAGCACCTGAAAGAAGGCGACCGCGTCGGGATTGCATGGCTTCATAGTGCATGTGGACATTGCGAGTTCTGCCTCAGCGGCTGGGAAACCTTGTGTAAAGGGCAGCAGAATTCCGGTTATTCCGTGAATGGCAGCTTCGCTGAGTTCGCCCTGGGTAAGGCAGAGTTCCTGGGTCGAATTCCAGATCTGCTTTCTTTCACTGACGCCGCCCCGATTCTCTGTGCCGGCGTCACCACCTATAAAGGCCTGAAGCAAACGGAAGCGCGCCCCGGCGAGTGGGTCGTGATCTCGGGCGTGGGCGGGCTTGGTCACATCGCGGTCCAATATGCCAAGGCTATGGGTCTGCACGTTGCCGCCATCGATATCGGACCGGAGAAACTCCAGTTGGCGCGTACGCTGGGCGCCGAGATTGTTGTGGACGCAAAAGACGAGGATCCCGTCGCAGTGATCCAAAAAGAAATCGGAGGCGCTCACGGCGTATTGGTCACGGCTGTGTCTCTCCCGGCTTTCAAACAGGCGCTCGGGATGCTGCGTCGCGGTGGAACCTGTGTCCTCAACGGCCTGCCTCCAGGCGAATTTCCCGTTTCCATCTTCGATCTGGTGCTCAATGGCCAGACGGTGCGTGGTTCGATCGTGGGCACGCGCAAGGACCTTCGAGAGGCCCTCCAGTTTGCCGCCGAAGCCAATGTGAAGGCGACGATCGAAAAGCTGCCGCTGGGATCCATCAACAACATTTTCGACCGTCTCAAGAAAGGGAAAGTGAATGGCAGGATTGTCCTCGATATCGCCGGAGGATCTGAAAAGCAGAAGTTTGAAGGAGAGCTGGCATTAGCGGCTGGCCGCTGATACCACCGAGCGAAAACAAAACATTGCAGGGCGGGTGCAAAGCATTCGCCCTGCGCTTGTTTCAGGGTAGCGACGTGACTTGCGCATGCGCCGCTTGATGTCGAAGGATTGTCTCAACCCTCATCGTCCGAGCTGACACTGTACTGGTTGGCTTCTTCCTCTCCGCCGATCAATCCAAATTTTTTGAGCTTGTAACGCAGAGCATCGCGGCTGATGTCGAGCAGTCTTGCGGCATGCGTCTGATTGTTGTTGGCCTGCCGCATGGCAAGCTCGACCATGGCGTGCTCGACTTCTTCGAGCGACGTGCCTTCCTCGGGAATGTAAAGGCGAGGAAGCACGCGTCCGTTGGCGAGTTGCTTGCCGCTGCCATCTGACGATGCGCTGCTGTGTTCGAAGGCGGTCAGGCCGCTGCGGGCGGCTTCTCCTACTGCGAAGGGCATGTAGAGCGGGCGCAGGATCGACTCGTCTTCCAGAATCATGGCGCGCTCGATCGAGTTCTTCAGTTCGCGCACGTTGCCCGGCCAGTTGTGGGCCAGGAGAAGCCGCCGCGTTTCCGGACTGATGCCGCGCACCGACTTCTTGAACTTGCGGTTGTACCAGTCGATGAAGAAGTCGACCAGCGGGAGAATATCGTCGGAGCGTTCGCGCAGCGGCGGAATGAAGATGGCGATGATCGCCAGCCGATAATAAAGATCCTGCCGGAACTGGTTTTCGCGCACTGCTTTCTCGAGATCGCGGTTCGAAGCCGCGATCACGCGCACATCGACCTGCATATCGCGCACGCCACCGATTCGCCGGATCACCTGGTCTTCGAGCACGCGCAGCAACTTCGCTTGCAGCAGGGGCGACAGCTCGCCGATTTCGTCCAAGAACAGCGTTCCGCCGTGGGCTGTCTCGAACAGGCCTTTCTTCATCTGCTTGGCGTCGGTGAAGGCGCCTTTTTCGTGGCCGAAGAGTTCGGCCTCCATCAGAGTTTCGGGGATGGCGGAGCAGTTGACGGCGACGAATGGGCCGTTCTGGCGCGAACTTTCGTAGTGAATCGTCTTGGCGATGAGATCCTTGCCCGTGCCGCTCTCGCCCTGAATCAGGATCGTGGTGGCCTCGCTGGCGGCGACTTTCTCGACGAAGTTCATCAGTTCAACCGTCTTGGGCGAGACCGCAATGAAATCGTGGTAACCCGTGTGGCGGCGGACTTCTCCGCGCAGGGATTGCACTTCCGTACGGAGGCGAGTGGCTTCCCGCGCATTCTGGATGGTGACGCGCAGTTCTTCAAAGTCGAGCGGCTTGCCGATGAAGTCATAGGCTCCCAGCTTGAGGGCGCTTTTGACGTCGTCCAGTTGCGGGTCGGCCGTAATCATGATGACCGGCGGCGCCTCCGGTGACTTCTTGATCTGCTCCAGCACCTGGATGCCGTTCAAGTCGGGCATGCGCACGTCGAGCAGCACCAGGTCCGGAGACTCGGTCTGCGCCAGCCGCAAGCCCGGCTCTCCCGAGACGGCCTCGATTACCTGATATCCCCACTCTTCGCACTTCTGGCGAAGCGACCAGCGCACCAGGCGCTCGTCATCCACGATAAGAATTTTTTCGGCAGGCATCCACGGATTAGCTTACTACGGCGGGAACACGAGGGTGCGTCCGGGGGCGGCAAACTCTATTCTCACCGGAGGGCACAGAAAACGGGCTTGTCATTTCGAGAAGACGGGAAATCGGCCCCGGTGACTTTGAGTCTCCGTTGACGAATACTATCCGTCAAACCTCGAATGCGGAGGATTGGGTTGCGCTCCTCTCGAGCGGTAGCACCAGCGCGAACGTCGTGCCCTTGCCCACGGTGCTGGTCACGTCGATGCGGCCCTGGTGATCTTCGATGATGCGGCGGGCGAGCGACAATCCCAGGCCGGTGCCGTCGCCTTTTGTGGTGTAGAACGGGCGGAAGATGTTGGGCAGATTTTCCTGAGCGATGCCACGGCCGTTGTCGGAGACTTCCACTACCGCATTCGCTCCCTGATGAGCGACCGTGACCACGATCTTCCCTTTCTGATCAATCGCCTGCAGCGCGTTGAGCAGCAGGTTGAGCAGGACCTGATGGATCTGATCGGCGTCGTGCTCGACATCGGGGAGCCGGGGATCTTGGTGCAGGGCGATCTCCACGCCCTTGGCGAGAGCCTGCTGGCGGCCGAGCATGACAGCGTGTTCGACGGTTGTGTTCAGGTCGCCCTTGCGGACTTTGGGCGGGTGCGGCCTCGCCGTCTCGAGCAGGTCGGTGACGATGTGGTTGATGCGCGCGATTTCCTGGCGGACATCTTTTACCACGGCACGCGCCGGGCTGGTCGTCGGGAGGTCGCGGCTGATGATTTCGATGACGCCGGCGATTCCCGCCAGGGGGTTGCGGATTTCGTGCGCCAGGCCGGTGGCGATTTCGCCGAGAGTGGCGAAGTGCTCGGCGCGCGACATCTGCGTGCGGTGCAGGCGCTCGATCTCGATGCGGCTCTCGCGGAGTTGCTTGACCATCTGGTTGAAGTTGCGGCCAAGGTCGCCGATTTCGTCGTTGCGGTGCGCGAAGCTGACCGAAGCGGTGAGATCTCCGCCGCCGAGTTGCGCGATTTTTTGCTGCAGCTCGACCATCGGGCGCTGCACGGTGTAAGTGAGGACAACCAGGAGCGCCCCGCAGATTGCGACTGCGCCCGCGCCTGCGACCAGCAATACGGTATGACGTTCCGGATTGCGCCACGAAAGCGTTGCCAGCAGGAAAAGCAGCATCCCGCCCAGCAGCACGCACGCGATCGGGACAAGAGCCTTAATTTCCCAGTTGATGCTGAACCACGGCAGCTCGGGATCTTGCGCCCCCGCGTTGGCCGAATCGGGATCGCTCGATCGACACTCCACCGGGTACGCCGTGCTGAAGAATACCTTCCGCGGCGGGGCGGAAACCTCAGAACTGGAAGCCTTCGGCAAAAGTGCTGGGTTAGTCATTTGGGGCGACCGGTCTCAGGCGTACGCGTGCAATCCGGGCAGCAAATAGGTCACTCCAAAGAAAGTGAACATGACGACGGCAAAACCGAGTATCGCGAAGTACGCAGCACGGCGTCCGCGCCAGCCCCGCGTAATGCGCATGTGCAGGTATCCGGCGTACACCAGCCAGGTGATCGCCGCCCACGTCTCTTTGGGGTCCCAGTTCCAGTAGGAACCCCAGGCGCGGTTCGCCCAGTAGGCGCCGGCGGCGATCATCAAGGTGAGCAAGGGAAAAGCAATGCAAATTGTTCTGTAGGTGATGCGGTCGAGGTTGTCTGCGTCGGGAAGCAGGCGCTCAAGATCGCTGCGCCGCCACAGCAGCAACAGATAGAGAAGATTGGCGAAGATTCCACCGACCAGAGCCGAGAGGATGAACGGGCTCGCCGCGAGGCTGGTGGGATACAGGCCTTCGGCGTCGAGCGAGGGATAGCGTCCATCGCGCGCCCGCAACCAGAAGAACACCAGAGCCAGCGATTGCAACAGGATGCTGATGAACACGGCGCGATTGGCGATTGCGAGGAAACTCTCGTTGCTCTTCAGCAGCGAGATCATGTAGAGCAGCAACGGGGCAGCCACGGCGGCGAAGACCACGACCATCAGCCAGCCCAGATCGGGAATGGTGACGAACAGCCGCACGCCGCGCGAGATAAATATTTCCTGCTTATTGTCGAAATCCCAGGCCACGACGTTGAATCCGCCCCAGCGCTCGAAACGGGTGAGCACCGCGGCATAGACACCCAGGGTGAAGATGCTGGTGGCGGCGAGGAAGCTTTCGGTCTTCATCTTGTCCTGAATGAGGAACATCATGGCCAGCGCAAAGCTCAACGCGCAGGCGGCATACGCCAGCATGGCCAGGGTTACATGTACGTGCAACCAGGTCGATTGCAGCGCCGGCACCAGCGGCCGGACTTCGCTCGGCAGAAGCTGCATCAGCACTACTCCCACAATCGCTAGCGGCATGGTCACCGTTCCAATAACCTTGACCCCGTAGCGTTTCTCGGCAATCAGGGTGAGTGCGGCTAAAGTCCACACGAAGCTGAGCAGCATTTCGTAGAGGCTCGAGAATGGAGGATGGCCGGCCTCATACCAGCGATGTGCCATTGCGCCGGTGTTGGCGATGAGGCCCGCCCAAGTCGCTACCGAGGCGAACTTGATGTAGGAATCGGTTCCCGTGACGCCGAAGCCGAGATACAGCGTGCCTGCACCCGCGTAAAACACCAGTGCCGCATAGAGCAGGTTGGCTTCGCTCAGAATGTTTCCGCTCCTCACCACATTCAGAAAAGCAATGAACAGCAGGAAGGCGATGCTCAATCCCACCATCACGACCAGCGTCATTCCCCTTGCGGGATGCGGTTCTGCATTGGCTCGGGACATGTGTACTTCCTCTCTTTATCGGTGCGCCGGACTCACCTTGCGGCGGGTCGTTGTTCTTGGGACCAGTGGGGCCGGCTTTTTCGCCAAGGCCGCGGATTCTGCCTTCAATTCTTTCTGAATCTGCTCGACGACCTGCTTGAACTTGACTTCGAATGCATCCCGATTGCGGTTCGCCGTGCCGCCGATCCAGAGCGAGAGCCCACCGTTCGAGTCCTCGACTGGGACCGCCCAAAAGCGCAGATGCACGAGATAGAAGACGAACGTCAGGCCGACTGCCATCAGAACGACCCCGGTCCACACCGCCCACTGTCCTGGCTCGTCGGAAACTTCCAGACCGGTGAACACGCCGGTCTTCAAGTCCCTGGGATCGAAGCTGTAAGGGGAGGAGAAGTTTTCGGCGATGCCGGGAATCTCGGGCAGCCAGACGTTGACGGTGCGGTTGGTTTTCGCCGAAGTAACAACGAGGTGTACTGCCGGATTCACGACTTCGTTGCTGCGCGCGTAGACGCGTCCGTCCTCTATGACATAGTCGGGGATGAATTCCACAAGCTGAACTTTGGTGTCGGAGTCGAGGGTGACGGTGTCATGCAAGGAAAGCTTGATGGTCTGCGCTGTGCCTCCCATTCCCGGCGCCGGAGTTGCCTGGAGAACCAGTTGATCGATTTTTCCAGTGCGTCCGTAGCTGGCCTGATAGAAACGGACTCCCTGATAGACCAGAGGATCGTTGACCACGATTTCTTTTTGCGCAATCTCTTTACCCCCTTCGACGAGCGCAAGCTTCGACCAATATTTCTTCGGCGTACCGTCGGTGTACGTCTCTTCGCCGGCGCCATCGCATCGGATCGAGAATGGCAGGGTGCGAATCGCTCCGGTCTTGAGTTCGATCTGATTGCTGGCCTTGCCGGGATTGAGCACCAGGAAACCGCGCCATCCGTAGAGCGCGTCGACGATGGCTCCCAAGAAAATCAGCAGCAGGCTGGCGTGCACGATATACACCGCCATCTCGGAGATGCGGTTGCATTCGGCGAACAACGCGAAGCTGTGCGGGCGCACGATGCGCTCGGCTTTCAGGTGCATGTGCTTCAATGCGCGTTCGGCTGCACCCAGGCCTTGCTCTTCATCCGCAATCGCGATCTGTGCCTGCGTGGGTAGAACGCGGCGGAAGTTGTCATCTGGGGTCTTGTATGGCCGCGCGAAAAATCTCCACGCCTTGGGAAAGCGCTCGACCGAGGCGGCGATGATGCTCAAGCTCACCAGAATCATGAGCGCGACGAACCAGCGCGTGTGAAAGACGTCGGTCAGGCCGGTCGCATCGAGGAAGCGCAGCATCCGAGGAGAATAGGCGCGCTGCATATCGTCGGGATCGGTCATCGGGCGCTGCAGAATGACCGTGCCTGCCGCCGAGAAGATGACGACAAGGATGATCAGTACCACGCCGGTTTTGATCGAACCGAGCGTTTGCCAGGTTTGGCGAGGGACGTTGCCTAGTCGAAGGGCCATGTTGTTTTCGAATTCCCCGGCTGCGGGAGTGCACGTTCTCCGCCAATTCGAGACTTCCGGGCAAATCCCTGTTCGATCAGTGCCTTGCCGAGAGGTTGCGAGCCCGTGAGTGGGGAGCGATGAGCTATAACACTCATTTTTCCTGGGGGTGGCTGCGATTTCACCCACTTCGAGGAACCTGAGTGATTTGAATCATCAATGTCCAGACCGGAATTTGGGCCGGGCTGCGAGCTCACGGCCAGGCAAGAATCTGCGGAATTTTTCGGATTCAGGTGTGGCAGAAGGCGCATCTAGAAAACCACGGACCTCTCGACAACTCTCTCCTTCCCCGGTGCCGTTTCGGGAAGATGCTGTGTTGCAATCGTTTACAACTTCAGCGGCCGAGCAGTGCGTTTCTCTCAATGAAGGCGAGGTTCGTGCACATGCGGTGGGCAGCAATGTTCTGGGAATTCCCAAAACGTGCGTCGATCGAGATGACGGCATTCGGGCGAAACCCCTCCCATCTTCTGTTGCAGCTGACCCTCGTGGTGGTGAGCACCGCCCTTCCCACACTGGCGAAAACACATCCGGTTCCGCTCGATCCGAAGACGGATTCGGCCAAGTGCCTCGAGTGCCACGAGGACAAGGGCAAGGGCAAAGCGGTTCACTCCGCCATTGCCACCGGATGTTTAAGCTGCCACGAAATTCGGGTCAATCGCGACGTAACCCGCGTCAAGTTGACCACCACGGTCCCATACAAGGTGTGTCTGACCTGTCATGGCGATAAAGATGCCACTCAGATCAAAGGTCGGGTGCATCCGCCGGCGGTGCGCGATTGCCTGACCTGCCACGATCCCCATTCTTCTGATTTCAAGAATCAGCTGTTGAAAGCCACCTCCGGCGATAAGAAAGACAATCTCTGCCTGACCTGCCATGATGTCGGCACAAAAGATCCCGGCAAGAACGGCTCACGCCATGCCGCGCTGGACATGGGCTGCGACACCTGCCACACGACTCATAAAACCGGCGAGATCGGCAAGGCCGAGTTTGATTTCCATCTGACCAAAGCGACTCCGGCCTTGTGCATCGAATGCCACGATCCCAAAGCCAACGACCTTCAGAAGGCACATCAGAACCAGCCCTTCGACAAAGCGGATTGCCTAACCTGTCACGATCCCCATGAGTCGGCCACACCCAAGCTGATGGCCAAATTCACGCATCCACCTTTTGCGGACAAACAATGCGAGGTTTGCCACGCTGCGCCGAAGAACGGGAAGGTGGCTCTCACCCGGGCGGATGTCAAGTCGCTGTGCGTGACCTGCCACTCCGATAAAGGGGAGCAGATCGCAAAAGCGAAAGTGCAACATCCGGGAGCGGCGGGGGATTGCACCGACTGCCACAACCCGCATGCCAGCTCGCAGCCGGGACTGCCCAAGACAACCGCAGTCAACATCTGCCTGGGATGCCACAGCGGTATTGCTGATCTGGCCAGCAAACCCGTGCACCATCAGCCCGCGTTCATCCAGGGCTGTGCCACTTGCCACACGCCGCACGGCGGCGATCACGATCATCTGCTGCGGGCCAGGGGAAACGCGCTCTGCCTGGAATGTCACGGTCCGGACGCGGCCCCGCAGAAGCTCGAAGCCGAACACGCGCTCACCATCTTTGACGGCAAGGTGAAACTTCCGGAGGACTATTACAGGAAGAATCGGGTGCCGATTCTGCCCTTGAAGTATGGATTAGGGCATCCGGTGATCAAACATCCCGTGGGAGATGTGATGGATCCTTCCAATATCACCAAGGTCAAAACCCATCTCGAGTGTCTGAGTTGCCATCAGCCGCACGCTTCGGCGGAGGATGGTTTGCTGGTCAAAGATCAGAAAAACAACATGGCATTCTGCGACAACTGCCACAAGAACAGAATCAACATGCTCGACACGACCACAGGAAACTAGAAACAGGAGATCCGTTATGGGCGCTCTCTCTTCCGAATCGCATCGCAAGCGGGGAATGGCGATGCTGTTGCTTGCGCTCGTCACGCTGACTGTGCCAATCGCATCCGAGGGCAGCGACAAGAAAAAGAAGAAGAACGACCCTGCTCCCCCGCCCCAGCAAGCCAAACTGGATATCGATGCCTCCAAGCTGGTCTGGCCCAATCCACCGAACATCGCCCGTGTCCGCTGGCTCAATTACTTCGCGGGCATGAAGATCGACCGCACGCCGGCAGCCTCCATCAAGAAAAAGCAGAGCTGGATGGACCGCGTCGCCGGGACCAAGCAGGAAGACAACACCGACAAACTCAAGGCTTTCCCCTGGCAGTTAATCGGGCCATACGGTATCGCCATCGACTCGAAGGGATTGGTGTATGTCGCCGACCAGAGAGTCGGGGCTGTCTTCATCTTCAACCCTGAAACCCACGACGCCACACTTATCAAGAACGGCAGCGACGCCCATTTCGGATGGATCAACGGCCTTGCGATTGACGATAGTGACCGGCTTTTCGTTTCCGACGGAAAGATGCGGCGTGTGCTGGTGTTCAACCTCCAGCACAAACTCGAATCTCAAATTGCCGAAGGTTTGGTCGACCCGGTGGGTTTGGCCATCGACAACGAGAACCGCTTCCTTTACGTGGTCGATGAACAACAGGATCAGGTCATCGTTTACGATGCCGACTCGCTGAAGGAGTTGCGCCGCATCGGGACGCCGGGCAAGAAGCACATGCTCACCACTCCCGGAGATTTCGGCGGGGCGACCAATGTTGCGGTTGACGCCGACGGCGACGTCTACGTCACCGACACCATGAACAGCCGCGTGGAAATCTTCGACGCCGAAGGCAACTTCATCAGCACCTTCGGAACGGCGGGCGACGGACCAGGCTATCTGTTTCGTCCCAAGGGCATCGCCGTCGATCGTGATGGGCATATCTGGGTCGCCGACCAATATCAGGACCGCCTGCAGGTATACAACCGCGAAGGGCAACTGCTCACCTATATCGGGGATACGCATTCCAACGCGCCGGGCCAGTTCAAAGCGCTGGTGGGCGTAGCCATTGATAGGCAGAATCGCGTGTTCACTACAGAGCAGTATCCGGGCCGCCTGCAGATGTTCCGCTATGTCACCGACGAGGAAGCAGCTGCCGAGAAGAAGAGACGCGAGGACCAAGCCAGGCAAAGAGCGGATGCCCGGAGATCCGCGGCAGCGTCCGGTGCTCAGACGGCGCCGTCAACGGCCGCCCCGGCACCGACGCCCGCCGAGCCTCCGGCTCAGAAACCCGACACGACCGCACCGAAGGATGCTCGACCACTGAGAGCTCCGTCATCGGCGAAAGGCTGATCGTCCACTTCAAACTCTTCGCATGTCGTTCCCGAATCGCAGCCGGAGCCGGTGAAGGCACCCGTGCCTGTCGGTCTTCGAACAGGCTCCGGGGCTCGACTGTTGCGAATCGCAATAGTGCCTAAGCCCAGTGATGCCAATCACATAATCGGAATCTCGCTGGGGTATTTCACCAACTTGAGTGTGCCAGAAAGCCCAGTGGAGACGAGCGCATAGTATTTCGCTACAGCCCGTTTCGTGTTGCAACTGCCGTCCTGTGAATACGTTGACCAGACTTGATGCGTTTTGAACAGGCCTCCCGCACGCGGTTGGCGGCGTGCATGACCGAGAGCGGAGATGGAGTCACAGGAACCGTAAAGGATCTGGAGTCATGGGTCGACCAACTTCACGGGAATTGCCATCTCCCTGTGTTTCCGACGTGATCATCACGCAATTAGGAGTTCGAACTCTACAGGAGGTTTTATGCAGAAGTTACTTGTAGCAGTACTGCTCGTTCTGGGACTGGTGGCTTTGGCCTCGGCCCAGATCCAGGCGCCAACCTCTGATGTTTTGGGCGCCCACCTCAACTACGGACGTGGCTGCGCAGCCTGTCACGCACCGCACAACGGCGCGATGGGCAATGGCGCCGACAAATCCGGCGACCTGCGCGGCGGCACCTCGATTCTGTGGGGCCAGGACGTAGGCGCGCTGTATGGCAAGACCATCATCACCGGCAGCACCAATGGATCCACCGGCTTCACGGAAGTTCTGCCCGCCAACATGGCTACTGGAACACCCGATGTAAACGGTCTGTTGACTTGCCTCAGCTGCCATGACGGCAATTGGGCCAAGGGCGCCATGATGAAGAACCAGGTCTTTGAGACGCTGCCCAGCACCTATGGCACCTTCAATGCGATCCCAACCCTCCTCGGCGCGGGAACCAACGTCGAAGGCTATCTCGCCACTCACCCGGTCGGCTTGAACGCCACGGTGAGCTGCGGCGGCCAGTGGAGCTGGGACTGCACCGAGACGAACGGCGTGATCTCGATGAACGGCCCGAACTCCAGCGCATTTGTGAAGAACTATGGCTTCTTCGTCAGCCTCAGCGCGTACAACAATACCGCTGTCGTGACCTGCACGAGCTGCCACAACCAGCACCTGATGAACGTTGTCAAAGTGACGAACGGCACCAGTAGCGGCTTGCCGAGTGGAACTTACGCGACCATGTTCTTCATCCGCGGTCCATACAACCCGGCCAGCGGAACCGCCGGCGCAAACCAGACCGCGCAATTCTGCCGGCAGTGCCATGGTGGAGAGGCGAACGAGTCCAACGGAAGCTACACGATCCCGACGACCTTCTAGTCTGTCGGCATCGATCTGCCAGGGGAGAGCAACAACTCTCCCCCTTTTCTCACCGTGGCCAACAGTCCGGTAAGGTCTTTATGAGGACATTATGAAACCACAACCATCCCACTCGATCCTGATTCCCCTGGCCCTGCTCGGTATCGCTCTGCCGGCCCTGGCTCCGGTGTCAACCGCGCAGCTCGCGGCGTCGCACGCGCAGACGACGCCAGCGGCCCCGCAACCGGCCAGGATCATTGCTCCACTGGATAAGCCGGTAGCTCGCGTCAATGGAACGGTGCTGACCGATCGAGATCTGCTGCGCGAGATGTACACGCTTTTTCCTTATGCTCGCCAGCACAACGGCGAGGTGCCCCCGGAGATGGTGCCCGAGCTGCGCGCGGGCGCCTTGCAGATGATTGTGTTCGAGGAGCTCGTCTATCAGGATGCGGTCGAGCGCGGTGTGACCGTACGGCCGACGAAGCTCGAGAAGGCCGAAACCGATTTCCGTGCACAGTTCAGCACCACGGATCAGTATCGCGACTTTCTGCGTTCCGAGTTTAACGGTTCCGAAAAAGCCTTGAATCAGAAGATCCGGCGCTCGCTGGTGATTGAAGCTGCGTTGAAGTCAGAAGTGGACAGCAGGTCACGGGTGACGCTGGCCGAAACGCGGGCCTACTACGACAAGAATCCTGCCCGCTTCGAGTATCCCGAGGCGTTCGCGTTTCAGACCATCTCATTCCTGCCGCCCGACAAACCCACGGCTCGGAATCTGGCCGAGGCCCGGAAGCGCGCGGAGAACGCTCTCGAGCAGGCCAAGGCGACCAAGAATTATGAGCAGTTCGGAATCCTGGCGGAGAAAATCTCCGAAGATGATTACCGGGTCGTGATGGGAGACCACAAGGCGGTGGAGCGTTCCCAGCTGGCGCCGCAGGTGGTCGAGGCGCTCGTCGCCATCAAACCCGGCGAAATCACCACCATTATTAAGGTAGAGCAGGCGTACACCATCATCCGGCTGATCCAGCATATCCCCGCCGGAAAGCGGACCTTCGATCAGGCGAAAGGTCCCTTGCGCAAGGAACTCGAAAAGCGCAAGACCGAGGAAGTCCGCGCGGCCCTCGACAAGCGCTTGCGCAAGTCTGCCAAGGTGGAAGAGTTGTAGTAGGAATCAAACTGGCAAGGTGGCAAAGCGAAAGGCCTCCGCAACCTTGCCACTTTGTCACCCTGTGCGCGTCGTCCCTTTGGCCAATTTCCTCCCCATCCTCCCCACATTGCGCCGAATGCCTTATCCGGTTTTCGGGCACTGGGTCATATGACCCAGAGGCGACTCTCGACGACCCCATCGATATTCCCGTAATCCACTTATCAACAAGCAGTTAGCAGGTGTCTTCATTTGGTTCGCGACGTGCATTTTCCATCCTGAAGAAGGGCCACCCCGGAGTCGCGCCACTGTCGGGGAGCTCGGAAGAAGAAGGTGGGTGCCAGGTGGCGGCTATTGGCAAGAAATCCGGTTGGGTACTGGGCAGGATTCTACTGCCATGGTTGCTGGCGCTTCCGGCCGTCGCGCAATTGAATATCGGCGAGACCAGTTCAACTCTCAACGGCACCATTTCCGCGGGATATACAGGCGACTACGGCAACCTGATCCCTTCCGATCACAGCCTGTCTTTCGGCGGAACCGGCACTCTTGCCGGTTATTATCACAATCCCAATTTTTTTTCTTACACGATTTCACCTTTCCTGAATCAGGCGCGCGACAACTCGGCGTATCAATCCATTTCCAATGCCAGCGGGCTCAATGTCAGCACCTCGATCTTTGCCGGCAGCCACTTCCCCGGCTCCGTTAACTACTCGAAGGCGTACAACACCGAGGGCAACTTCGCAGTTCCGGGAGTCGCGAACTTCACCACGCGCAGCAACAGCGACACCTTCGGCATCAACTGGGCCGAAACCGTACCCGACTGGCCAACACTGGCCGCCAACTTCCAGATGGGGAGCAACCAGTACTCGATTTACGGAGCCAATTCGAACGGAAGCTCCAATTCGCGTTCGTTCGGTCTGCGTTCGTCGTACCTGTTCAAAGGCTTTAATCTGGGTGCGTATTTTACCGAAGGCGACGCGCACTCCGAGATTCCACAAGTGCTCGCGGGCTCCTCGCAAAGCGAAACGGCAAGCTCGAATAGCTACGGATATGGATTCACCGTCGGACACCAACTCCCGATGCACGGCGGATTCTCCGGCTCGATCAACCGCTCGTATGTCGACTCCAACTACCTCGACTACAGCTATCACGGCACCATCGACACCTACGTGGCCACGGCAAGTTTTCAGCCGACGCAGAAGTTTCACTACTCGATCAGCACCAATTATTCGAATAACCTGACGGGCACCTTGTATCAGGCCATCACGTCGACGGGAGGAGTAGCGCTTCCACCCGAATCGGGGCAATCTTCGAGTTCGTTCGACGTGATCGGCAACGCCAGCTACTCGATCCTGCCCAACCTGCAGGGGCTGGCTTCGGCAGACCGGCGGCAACAGTCTTTCCTTGGCAAAAATTACAGCGCCGACTCTTTCGGCGGAGGGCTAACCTTCTGGCACCTGTTGTTCGGCGGCAACTTCAACGCGGCATTGACGATTACAGATAACCTCACCAGCACCTCCAGCGTGAACGCACTGGGTTTCAGCGGGTCGGTGAACTACAACAAACGATTCAACGGCTGGACAGCGGGAGTATTCGGCAGCTACTCACAAAACGTGGAGACGCTGCTGATCACCTACATGTCGTCGATGTACAGCTACGGGGGAAACATCCGACACGGTTTTGGCCGGCTGATATGGAACGCGGGAGCCAGCATCAGCAAGACGGGTTTGACCATGCAGAACGGAATCACCAGCAGCAGCGAGAGTTTCAATACCGGACTCAACTATTCAAAATGGTTTGGTCTTACTGGCTCCTACTCGAAATCGACCGGAACCGGGATTGAGAGTGCATCGGGAATCATCGTCACTCCGACGCCCCAGCCTGTTCTGAACAACACCGATCTGATTCTTTTTGGCGGCAGCAGTTACGGGTTTGGCTTGAGCAGTACGCCTGTCCGCCGGCTGACGCTGAGCGCCAGCTTCACCAAGGCAATCACCAACAGCACTCTGACCGGGGTTCAGTCCGAGAGCAATACCAAGCAGATCAATACATTTTTCCAATATCAGTTTCGCAAAATGTACCTCACCGGCGGATACAGCAATCTGGTGCAGGGTTTCAGCCTGAGCGGCGCTGCCCCGGAGAACATATCGGCCTTTTACATCGGCGTGTCGCGGTGGTTCAACTTCTTCTAGACCGTGCGCTCGTCGGGAATAGAAACCAGGATGCGCTTCACGTTCAAACTGGGTGTGGTCGCGGTCGCGCTGCTCACGGCTCTGGGTTGGGCTTCGCCGAAAACCGCGAAAGTGGATGAGCCCAGGCCTCCTGATCTGCTGCTGGAGGGCGGTCGCAAGCTTACCTACGAGCGCAGCTTCGACTCAGAACGGGAAGTCAAACCAAAACGCGGTTTCTGGAACCGGGTGGTCGATGTCATCGCCGGCGAACCGGACTTCCACAACCTGGTGCGGCCCTACAGCGTCGCCACGGATTCGCACGGACGGGTCATCGTCACGGATCCGGGTGCGGGTGGCGTGCATATCTTCGACTTCACCCAGCAGAAATACAAATTCCTCGACCGCCGTGAAAAAGGCAAGAACGCGATGTTGAGTCCGCAGTGCGTCGCAGTCGATGCCGAGGACAACATCTACGTCACTGATTCCGACACCGGCAAGATTTTCGTCTTCAACCCCAATGGAAAGTACGAGCGGGCGATCGGCAGCTTGAAGGGAGGCGAAGGGTATTTCAAGCGTCCGACCGGCATCGCGGTGGACTCCGAGGCCCGGCGCATTTATGTAACCGATACGCTGCGGGACAAGATCTTCATGCTGGATTTCGAGGGGAGCGTTCTCGAGTCGATCGGCAAGAAGGGCGCCGGAAATCTGGAATTCAATCTGCCCACCGAGTTGCGGCTCGACGGTTCCGAGCTGATTGTGGTGGACGCGATGAATGCGCGGGTCGAAGTGCTCGGGCGCGACGGATCGTTCCACCATTCCGTCGGAAGGCTTGGCGACAGCAGCGGAGACTTGTTTCGTCCCAAGGGGATCGCGATGGACTCCGAGGGAGATCTCTACATCGTCGACGGCGCGTGGGGCGTGGTGCAGGCGTTCAATCGGCAGGGCGATCTGCTCTATTACTTTGGACGCCGGGGCACGCGGCCAGGAGAGTTCCAGCTTCCGACCGGCATGTTCATCGACCGCGATGATCGAATTTTCGTGGTCGACTCGTTTAACCACCGCATTCAGGTATTTCACTTTTTCGGTTTGAAGAAACCGGCGAAGGCGGGCATGTAATGGGCATAAGGACCAGGGTTCTCTCCGGGTGCGCCATCGTGCTGATGGCCGGCGGAACCGGGTTCGCGCAGGCCACTGGCGGCGACGTCATTGGCATTCACGATTTAGGCCCAGGGAGCAAATCGCCGATCACGGGCGCGCGTCCGGATTTCTGCATGTATTGCCATGAGCCGCACAACGGAGTGGGCGGCCGAACCCCGCTGTGGAATCAGAAGCTGTCGGTCCAAAACTACACCCTGTACAACAGCGACACCGAAGTGAATAAGACCAGGCAGCCGCTCATGGGGGCCGACAGCAATTTGTGCCTTTCCTGTCACGATGGGACGGTCGCCCCCGGGACGACGGCCGCTTATGGCAAGGTCACGATGTTCGGATCGATGTACAGCTACGACATCTTCGGCACAAACCTGCAGCCATCGCATCCGATCTCCCTTGCGTTGCCGCTAAAAGATAGCATCGACCTGGTTGCATCGCTGGCTTCCAGCGGCAAGACGGGAGATCCCACGGGCGCGATCCAACTGGTGGGCGGCAACATCGAGTGCACGAGCTGTCATAACCCGCACGTGCAGGCAAAGGACGCGATCTCCCAGAATTTTCTGGTGCGCGACAGTTCGAGCGGACAGATGTGCCTGGCTTGCCACAATCCCAACCGGCAGATCGCCGGTAAGGTGAATCCCATTGCCGATTGGTCATCCAGCGCGCACGCACTGGTCCAGAACAAGATTTCTCCGCAGGCCAACGTCGGAAGTTACAACAATGTAGCCCTGGATGCCTGCATCGGATGCCACGCCCCGCACAACGCGCAGGGTTCGGCACGGCTGCTGCGCGGACAAAACGAGCAGGATTGCATTGCTTGCCACAACGGGGGGACCAACCTCACGCCGACGCCGCCGAGCGTTTTCGCTGAGTATGCTTCTCCCAAAGTCGGCCATCCATTTCCGACGACGACGAATCCGCACGACGCCGCCGAGAGCACGCTGCTCAACAACAACCGTCACGCTACCTGCGTCGATTGCCACAACGGACACGCCTCGGCGCAAGTCAATGCGTTCACTCCGCCGCCCCAAGTCCGGGTTTCCGAGAAAGACGCTGCCGGCATCAGCGCCAACGACGGAGTCACCGTCGTCAGCCCAGTCGTCAATCAATATGAAAACTGCTTCCGCTGCCATGGATCGAGCTCGGGGAAGACGGTTCGCCCTATTTACGGCTATCTTCCGGTGCGCGTGGCCGCGGCCGGGGATCGGCTGAATGTCATGCTGCAGTTCAGCATCAGCACCACTTCCAGTCATCCGGTGACGCATGTCAGCAACAGCGTCTTGCCCCAGCCCAGTTTACTGACCAACATGCTGAATCTGGATGGTCTGACGCCTGGCCGGGCGATGGAAACCCAGATCTTCTGCACCGATTGTCACAACAGCGATGACGACCGTGAGTTCGGCGGCCCCGGCCCGAACGGCCCCCATGGATCGAAATGGACTCACATCCTTGAGCGCCGCTACGAATTCAGTCAGGCTGTCGCTCCCGGCCAGCTGATCAGCAATCTCTACCGAAATCCCGATCTCAGCGTGAGCGGGCCTTACGCCCTGTGCGGCAAGTGCCACAGCCTGACGAACATCATGACCAACTCGAGCTTCAGCCAGCACCAGAGCCACATCAACGCCGGCTTCAGCTGTTCGACGTGTCACACCGCTCACGGCATGGGAGGAGCGAATCCCAATATCAGCGGCCAGCGGCTGGTGAACTTCGACGTCAACGTGGTCGCGCCGAACGGAGCCGCACCGGTCACCTACAACCGCGCGACCAACACCTGTGTGCTCGCCTGCCACGGGACCGCACACAATCCGAATGGGTCCGTGGCGGTGGCAAGCATGGCCGGCGCGTCGAAAAAGTGAGGATCGGCCAGCGTGCAGAACCCTCTCGAAGAATCGCCCTCCCACCTCTCCGAACTGGCAATATGAGTGGTCAGCGCCCGACTATAATCTAGACGGTGTTCTGACGGTTGGACGGAAGCATGTGAGCATCAGTATAGACAAAACGGTCCGCAGGGTCTCCGATAGTGAATGGCAGCAAATCGAGACCTCTCTCTATTGGCAAAGTCTGCCTATTGGAATCGACTCTCGGCTGTTTGGGATGTAAGTGAAGCGGCCTACAGTTTCGCTGCCGCTTTCAAGGGAGTTCCGATCGATGATGCCGAAGGATCTCACAGACTTCCTACGCGCATTCAACGAGCACGGCGTTAGATACCTGGTCGTGGGAGGTTATGCTTTCGGTGTTCCACGCTGAACCCCGCGCCACAAAGGACCTGGGGCTGTTTGTTCGCTCAGACGAAGCAAACAGTGTTGCCATCTATCGCGCACTAACCGCATACGGTGCACCTCTGGTCGGCTTCACTACTCGAGACTTCATGGGGAAGTGCAAATCAATGTGATTTCCAAAGATGACCTCATCCGGAACAAACTTGCAAGTGGCCCGGAGCAAGACGTTCTGGACGTGAAAAAGTTGCAGGCTGCCCTCGAACGACGTCAAACCAACGAAGCTGAATCCGCGACGCTCAAAGGTCCTCGCCGCCATTCTCGGCGCATCGTGGCGGACGACTCCTCCAGGCAGAAAGCAACTAAAGCCGTACAAATATGACCTGCGAGCGGATCTGCGCAAAACTATTAAATGCGCAATAAATATAAATAAGGGAAAATGCGCAAAGGAGACCGGCCGGTGGCGAAGGCATTCGAGGACGATTTGGTCGTGATGAGCGGATCGTTCGGGCTTACCCAGAGGAGGTCAGCGTGGCCGAAATTACTGACGCCCTGAAGTCGCCGATGGCGCGGCCTCTCGTCGATGCGGGCCGGATCGTAGCTGCGACGGTCTCAGGATCACGAAGGTTTACAGCTGCGGAGCATCCAAGTAGATTAAGACCCAATAAAGTTAATTCATCCTATGCATGAGTCCTCAACTGATCATCAGGAAGACTCGCCTGCGCTTTCCGCCAAAGCCATGACTGAAGTTCTACTATCCAGCGATCTGCTGGAGACCTTTCCGGATGCAGTCGTTGCGGTGGACCGCAACGGAACCATCCTTCGAATCAATTCTCAGGTCGAGGAGTTATTCGGCTTCACCCGCAGTGAGTTGATGGGCAAGAAAGTCGAGATGCTGGTTCCCGAGCGCTTCCGCGATCGGCATCACGATCACCGTCAAAGCTTCGCCGCCTCGCCCAGGATTCGACGGATGGGGGAGGGTCTCGATCTCTACGGACGGCGGCGTAACGGCTCGGAATTTCCGGTCGAAATCAGTCTCAGCCCGGTTCTTGTCGAGGGCCGCACGGTGGTGCTGAGCGCCATCCGCGACATCAGTGACCGTAAGAGAATCGAGGAGGAATTGCGCAAAACCCATGCCGAGCTTGCGCAAAGAACGGCCGAGCAAATCGGCGAATACCGGGCGCGGCTGGCCTCGATTGTTGACTCCTCGGAAGATGCCATTCTGACCAAGAGTCTCGATGGCACGATTACCGCCTGGAACCGCGGGGCGGAACGCATCTACGGATATGCGCCGGAAGAGGTGATCGGCAAGCACATTTCCATGCTGGTGCCGGATGATCGTCCGCATGAGGTCCCGGAAATCCTGAGAAAGATTGCGCGCGGCGTGAGCATCGAACACTACGAATCGCTGCGCCTGACCAAAGACGGGCGCCGATTGAATGTTTCGGTCAGCGTTTCTCCGTTGCGCGATATCAACGGCGAGATCGTTGGCGCCTCCGCGATCACGCGTGACATCACAGCGCAGCGTCGGGCCGAGGATCAGCTGCGCCAAGCCCAGAAAATGGAGGCGATCGGCAGGCTGGCCGGCGGCGTGGCTCACGATTTTAACAACGTTCTGGGCATTATCAACGCGTGCGCGGAATTCCTGCGCGACCGCATCGATCCCTCCGCGGAGCCTTCGATCTACGTGGAAAACATCAGAAAAGCGACCGAACGCGGCGCCGCACTTACTCGCCAGCTGCTGGCTTTCAGCCGCAAGCAGGTGGTCAAGCCGGTCGTTCTCGATCTGAACGACCGGCTCAAGGACATCAGCAAACTGCTGCGCCCGCTCATGGGCGACGACGTCGAAGTTCGGATCGTGCCCCGAACGCAGTCGGCGATTATCGAGGCCGACCCCGGCCAGCTCGACCAGGTCGTCATGAACCTGGCCGTCAATGCGCGCGATGCCATGCCCCGCGGCGGAAGGTTCGAGGTGGAGACTGATGTCGTGGAATTTGACCAGCACTTGGCGATCAGCATCCGCCACTCGCCCCCGGCAAGTACGTCATGCTGGCGGTCAGCGACACCGGCACCGGCATGGACAAGATCACACTCTCCCGCATCTTTGAGCCATTCTTCACAACCAAAGATCCAGGAAAGGGGACTGGCTTGGGTTTGGCAACGGTTTACGGCATTGCCCAGCAAAGCGGAGGACACATCTGGGTCTACAGCGAACCGGAGCGTGGAACAACCTTCAAGGTTTATCTGCCTTCCGCCGAAAATAAGCTCGAATCCGCCTCGCCCGCCAAGTCCGAGGCAGCCATTCCAAAGCCCGAGCAAAAGACCATCCTGCTCGTCGAAGACGACGAGATCATGCGCAGTCTCACCGGCAAGCTGCTCGAGGAACACGGCTACATCGTGGTCGGAGTGGTTGATGGAAAATCAGCCTTGGCGTGGGCGGAAGCGAATCCGGCTAAACCCCAACTGCTTTTGACCGATGTGGTGATGCCGGGAATGAACGGCCCTGAACTGGCCGACAGTCTGACCAAATCTAACCCCGGATTGAAAGTTGTCTACATGTCCGGGTACACGGGAGAGCTAATGGCTTCCCACGAAGTCTTAAAACACGGGATCCTCCTCGAAAAACCATTCACTCGCACAGCATTGCTGAATGCGCTCCACAAGACGCTAGCCTGAGCGCATACCGCGCAAGGTCGCAATCACAAAACCCGGTGATGGTGATCACGCAGGCGCTCTGCGTGGAATCACGCAGTTCGGCCTTTGCGACTCCTCCTACAACCTTCGCACCTCAGATCTCCGGAGCAGACTAAGCATATTGTTTTCACGCACATCCAAGATCTGACCCCGAACTGCTGAAATTCCCGCGGAATTGGCCGGAAACCTGCCTCTGCATAGCAGTTGGGAGGCAAGTCGATGGCGACGCAAGCAATCCACCAGATCCAAGCAGACGAGGACAAAACGGTTTTCAGTCTTTCGCCGGCCGCAGCGGACATGATCGAGCGGGCAGCACTCACCACCACTTACCCTACGGGAGTCGTGTTGTTCTGCGAAGGTCAGACGCCGCGGGGAGTGTTCGTCGTAAGGCGAGGCCATGTCAAGCTTTCCGTCTCAGGAAGCGACGGCAGAACGTTGATTCTCCGCATGGCCGAGCCCGGTGATTGGCTCGGAGCCGCCTCGGTCATCTCCGGACGCGAATATGAAGCTACCGCCGAGACTCAGCAGCCAACGGAGGTCAGCTTCATACGGCAGTGCGACCTGCTGCGTCTTATGCGGCTTCACGGCGAAATCTCCTTGTGGGTAACCCAGCATCTGAGCCAGGACTACACCTCCACGTGTCGGGAGATTCGTGACCTCATGCTCTCTGACTCCGCCGGCGAAAAACTCGCTCGACTCTTGGTGGGATGGCTTGATCACAGCGCTCAATCCAAACAATCAGGCCAGCTGACTATGGCTTTGACCCACGAGGAGATCGGCCAGATGATCGGGACGACGCGCGAAACCGTCAGCCGGCTGTTGGCCGGATTCAAGAAGCGTCGCCTGATCGAGCAGCGCGGGGCTACACTGATCATCCCGAATCGGGTTGCCCTGGAGTCACTTATTACTGCGTAGACAGACACTTCACCATCTTTGAGGGGACTTAAGGATGGTAGTTCTTCTGCCCGCGACTTGGGTCCGTGCCTGCTGCCGGTGTTCTAAAAGGCCATCGTTTAGACTGGCGTAGAGCGTGACTGGCCCAGTTCCGTCGCCACTAAAACCTTTTCTTTTTCCTCTTGCGAAATTTTTTTCCGTTCCGCCGCCGCGAAAGCTCGAAAATACGCTGGCCGTGAGTGCCGGTAGTGATCGGCTGGAACCTTCCCATCGAGCCACGCAGTATCCATCGGGTAGACGAGCGGATCGAAGATCACCATGTAGAAGTGCCACAGCAGGATCGAGAAGGTCGCCAGCAGCGCTTCATAATAGTGCACTGCGGTCGCCGCATCTGAAATCCACTTTGGAAAGTGCCGTAGCGTGAAATTGTTGAACCATAACAGCAGGCCGGATACTGTCATCACCACCGTGCCCCACAGGAACGCCCAATATTCCAGTTTCTCGGCATAGTTGAACTTCGAAAACGTCGGCTGGGTTTTCGTGACGCCGAGATTGTAGGCGAACACCTGCACCAGATCCCGGATGTCGTTCACTCGTGGAATCATCGCCTTCAGGAAGCGGCTGCGATCCCGCCGCACCACAGCGAGATGAATGACATGGTACACGGTTGCCGCGATCAGGATGACCGCGGCCGCGCGGTGAACGGCGCCGCGAAAGGCGAAATGCCGCTCCCACAGCAAAATGGGCTGTGCCCACAACGAGCCGGGATATTTCAGCGCGAACCCGGTATAGACCAGGACCGGAAAGCTGAGAATCACGCCCGCATGCGCGATGCGGAAATTGCGCGTGATGCGGGTTACGTACTCGCCGCTTTCGGGTCGCCCCTGGCGGCGCAGCAATTTCGAGATGAAGTCGATGGCGTTATGCAGAATCATGAATCCAAGCGTCAGCGGAATCAGAACCCAGTACGTCCAGCGAATCCACTTCACCACGGGATGAGCTGGACCACTGGCGATCTGCACATGGACGGGTCCGATGCTGTAGTGTTCGCCGGCGCCGGCATGACACTTCCCGCAGGTTCTGGCGAGGTTGGCCGGGTTTACCGTCGAGCGCGCGTCGCTTGACCGGAAAATATTGTGTACCCCGTGGCAGGAAGCGCAGTTCGCAACGCTTTCGGATCCTTCGCGCAGGGCTAGTCCGTGATAGCTGTCGGCGTAGGTTGGAACACGATCCCGAGGCAGGTTGTAACGCAGGGCCAGACGTTCGTCGGTGTGACACCGCCCGCAGGTTTCGAGCGAAACCCGCGACGCGTTGACCAGCGATCCCGCCTCTTTGGGCTCGAGGATCAGGTGTTCTCCATGGCAATCGCTGCACACGGGAGCGTCCGGCACGCCGGCTTTCATGGCCTGCCCATGCACACTTTCGAGATACATCCGGGCGATGTCGGCGTGACACTGTCCGCACGTTGATGGCAGGTTCCAGTGATTGATCCGGGATCGTGCATCGCGCGCGGGGAAGATTCCATGACTTCCATGGCAGTCGGAACAGACCGCAGCTTTCTCCTCTCCGCTCGCTATCAGGCGTCCGTGTACGCTCTTCCGGTAGAGCTCCACAGGATGGGCGAAAGGAATGTTGTGGCGGGTGAGAAATTGCGGATTGCTGTGGCAAGTGGCACAGGTATCGGCCACATTTCGCTTCGCTACCGGCGAGGAAGCCTCGCTGGACGACTGGATCTGATGCACTTCGCCATGGCAGGAAACGCACTTCGGCGCTAGCTTATCGCCGGAAGCCGCTGCTTGCCCATGGATGCTCTGTTTGAAGTCTTTCACCTCGTCCGCGTGGCATGGCGCGCATCTGGACGGCGCGATCTGGGCCGCGCTGCTAATCTCATGCGCATTCCCATGGCAGGACTGGCAAGACTGCCCGCCGAGCGTTCGGTGAATGCTGGCCGAAAAATGCCTGGCTTCGTCTTCGTGGCACGTCAGGCATTGCACCTTCGCCACCCTGGGGGGATGGGGGTAGTCCTTGATCGTGGTATGGCAATCTGTACACGCCAAAACGCCGTGCACACTGGCCGCATGCTTGCCCGCGTCCATCGAAATGCTCCGGCCGCTCGCAGACTGCATCCCCGCCTGACCGTGACAAGCGAGGCAGGTTTCATCCTGTTTCCGAATTGCGGAATGTTTCGGCCGGGCGAACAGTAACCCTGGTATAAGTGCGAGAACGATGAATAAAAAAATCCGACCGAATGACCGGGCGTGCCCCTCTACCCATTCGAATATTCTTGGCACAGAAAGCTCCTGTTTCATCCCTCCTGTTTCGATCCCACAACCTGGCGTGGGAGGCACGCCGCCCACAGAGTGGACCGGGGCCGGAGGTGAGCATCCGGCCCCGGCGGTCTGTTCCGTCTGGCCAGGCGCTGAGAGGAGGGGTTGGACGGCTTGCGGAGAACCGGCAGGACCAGACTTCCTCCGCCGACCTGAGCTGTGCATCCCGGATCCCTCTCACCGACTCTTCCGCCGTTGCCGGCGCCGCGACCGGCGGTTGCGCCAACAGGAACAGACAATAAGAAAAATCCGTGCTATTTCTGCAGGCTGCGGATGTATGTCAGCACAGCTTTTACATCGTCGGCCCCCAGACCCTTAACTCCCGCCGGGTGCTTGGCGGTTTCGGCGATGGACCTGGTCAGGTCGGCGTCGGAAGCGTTTCTGACCTCATCGGAAACCAGGCTTGGAATCTTGGCCGCCGGTTTCCCCGCCGCATCCGCTCCGTGGCAGGCCGCGCATCTCGCTTTGTAGATCGCGGCTCCGTCACCAGCAGCCCACGCCAGATTCGGGGCAACTACAAACAGGCCCAGAGCAATTGTCATTATGAGTGCTACCAGCTTGGTCATCTTCATGATTCCGTTTCCTTTGTTCTCATGATTTTTCTTCCACGATAAAAGCCAACTTTTGTCGGGCGTTCGACCGAAGGATGAACCTCCGAACCACCGTGGCAAGAACCGCCCGGACAACACGCCGCAGTTCCAGCCTCGCTTGTGATTGTCTCGGTTGAATGAAATAGCCGCAGTGACGGGGGTCACCACGGACCGTGAGTCTCAACCGGCGCACGGCAGGGCTCGCAGAAAAACTGGCAGAACTGGCGGGACGGGAGCGGAAGAAACCGGTCGCAGCCAGCAGTTTGCGCGGCTTTGTTCGTAGCGGAGCATGGTCCGGCGAGGCGGAAGTGCTCGACTCTTCCGCCTATTTCAATCCCAGATCGGTCAAGACCTTGGGATGTTCTTCGGCCGTCGCCAGGAAGTCATGGCAGGCGGAACAATCGTTGCTGATCGTCTTGCCGTCGGCGCTGGTATGGCTTCCGTCATGGCAGCGGAAGCAGCCGGGAGAGTCGTTGTGCCCAAGATTATTCGGGTGTGCACCCCAGGTCAGGCGCATCTCCGGAAAAATGTTGCGCAAATAAATAGCCTCAACCTCGTTGGCAGACTGTTCGACCAAACTGCGACGCGTCTGGTAAATTTCCGGATAATTGGTGCGATAAAAACTCTCGAGTTCGGCTACGATGCGCTGCCGGGCCACATCGCGGGAGGGATAGTCCACTTTCAAGACCTCCACCGCCTTCTTCTTAATGTAGGGCAATTCCGGGCTGATATGCCCAATCGACATCGCCCTGTCGACGGCATTCTCCGGCAGATCGAAATCGTGCGTGGGACGGTTGTGGCAGTCGATGCAATCCATCACTCGATGTTCACCGGCATCCAGCTGCTTCTGGCTCGGCTTGGCATCGGTGGAGATGAACGTGGTGGTTTTCCCACTCTCATCCGTGTAAGAGACGACGGGTATCGTCTGTCGCTGGCGATCGGTGGAAATGTATTCGATCCGGGTGTTTTCCGCGAGGTGGTGCCCGTGGATTCCCGACGAACCACGCCAGGTTCGCCCGCCCACCTTCATCAAAAACACATCGGTCTGAGGCGTATTTTTTTCGTCATCCTTAAAGCTGGTGTTGACCACAAATCTGTCGGCGGTAAAGCGCTGCGGCCAATGACATTGCTCGCAGGTCTCGCGTGCAGGCCGCAGATACCTCACGGGAGAGGGGATAGGACGCGAATAAGTGCGAAAAGTTACCGCAGCCACCTGACGCAGTCCCGAGACCTTGGAGCGCACAAACCAGCTGGCTCCCGGGCCAATATGGCATTCGACGCAAGCCACCCGCGAATGGGGAGAGTTCTGGTAGGCCGTGTATTCAGGAGCCATTACGGTATGACAAGTCCTCCCGCAGAAGCTGGTCGAGTCCATGTACTGGACACCGCGATACGATGCCGTGCCCAGAATCAAAAGGTTGAGACCCGTCGCCAGCGCGACCCACGCCAGTGTGCGGCGCAGCAGCGGCGAATGCAGGTCGACGGCGGGATAGACTTCGGGCAGCCCACCGCCCGCGCGCAGTTTTCGCCTCCTGATCCAGATGCCCAGCGGAATCAGAAGCAAACCCAGTACAAAAATGCCCGGCAGGACCAGAAAGACCAGAAGCCCGATGTAAGGATGAGGCGGACCCGGCAGGAGGATCTCATAGAACCAGAACGCGATTGTGGTGAGCGCCGCGCTGGTGGTGATCGCAGCCCCCGTTAACGTGAGGCCATTTTGCCCCAGAAAATAAAGGGGGCGTAACCAGTCTCGAATGCGTTCTCCCATATCGATCGGCAGTTGCCCCTCCTTTGGGCGTTCGCTCGCTGCTCTGCTGGCAACACGATGGCTGCAGACGGCGCTTTCCCCGCCTCCTCGGACGTATACTCTCCGGAGTAACAAAAAACCTGAAGCTACTTCTTCAGGGTTCGAATGTAGGCCACCAGTTCCTTCACTTCTTCTGGCTTGAGAGACTGAAACTTGGGCATTTTGTTTTTGCCGTTGGTGATGATGTCGCTGAGTTCAGCATCCGACATACCCTGCACGTCGGCACTTGTCCAATCGTGCACACCCATCTTCTTGCCCATGGCGGAGCCTGTACCGTCAGCGCCGTGGCAGGCTGCACATTTGGCCTTGAACGTCGCCGCCGCATCCTGCGCATTCATCGAGGGAAGAACAAACATGACAGCCAGTGCGCCTAGTGAAATCATTCTGCGGAAATCGCTTCGGTTCATCATCTGTTTTCGCTCCATTCCTGATCAGATTGTTTAAGTGCACCCCTAACGACCTGCCGGACAGAAACCGAGTGTATTGGTCACGAGTCTAAACAGACTGTGACTTCCGTCATAGCACAAAGTGACAGCACTCACAATTACATGAATTGCCGAATTTCTCCGGGGTGCGGCTCTTTTGGATCCTTTCATTTCACTGGGGCAACTGCAGCGGCGCGTGTTCGGGACCTTGGGCAAACGTGCCGTTGTTTCCTACCGCGAGTGGACTACTTGCACGTCTAGTTACGGCTCGTCTGGCGCCGGCCTGTGGTGGGCCGATTGTGTGTATCCCCCGAGTGATGCCGGAATTGTAGGTGATCAAGTCCAAAATTCGTTTATCGTGAATTCCTGGACGAATACGCAGATGGTTTTGGGAGGCTTTAGCTTGGTGCTCCAGTGCTCCACTTCCAAAGGTCGGCGATCATTTCGATCTCAAACTTGTGATGAACGGTCCTGGCTGTGGTTCAGCAGGACAAATGGATGCCAGTGGGCCGGTTCCCTGACCGGCTCCATTTCTGTCTCGGTCATCTGGCCCCCGGCGGGACTACTCCAAGACCGGGATGAGACAAGGGTTGTCAACACTTCCCTGCTCTTGGGGGTCGTCTTCCAGTTCCCATTCGCGCCAGTCTTCCCCGAACAGCTCAACCGGGTGCTGCGCCCTGATCGTTCCATTCCCACAGCGGAGGGCATTGGCTGGGCAGAGCTTGTCGCAACCCCAGCAGATCCGCTCAGGGTATTTCGGATTCTCCGGTATTTTGGCGCCACTCATCCCATCAACTCCTTCTTTGGAGCCCCCTGGCCGAATCGAACAGCCGCCGGGAAGGTACAGTAGGCCCCCTCGACCACCACGATCCTAAGAGGTTTTGTCACAGCACGCTGTGACTTGTGTCACAGGGGGCGGAGATAACGAGTCAGATTCTCCGCAAAGTGCTCTCGTACGGGCGTACCCACTTTGAGAGCTTGCACGAAACCCCTGGAGGAGTGGGTTATGGGAAAGACGTCAAACCAGCGCAAGCGGAGGCTGATTTTTGGTTTGGGCGCGACCGCCGCTGATTCGGTGCCGCCCCCTCTCTGATTCCACGAATGACGAGTTGACAGTCGCAGCGCAGGTCAGACTTGCGCACATGTGCACAACAACCGAAGCCCGAGAAGCTTGACGGATCATCTCAGACCGGCTGGGCTAGCCAGCCGGTCTGA